>JAABUN010000866.1_pt1 | contig 74163 bp, 61 predicted proteins | sample 5559311 | NCBI WGS metagenome assembly JAABUN01 (sample SAMN10711877, study PRJNA513370) | rock metagenome | isolation source: Antarctica rocks | place: Antarctica: Victoria Land, Siegfried Peak sud | reverse complement strand
CTGAGCGGAACTCCGCCAGATATTGCTGCTTCATCGACTCAAGGTCGAGGGGATTGTTTTTCTTTTCCATTATCTGTGTTTTGAAGTTAAGATTTTAACTTCTGACACAGTTCATTTTACAGTCTCGGTGAAATAGAAGTTTTCGTTAGTGAGAGCTTTCAGGTAAACTTGCAGCTCCATTGTCTTTCTCCATAATTAGCTTCCTTACTTTTTCAAGCTTTGCGTCAACTCCTTTTCTAATGTAGTAAGAAGATGGCTTTACTTCAACATCCGGAAAAATGCCTCTTCCGGTTTTTGGGCGGTTTGCATCTAACACCAACCTGTATAAAGGCAAAGTAACCCTTATCCCTGTATTTGGAAGAATGATAGCAGGCAAATGCATAGCCGAATTTCCATAAGCCCCGCCTCCTGTTTCTTCCCCAACAACCGTTACATTTTTTTGTTCTTTTAATGTGCTGGTTACTAATGCCGCAGCAGAAAAAGTATAACCACCGGTTACCAGATAAATGTTACCATTAAAATGATATTGCTTCTTTGGTTTAAAATTATGCTTCTCAAAATATTTAAAATGAATTCGTCCGTCGTTGTATCGCCTGCCAGTAAGGTGCATACTTAACCAATATACAAACCAGGGCCTGATGTATTTTTTGTAAGGAAATGAACGGGTAAGTGCCGCAACAGTATCGGCAACACGAAAAGATTTGTCAACAAGATACTGGCAAAGTTTTGTACTTAAAAGAATATTCCCCCCGCTGTTTTGCCTTAGATCGAGAACAAGATTTTTAATACTGCGCTTTTCGGTTTCTTTAAAGCTCCGCCTGAAAAAACGTTTCAGCTTTCCTTCGCTAAAAGTGTTTACAGATAGTATAGCAGTGCTTAGTGCAGTATCGGTAAACATATTTCTACTGTTCCATGCTTTATAATCCCTGAACTGTTTTTTGGTAATAGTTGCCATTGGTACCAGTGGCCTTTTGGTAGTATCTTTTAGTGGGTCGTAATTCTTTATTACCCTTTGTTGTTGTTGTCCGGCAGTATCAGCATAAGAAATAACATACTGGCTATCGAGGCCAAAAGTGTTTCTATAATAAGCCGGAAAGTTGAAGCTGATTAGCTGGTATTTAAGGTTATTTGCATAGCCGTCCGCATTTATGAGTGCACACATACTGTCTATCACTTTGGCTATTGCTATATTATTTATAGCAGTAATTATGGTTCCTCTTTTTATAATAGAATCACGGGCAGAAAAATTAGTTACAACTACAGCGCTATCTTCCCAAACTTTTAATGATAACGGAAACAGGGGAAGTCGTTTGTGAGCGTAATACCTGGCATATCTGTCGGAGTTACGAACAACAGTATGACCACAATGGATCTTACTAACTGCCCATGCTATCTTGTTTTTAAATTGCAGCTCGGTAAGAGAATCTTTAAGAGATGCTTGTGTTGCTTTAAAATAATAATTAACCGAGTCTTTCGGCGTGTACCAATACAAGCTGGGGTGGTTGGTTTCAAGTATCTTTTGTAATAGTGAAAAATCGGATTGCAACTGTTTGGAAGAAAATTTTCGGGAAGGTTTATATGCACTTTTTCTTACTGAACTGCACGCCATACACATCCATAAAATTAAAGGTACCAGGTAACAAATCCTTTTCACTGATTTAGGTATTAGATACACAAGTCAATAGAATCATTGCAGTGATTAAGGTTGTTTAGGATGAGGTTAAAATTTAGTTTCACTTTTCTAAATACTAATTATTTATTAACTATCTTCTCCCTTTTGTGGGGCAGCTTTATCACTCAGCTATCCAAATGCATTCCAGCCTTGCGCGGTCAGTATATGTGTGTTTCCACCTTTTGTTATAATGTGTACGCCTTCTTCAACGTTGGTTATATAGCCTATTACAGATATTTGTTCATTCAATACCAGCTTATCGTATTCGCTTTGAGGTATGGTAAACAGTAATTCATAATCTTCGCCGCCGCTTAATGCACAGGCAGTAGGATCAAGCTCGAGCTTATAGGCGAATTGCTTTGCATGTTCGTTCACGGGAATCTTGTCTTCATACAATTTGCAGCCCACGTTGCTTTGTTTGCATATATGTAAAATTTCGCTGCTTAATCCATCGCTTACATCCATCATACTGGTTGGCAATAAATTCTCTTTTTCAAAAAATTCGATAATATCCTTGCGTGCTTCGGGCTTTAATAACCTTCCCACTATGTATTGTTCGTTTTCAAGGTCGGGTTGTATTTGCGGGTTTTCGAGGTAAATCTTTTTTTCCCTTTCCAATAGAGTCAGGCCTAAAAATGCTGCGCCAACATCACCTGTTACACAAAGCAGATCACCCTTTTTAGCGCCGCTTCTTTTTACCATTTTTTCAACCGCTATTTCACCTACTGCAGTAACGCTTATAATAAAACCTTTTTGCGAAGAACTGGTATCGCCGCCAATTAAATCAACATTGTATTTTTCGCAGGCTGCATATACGCCTTCATAAAAATCGTCCAGCGCTTCCAGGCTAAAGCGGTTACTGAAAGCAATGCTCATAGTTAGGTGAGTAGGCGTTGCGTTCATTGCATAGATATCGCTTAAGTTAACGATCACGCTTTTATAACCGAGGTGTTTAAGCGGAGTGTACATCAGGTCGAAGTGAATATTTTCAAGCAGCATATCGGTTGAAATAACAGTTTGCTTTCCAAAGTGGTCAATAACGGCAGCGTCGTCACCCACACTTAAAATGGTTGAAGCATTCCGGACTTCAAAATTTTTAGTGAGATGGTCTATTAAGCCAAACTCGCCAAGCGTTGATATTTCTGTTCTGTTTTCCATAATTATCAATTGTAAAAATCTGAATACGCTCTAATGTATGTTCTCATGATCCCATTTTCCATTCATTGCCAATAACATCTCCTCATGTATATTGCCATTAGTGGCCAAAATATGTGGCTGGTAAGGCGAATATGGGTGGCCTTTAAAATCGGTTACTTTACCACCTGCTTCTTCTACTATAAGAAAACCTGCAGCGCTATCCCATGCGTTAAGACTATGTTCATAAAAACCGTCAAATCTACCGGCAGCTACCCAACACAGATCAATGGCTGCACTTCCCAATCTTCTTACAGCAATGCCCTGCCTGATAAATCTTTCAAACACCTGTAATGGTCCATTTGGTGTATCTAAATAGGTATATGGAAAACCGGTAACCAAACAGCTTGTTGATACATCTGTCTTATAGCTTACATGTATCTTTTTATCGTTAAGTGTAGCTCCAAATCCTTTTTGTGCAAAAAAGAATTCATTCAGCAGCGGGTTATAAACTGCTCCTAAAATAACCTGGCCTTCATGTTCTACTGCAATGCTTACGCAACAAATAGGTATGCCGTTGGCAAAATTTACAGTGCCGTCAATAGGATCAATAATCCATTTATAGGTACTGTCCGATATAACTTCACCGGTTTCTTCGCTTAATAAAAAATGAGCTGGATAGTCATCTTTTATTACTTTAAAAATAGCCTTTTCACTCTCCAGGTCAGCTTCGGTTACCAGGTTATTTACACCTGGTTTATTACTGATTTTAAACTCCCCATTAAAATATTGCTGTAAAACTTTTGCTCCTGCAAAGGTTGCTTTAATAAGTGTTTGTTTTAACATCGTACAAATATAAGGGCTACTCCCTCAACCTTTTTTTGCATGCAACTTACTTTTACCCTAAAAATTGCTTTTGCAGAGTTAGATAAAAACTCGTAATTCGTGTTATACCTAACTTTTTATAGGCTTGCAATTATCTGTTATCATAGTAAATTATAATGTAAAATACTTTCTTGAGCAATGTTTGTACTCGGTTGAAAAAGCTATTGCACAGGTAGAAGCCGAAGTATGGGTAGTTGATAATGCCTCTACAGACGGAAGTGTAGAATACCTGCAGGCTAAATTTCCATGCGTACATATTATCACCAATAAGCAAAATGCGGGATTTGCAAAAGCGAACAACCTGGCCCTTAAACAGGCCAATGGGGAGTATGTATTGTTTTTAAACCCCGATACACTTTTAGCAGAAGACTGCCTTACCAGCAGCCTTTCATTTATTGCATCAATGCCTGAAGCAGGGGCTTTAGGTATTAGAATGGTGGATGGAAGCGGAGGATTTTTGCCCGAAAGTAAACGTGCCTTTCCCCACCCGTTAACTTCGTTTTTTAAGTTGGTAGGTCTTGGTTCGCTTTTTCCAAGATCAAGAATTTTTTCACGATATTCTTTGGGTTATTTAGATGAATTTGAGAACCATGAAGTAGATGTATTGGCAGGAGCTTTTTTATTGGCAAAAAAAGATTTGCTGCAGCAGTTAAAGGGGTTTGATGAAACGTTTTTTATGTATGGAGAAGATATAGATTTAAGTTTTCGTCTTCAAAAGGCCGGGTATAAGAATTATTATTTCAGCGGCAGCAGCATCATTCATTTTAAGGGCGAAAGTACCCGTAAAGGCAGCCTCAATTATGTAAAAATATTTTACCAGGCTATGATGCTTTTTGTAAAAAAACATTACGCAGGCAGCAAAGCATCTGTCTTTAGGTTTTTTATTCAGGTGGCAATATTGGTAAGGGCAATACTTTCGGCTGTTTCAAAATTTATTTCAAAAAACGGGCTGCCTTTGTTTGATGCACTTATCATTTTTGCATCGTTTAACCTGGTAACTTATTTATGGGTTCAATATGTTAGGGAAGGGGAGGGGTTTAAAAATAACCTGATAGGTATGGCTCTTCCAGGGTTTACGCTCGTGTTTTTGATAGCGGCATCGCTGGCTGGTATTTACGATAATAAATATAAACCTGCCAAAGCTTTTTATTCGGCCCTTGTTGCTATAATTGTAATGCTGGCTGTTTACTCGTTATTGCCTGAGAGATTTCGTTTTTCGAGAGGTGTTATTTTATTTGGAGGGTTAACTGCTTTACTGTTTATAACATTATTTAGATGGATGTTATTAAAATGGGGAGTAGTAAGCAACACCGATGAAGCAAAAAAACAACGGCAAACCATAATTGTAGCAACCCCTGCCGAATTTAAGGAAGTAAAGGAACTGATGGTAAGGTCGGGGTTAAAAGACCGGATAATGGGAAGGGTGTCCGCTAACGGAATTAAAGAGGATGCTTTGGGTACTATAGATCAATTAAAAATGCTGGCTGAAAGTATGCGGATTAAAGAAATTATCTTCTGCAAAGGTTATCTAAGTTATGCTGCTATTATTGATACCATTCAGCAATTGCCGCCAAACATTTCTGTTCGTTTTCATGCTTATGGCAGTAAAAGTATTGTAGGCAGCGATTCAAAAGATACTGCCGGAGAGTTTGTTTCTGCCGATGGTAACTTTCAAATCAATCAGCCTTACCAAAAGCGAATGAAAAGATTATTAGATATTGGCATTTCTCTTTTTATCCTTTTTACTTTTCCGGTTCATCTTTTATTAATCGGTTATAAAGCAATAACTAATTCTTTTCTTGTTTTAAGGTGTAAAAGAACGTGGATTGGCTATACAAATTCTTATAACAGGCTTCCTGCACTTGCTACAGGTGTATTATCAACCACCGGTTTTCCTGTAAACAATAATCAATCAAGCAGAGAAAGCATTAACCTTTACGATCACTGGTATGCAAAAAATTATGACTGGAGACAGGATTTGAAGATCGTTATAAAAAACTACAGGCGATTAGGCGGAGGGGAATAATGCAGCTACCACGTTTTGTAATTTCCTTTACATCAGTTTGTTTTCATTTTAGTGTAGCTTCGTTTACCCTTTTATCAACTCTAAAAGTGCCCATGGCCATATTTGATTTTAACATACCGCGAAGTTTGGCAAGAGCGTTAAGATTGCCAGAGAATAATGTGCACCGCCAACAGATAAGGGTATTAAAAAAGCTGTTGAGAAAAGCAAGGTTTACGGAGTTTGGCCAAAAGTTTAGGTTTGATGAAATACTGATGAGCAAACACCCCGGTACAAAATTCCAGGAGCTGGTGCCTGTTTTTGATTATAATAAAATTTATAAAGACTGGTGGCATAAAACGCTTGAGAACATACCGGATGTTTGCTGGCCGGGCAAGATAAAGTACTATGCGCTGAGCAGCGGCACCAGCGAGGCTTCCAGTAAATATATACCGGTTACAAATGATCTTTTATATGGCAATAAAATGGCCATGATAAAACACCTGCTTACACTTCGCCACTATCATGTACCTGTAAAGACGATGGGAAAAGCATGGCTTACTATTGGCGGCAGTACTCATTTGCAAAAGGAAAAGGGATATTATGCCGGAGACTTAAGCGGCATCATTCAAAAAAAGTCTCCGTTTTGGTTTCAGCCTTTTTATAGGCCAGGAAAAAAAATTGCCCGAAACCGCGACTGGGATAAGAAGATTGATGAAATTGTAGAAAAAGCTTCTGAATGGGATATTGGTATTATTGTAGGTGTGCCTGCATGGGTTCAACTTACTCTGGAAAAAATTATTGAGCGTTATAACCTTAATAGCATTCATGATATATGGCCCAACCTTGCATTTTTTTGCCATGGTGGTGTGGCATTTGAACCTTACAAAAAAGGATTCGAACGGTTGTTAAGTAAACCGCTTATTTACATAGAAACTTATTTGGCCAGCGAAGGATTTATTGCCTACCAGGATCGCCAGGATGCAAAAGGGATGAAACTGGTTACATCCGAACATATCTTTCATGAGTTCATTCCTTTTGATGATAAAAATTTTGATAAGGAAGGAAATGTAGTTGAAAATGCGGAAGTACTTATGATACACGAGGTGGAGGAAGGAAAGGACTATGCTTTATTATTAAGCACTAGCGCCGGTACATGGCGATATTTACTTGGCGATACTATAAAATTTGTGGATAAGGAAAAATCTGAAATTATCATTACCGGCAGAACAAAACATTTTTTAAGTCTTGTAGGCGAGCATTTAAGTGTTGATAATATGAACAAGGCTATAAACGTTACCTGCGAAGAAATGAACATCTCTATTCCTGAATTTACTGTAGCAGGCATCCCTTATAATAATTTTTTTGCCCACCAATGGTATGTTGCATGTGATGATGCGGTAAATACCCGCGAGCTTAGAAACAAAATAGATGAAAAGCTGAAAGAGCTGAATGACGATTATGCCGTTGAAAGAAGCAGTGCACTAAAAGAAGTTTTTGTGGATGTTTTAAAAGAAGAAGACTTCATGGAGTTTATGAGGCAAAAAGGAAAGATTGGCGGACAACATAAATTTCCACGGGTTCTAAAAGGAAGAATGCTTGCAGATTGGCAAAAATTTTTGAAAGGCGAGCCGGTTACAAAATAAGTTGTTATACCTGTAGAGATAAATACATTAATGATTGCGGCAGTATTGAAAGGATTGGCCTTAGGCTTGATGCTGAGTATTTCGGTAGGGCCTGTTATTTTTACCATTTTAAAACAAAGTATAAATAACGGTCACAAAGGCGGCTTTGCTTTTATAGCCGGTGTTTCTGCAAGCGATATAACTATCGTTCTTATCTGCAATCTTTTTACACAAATGCTTGATGACCTTCTCGAATATAAAACCGCCATCGGTATTGGCGGAAGCACTTTATTAATTGCCTTAGGTGTATATGTTACTTTTTTTAAGAAGATACCTGTAAGCGAATCAGGGCTGCACCTAATTGAAATGAGCGCTCATCATTATATTAAAATTTTCTTTTCAGGGTATTTTATGAATTCGCTCAATCCCAGTGTACTGGGGTTTTGGCTGCTCACATCTACTTCGCTGTTAGTGCATCCTCAAAACTACAGGTTGGTGGTTTTTCTGTCATGCCTTACTTTAGTAGCATCTTTTGATGTGGTTAAAGTAATGGCTGCAGATAAAATAAGGCAAAGGCTTACTCCTCATAACATTCATATTATAAACCGTGTTAGCGGAATGATATTAATTGCTTTTGGTCTGGCTCTTATTTGGGGTGTGCTTGCAACGGGTGATTAACTTTACAAATAACGCATCCTGTACAACTGCACCCGCGTTGTTTAAAAGTGCTTCAAAAATATACGATTGAATATGTTAGGCTTAGCAGTCCATAAAGGAGAGAATATTATCTTGCCGCATATTTTACATGACTCTCAAAGACATTTTTAAAATAATATTTCGCAAATTATTCAAGGTGTTCCTGTGGGCCTTCCTCATTTCAAATGTGTATTTGCTTTTAGGTAAATGGATAATACCGCCAATAACACTTACGCAATTAGGCAGCCTGCTTAGTGGTTATGGGTTAAAAAGAGATTATATAAGCAGGGATAAAATAGCCCCTTCAGCAAGGCTGGCTGCAATGGCAAGCGAAGACCAGTTGTTTCCCGACCACAGCGGGTTTGACTGGAAATCAATTGAAAAGAGCATGAAGAAAAATGCTAAAAAAAGTAAGAAGTTACGTGGAGCAGGTGCAAGCACTATCACCCAGCAGGTAGCCAAAAATGTTTTTCTATGGCAGGGCAGCGGAATAAGCAGGTATTTAAGAAAACTTCCTGAAATTTATTATACACTGTTGATTGAATGGATTTGGGGTAAGCAAAGAATACTTGAAGTGTATTTGAATGTAGCCGAAATGGGGCCCGGTATGTTTGGTATTGAGGCAGCTTCACAAGCTTACTTTCATAAAGAGGCTAAAGCATTAAGCCGTTCAGAAGCAGCAATGATCATTTCATGCCTGCCTAATCCGAAGCGTTTTACAGTAAAACCAAGGAGCCGCTGGGTAAGCTGGAAGTACCCGAGAGTTTTAGGCCAGATGAAAAATATTGAGGTTGATCCTGATGTTCAGAAGCTGATGTACACTAAGAAATGAGTAAGGCATCAACAGCCTTAACTGCTGTATTTAATCTCTGTTTGTTATTACCGCTTACGCTTGTCCATGGCTCTGTCTGGTTAATTAAAATATCTTCATATATTTCATACAATTCTTTCCTCGATTTCCAATCAGGATACTCACGCAGTTCGTCTTTAACCCAGGGAAGATCAATATTACATAATAAGTACAGGTCGTACTTTCTTTCAACTATTTTTTCGAGAATGAAAGGGTGACATTGATTAAAAACATATTCGCACCATACCTTCATTACAGACAAATCTGTATCAACGAAAAGAAGCGGAGGGGGAGAGGCGCTTTTTGCGTACGACTGATCACTAACGACTAACGACTGCCGACTGACTAAAGATGGACGATGGACAATGGACAATCTCTTCAAATACTCATCTTCTAAATCAATCTGCCCTTTTGCGATGGTAAGAAGATCCTTGTACTTATAATTCGTTCCGTTTGCAAGCAGGTATTCCCGTGCATATTCCGGGCACCAAAGCGTTTTATAATGTTCTGCAAGCAAAGTGCATAAGGTGCTTTTGCCTGTGCTTTCGGGGCCTATTACAACTATCTTTTTAACTTCTTGCATACTTCGCTTTTTTATGCCATGCAGCCAGTCCGGCAAACGCCATAATCAACAACACAAAAAATTGAAAACTGGTAAAAACATAACCTTTAACAAAGTACAACGGTATGGAAGCTATATTGGTTAATATCCACCAGTACCAGCTTTCTACTTTTTTCTTAGCCATCAGCCACATGCCTGTATAAGCGCTGGCGGAAGCAAATGCGTCAGCAGCAGGTATGGCGCCGGGGGCAAATTCTTTTTTTAAATAAGATAATGCAAGGTAGATACCAATATAAAATGTTGCAAAAAATAACAGGTGCATTGCCCACTCTTTTGCTGAGCTGTGTTTTATAATTACAATTGCCTGTTTGCTTACATCTTTTTTACTCCAGAGTATCCAGCCATAAATACTCATTATAGTGTAATAAATATTTACACTTGCCTCGCCTAATAAGTGGCCTTTTATACTAAGGTATATGTAGATGATGGTGTTAATGAGACCGATGGGATAAACCAAAATATTTTCTTTACGCGAAAACCACACGCTTACAATGCCGGTGATAACTGCAATAAATTCTAACAAAGAAGTTTGCAGGATTCCCGTAACAAACTGGTGAAAAATATCGTTCAAGATAGTGGCGGGTTTTTGTAAAGATAGAGCCCACTTAAACCCAATTTTAAAAGACTCAGATAAAAATCAATTTAATGCTGCTTCTCTTTGTGCTCCATTAATTTGTTTTTATTTTGTACCATATAAATAAGTAATGAAACAAACTTTCAGGCTGCTAACCTTCGTTCTTTTAATTGCAACAGCATCGTGCAAAACAGTAAGAAATGCAGGCGCTGCAAAAGATGATGGTAAGATTGAAGTGGTATTTGTACAGGTAAACGATGTGTACGAGATTGCGCCGGTTTCAGGTGGAAAAGAAGGCGGAATGGCGCGGGTAGCTACATTAAAAAAACAATACCTTACAACCAATCCCAATACCTTTTTGGTTATGTCGGGAGATTTTGTAAGCCCTTCTGTTTACAACAGTCTTACATATAATGGCAAGCGAATTCGCGGGGCGCAAATGATAGAAGCAATGAACAGTGCAGGTATGAATTTCGTTTGCTTTGGCAATCACGAGTTTGATATTAATGAAAACGAATTACAGGATCGCATAAACGAATCTGGCTTTACTTGGATTTCTTCCAATGCATTTTATAAAACTAAAAATGGTACCGTGCCTTTTTCGCGTACAGGTGTTGCTGGTGCGCCACCCTTTCCTAAAATTTATATAATGACGGTAAAAGATAAAGACGGAACGATTGCTAAAATAGGTTTTATCGGCGTTGTGCTTCCCGCTAACCGTGCGGAATTTGTTAGTTACACTGATCCTGTAACTGCTGCTAAAGAAATGTATAATCAAATAAAAGACTCGGTGGATGCAGTTGTGGCCATAACACACCTTACCATTGCAGATGATGAAAGGCTTGCAAAAGAACTTCCCGGGCTGGCTGTTATTTTAGGCGGGCATGAGCACGATATGCGTTTTAAAAAAGAAGGGAATGTTTATATAACAAAAGCACACGCCAATGCAAGGTCGGCGTATGTAATTATATTAGATGTTAATAAGAACAGGAAAACGACTTCTGTTTCGCCGAAACTTACCTATTTGAATGAAAGCATTCCCTTAGACAGTACAACAAATGTTGTTGTACAAAAATGGAAAAAGATTGCGGAAGATAATTACGGCTCGCTTGGTTTCGACCCAATGAAGATGGTGATGACATTGGGAGAACCGCTAGAAGCAAGGGAAACAGAGATCCGTCATCATCCAACTAACTTTAGCAAACTGGTTACAGAAGCGATGGCAGATGCTTGTCCTCAGGCAGATGTTGTAATCTTTAATTCAGGTTCAATAAGGTTGGATGATATTTTAACGCCGCCTGTTACGCAGTATGATATTATTCGCAGTATGCCTTTTGGGGGTGGCATTCGTGAAGTTGATATGAAAGGAAGCTTGTTATTACAAGTGCTGCAGGCAGGATTGAAAAATGAAGGTGAAGGAGGTTATCTGCAATACCAGCCAGTGATTTATAACAAGTCTTCCAATTCGTTTACCCTCAATAATGCTGCTGTTGATACTGCAAAAACGTATCGTGTTGCAATGCCCGATTTTTTAATTTCGGGTAAAGAACAAAATCTCGGGTTTTTAAACGAACGCAACGCTGAGGTTCTTAAGGTGTATCCTGCAGAAACTTCTTCGGGTAATCCTAAATCCGATATCAGGCTTGCAACAATTAAGTATTTGGAGAAGAAAAAACAGTGACTAACGACTCAAACGGATTTTACGTTTTTCATTAACCACTTTCACTCAGTTATTTAGCTGTTGATTAACCAATTGCCGTTGTGCTTCAAACTCGGGGCTTCCTAAAGTTTTTAATTCTTTTAAATGAGAGACTACTGCATTAGAAAATGAAGGGAACTCCTTGTATTCGTAACCGGCTTCTTTTATAGATTGCTTTATTATTGGAAGAAGTTTGCGGTAATGCGTATGGCAAATCCTGGGGAATAAGTGATGGATAATATGAATATTAATAGCGCCGCATAACCACTGCAATAAAAAACTTTTAGGGCCATAATCGCCTGTACTTTCAATAATATGTATTGCCCAGTTTTTTTCTATCTGGTTATTTTTAACCTCCGGGTAACTGGTGCCAATAGTAAGATGACCAGTTTGAAAAATAAATGCAAGCAGAGCGCCATTAAGAATATGACCTAATAAAAAGTAACCTAAAACTGCAGCAACAGATAATTTAAGAACGAGGATTGGAATAAGAATTACATAAGAATAGTAAAAAAGTTTCCAGGCAATAAAACGAAATATTAAACCTGAAGCAGCGGCCTCTTTCCCTCCGTTTGTTGCCATGTATTCTTTGAGCAATTTAAAGTCTTTGGTAGTAACATAGTTAAGAGTGGATATACTGTAAATAAGCGGTGCATATATATGCTGATACTTATGCCACGGATAATAAGGGGCAGTGGGACAGAATTTGAATATTTTATAACCTTCAACGCTGTTATCGTGTCCCTCTACATTTACAAAAGTATGGTGTTGCTGGTTATGGTTATACCGCCAAAGCTCAGAACTAACACCAATAAGATCTAAGGAATAAGACAGAAGCCTGTTAACTTTTTTGCTGCCTGAAACTGCTCCGTGATTCGCATCGTGGGCAATATTAAAAGCAATCATTACATGCGTAAGCATGTGAAGAAAACCTATTGCGAGAGTAGCCCATGCATTCCCCCTGGTTATATACAAAGCTGTTAAGGTTATTGCCCATAGCGATAGCCATAAAATTATTTTAAATTTCATTGCTGCATTTGCGTACTGTGTGGTATTATTCTGTTTGAAGTATTCGTCAATTCTTTGCTTCATTACAGAGAGCATTTCCGATTTATTTTTGGCAGCAAACTTTACTTTCTCCATTATACTTTTTTAATTAAGAGGGTGCGTAAGATACGGTCATTTATTATACTTCTAATCAATTTTAAACCAACTTCTTCATTAATTAACATTGAAACACGGAAAATAAATAAATAGAAAACCTACTTCGATATAACAGTCAAAAAACTATACAAGCCATTTATATATATATGATATAAAAGGTATAAGGGCTTTTAACGAATTAAGAAACAATACTTCAGATTAAGCAACATTTCTAATTGTTGTCAAATTCAAACTACAACGTTTATTAAGCAAAAGCTTTATTACATTTGCTTTTCAACTATTTTTTAATGGAATATAATACACAGCGAAACCATTTAACGATGAAGGAATATGGAAGACATATTCAGCGAATGGTGGAATATGTGCTTACAATTGAAGACAGGCAGAAACGCCAGCAACAGGCACAAGTGGTAATTGAACTGATGGGAACTTTAAACCCGCACTTAAAAAACGTAGAGGATTTCAGGCACCTGCTTTGGGATCATTTGTTTTTTGTAAGCGATTTTAAACTGGATGTTGACTGCCCTTACCCTATACCAACCAAAGAAACTTATAAAGTAAAGCCCGACCCGCTTCCGTACCCCAAGCACAAGCCCCGCTACTCTCATTTGGGAAAGAACCTTGAAGTGGTGATAGACAAAGCACTTAAAGAAGAGAACCCTGAGAAGCGTGCAGGATTTGCAAACGCTATTGCTTATTACATGAAACTCGCTTATAGCAACTGGCATAAAGAGCTGGTGCATGATGATGGCATTCGTGCCGAATTAAACATTATCACCAATGGCCAGCTTGAGTTCGACAGTACGCCTTTTGTAAAACATTACCGTACATCCGAGGGTCGTGATAACCGGGGCGGAGGAAGCAATTACGGAGATAACCGTTTTAAACGAAACAATAACGGCGCACAATTTCAACGCAGTAACCGCGATGGCAGTGGCGGCGCCGGAAGAGATAGCCGTGGCGGCAGCAACCCTGGAAGCAGGGACAACCGTGGCCCTGGAGGAAATAATAACGCCGCCGGTCGCGATAACAGGAATAATAAGTTCGGCGGCGGAGGCAATAAAAAACGTTTTTAGTGAAGCGATTTGAAGTAACGGGTGGCAAAAAATTAAGCGGAGAAATTATACCACAGGGCGCAAAGAATGAAGCGCTTCAAATTATATCGGCTGTACTCCTTTCTTCTGAAAAAATTAGGGTTTCAAATATCCCCGACATTACTGATGTTAACCTGCTGATAGAATTATTACAGGATATGGGTGTAAAGGTGGAAAGACCTGCACGCGATACCTGTATTTTTCAGGCCGATGATATAAATATTGATCATCTTAGCTCTGCAGCTTTTAGAGATAAAAGCGGCAGGCTTCGTGGTTCGGTAATGCTGGCAGGCCCTATGCTGGCAAGGTTTAAAAAAGCATCTATTCCCAAACCGGGTGGCGATAAGATCGGTCGCCGCAAATTAGATACCCATATTAATGGATTTGAAAAGTTAGGTGCCGCATTCGAATTTAATGATGAGCTGGATTATTTTCAGCTTATTACAAAAGGCCTTAAAGGTGTTTCCATGTTACTTGACGAACCCTCGGTAACAGGCACTGCCAATATATTAATGGCAGCAGTGATGGCCGAAGGTACCACTACCATTTACAATGCAGCATGTGAGCCGTACATACAACAACTTTGCCGAATGCTTACCCGCATGGGTGCCAACATCCGTGGCATTGGCAGCAACCTGTTAACGATTGAAGGCGTTAGTTATTTAAGCGGAACTGAGCATAGAATGTTGCCCGATATGATTGAAGTAGGAAGCTTTATAGGCATGGCAGCAATGACGAAAAGCGAGATCACTATTAAAAATGTTGGCTTAGAGCATTTGGGAGTGATACCTGATAAATTTAAACAGTTAGGTATTATCATGCAGTTTAAAGGAGATGATATTTATATTCCTTCGCAGGATTGGTACGAAATACAAACCAACCTCGACGGCTCAATTCCTACCATATCCGATCATCCATGGCCGGGTTTTACTCCAGACCTGATAAGTATAGTTTTGGTAGTTGCCACACAGGCAAAAGGAAGTGTTCTTATTCATCAAAAAATGTTTGAGAGCCGGTTGTTCTTCGTAGATAATTTAATGGATATGGGAGCCCGAATAATTTTATGCGATCCCCACCGTGCAACTGTTATCGGTCTTGGAAGGCAGCAACCGCTTAGAGGGATACGAATGACAAGCCCTGATATTCGTGCCGGAGTAGCTTTATTAATTGCAGCGCTTAGCGCTGAAGGCAAAAGCATTATTCAAAACATTGAACAGATAGAAAGAGGCTATCAAAACATTGATATAAGATTAAATGCCTTGGGTGCAGAAATTGTGAAAGCCGGTTAGAACTGGATTTATGCGATTTCCGCATTGTTTGCAAATATTTTAAGGGGATGATAAGTATTTCAATGGCAATCAGGTATGCGCAGCTTTCTCTTCAGCAATTCGTTCTTCTTCTTTTAATTCTCTTTCTTTTCTTGCAACTTCTATCTCGTTATCAATTTCTTCGCCTTTTATTTCCGCTAATTTATACCGCACGGCATGATGCCCTGGCATAATAGGATCTTTTATAAATTTTGCATAAGCTTTAGTAAAGCAGGCGCCATAATAGAGAATAAAGGACGAGTAAAATAAAAACAACAGCAACAACACAATTGAAGTGGAAGCGCCAAAAACCGAATTAAGCTTTTTGAAAGGAAGCAGGGTAAGAATAACAAACTTACCTATGGTGAATAAAATGCCGGTAAAGAAAGCTCCTGAAATAGCCACTCTCCATGACGGTATGGCATCAGTTAAAAATTTAAATAAAATAGTAAACCATGTAGTTACAATTAATACAGAGAATAGCTTGCTGATTACCTTGTTTAAAATAGAACTGGTAGCAGGAAACATTTTAGATAAATATGTGGTAAGAACTACCTGGTAACCTTCTGCAATCATTCCCGCCAAAAAAAGGAAGCCGGCAATAATTATTACAATCAACGAGATGAGTCTTGTTTGTAATTTTGGTCCTATTTTCTTTTCATTGTCAATCCTTATGCTCCAAAGCTGGTTAATGGAATCTTTTATTACCTTAAACAAGGTGGTTGCTACAAACATGAGAAAAATAAAACCACCAACCGTAATGAACCAATTTTGTGCTAAAGATTTAAACCCTAAAAAAGTTCGTTTTATTTGCGAACCGCTTTCTTTTCCCAATACTGCAGAAAGTTGGTCAAAAAATTTTGTACCTAATTTATCAGGATCATAAAACAGGCCAAACATTTGTATTAATACTATGGTTATTGGCGGAAATGCAAATGTTGTAAAAAAGGCAGTTGCACCTGCTAAACGCAAGGGATCATTTTTCTTAAGCTCCTTAAAAGCCTCACTTAATATATCAATAAAATTCTTTATTGGAGCCATAAACATTTTTACCTTCTCAATTTAAAGAAAAACCCTTTCCAATATAATTTTTTATTGTCACTGCTTACAATACTTACGTCTGCACTATCAAAGTTTGCTATAAGTTCGTATTTGCTTTTAAAGTGGTTTATAAATTGCTTTTCGTTAAAAAACCAACAGGGCAGCGATGCAGGATAAATATGTTCGGGCACTGTTATAATACTTATTCTTTCATCATCATCTATGAATGAAGTGCGGTCGAAAAGTATGTATTCGAAATGATGGGTTTGAAATTTTTGTAACCATTCTGCCGGATGTTCGAGACATTGGATTGTTCCTGATACCAGCAAACAATTTATACTTTTATTTTTAATTACGTCCTCTATTGAATGTTCAAATTTCAAATGCTGATCCTCAAATTCCCGCTTGCCGCATTCAACATAATGCGGCTGCTCTACAACATACCATTTTAAAGAAGTTATTGGTTGAAGAAAATGCCGGTTTTGAAAATAAGTAGTACCTAATGAGCCTCCGAAATCTATTAGGGAAAGGTGGTTATCAGCAAGCGCAATATGTTCAAGACATGCGAGCAGAGGCCATGCATATTGTATATTATCAAAAATTACAGAGTCGCGTTCATAAGCGACCTTTCCTTCCTTTACTTGTTTTGCTGAAGCGCTAACTTTCTCAAAAATTGCAGCCTGATCCCAACCTGTACTTTTATCTGCAGCATCTTGCCAGGTTTTGAAATTGCCTGTGTAAGAAACATTTTTTGAAGTAAGTTTTTTGTATAACGACAAAAGTATGGGAGGGGTAAGAGGTTTAAGAACATTCCTGATACTCATTTCAATTTAGTATTTATAAATAAGAAGGACTCTTTTTTATTAAGGCAAATTAAAATTCTACTTCTTAAGCTTAAAGAAAAACCCTTTCCAATATAATTTTTTATTATCACTGCTTAAAGTGGTTTCGTCTGCACTATCAAAATCTGCAATTAAATTGTATTTGCTTTTGAAATGGTTTATAAACTCCGCTTCGTTAAAAAACCAACAGGGCAATGAAGCAGAATAAATATGTGCCGGCACAGTTTGAACACTTATCCGCTCATCATCCGCGATAAGTGAAATGCGGTCAAAAAGCAGGTACTTAAAATGATGGTTTTTAAATTTTTCAAACCACTCCACCGGATGCTCAAAATATTGCATTGCTCCTGATGTAAGCAAACAATTTATACTTTCATTTTTAATCACATCCTCTATTGTATATTCAAATTTTAAGTGCTCGTCCTCAAATTCATGTTTACCGCATTCAACATAATGAGGCTGCTCTACCACATGCCATTTTAAAGAAGCTATAGGTTGAAGAAAATGCCTGTTTTGAAAATAAGTAGTACCTAAAGAGCCTCCAAAATCTATTAAAGAAAGATGGTTATCAGCAAGCGCAATATGTTCAAGGCAAGCAAGCAAAGGCCATGCATATTGTATCTTATCAAAAATTACAGAGTCGCGTTCGTAAGCAGCCTTTCCTACCTTTACCAGCTTTGCTGAAGCTTTCACTTTCTCAAAAATCGCCGCCTTATCCCACCCGGTACTTTTATTTACTGCATCCTGCCAGGTTTTGAAATTACCATTATAAGAAACATTTTTTGTAGTAAGTTTTCTATATAACGTCAAAAAAATGGGTGGAGTAAGCGGTTTTAGAATAGGCTTAATACTCATTTTGGTTCAAATAAAAGTTGGTTAAATATAGTGAACAACAAGCTTATTCTTTCAGCGCGTTAATGTAGTGAAACAAATAGTTATCTAATCGTTTAGAAAAGTTTAATGTTTAGTTTTATTGCTGAAAAACAAATAATGTTGCCAGTTTTAAAAAAATTATATGGTAAAGCAGGTTTAGACTCCTCTATCACCTTTACTATTCTAACCAGGATCGTACAAAGTGTGGGAGGCGTGCTAACACTTATAATGATTACGAGCTTTTTGAACAAAAACGAACAAGGGTATTTCTATACATTTTTAAGTATTCTGGCTATACGCATGTTTTTCGAGATGGGCTTAACTACCATCCTAACTCAATACGTGGCTCACGAAGCAGCGCATCTTACGTGGAGTAATGAGAATCAACTTAGAGGAGAAGAATATTATTTATCAAGATTAGCTTCTATCGTTCAGTTAAGTGTAAAATGGTTTTTAATTCTTGCGGTATTAATGTTTTTAGTTTTGTTATTTGGAGGCAGGTTCTTTTTTTCAAAGTTCAATACACAACTCAATATTAGCTGGCAACTTCCCTGGCTTATTCTATCCATCTCAACCTGTTTTATACTGATGTTGGATTTGTTGCTTGCAATATTAGAAGGGTTGGGCAAAATAAACGAAATAGCCAAACTAAGATTAGTTCAGCAATCAGTTAATTTATTGCTTCTTGGCTTGTTTTTATTTACTAATTTAAAACTGCTGTCGCATGGGTTGGCGCTGTTTGGTTCAACTATAATTACCAGTATTATTTTGCTTGGGTCGGGCAATTTTAAAATGATAAAAAACCTGTGGCAGGCACAGGTTAAATGGAAAGTAAATTACAAAAAGGAAATTTTGCCTTACCAGTTAAGGATAGCTTTGGGAAATGTAAGCAACTACTTTGTATTTCAACTGTTTAACCCGGTATTGTTTGCCACTCAAGGACCCATTGTAGCAGGACAAATGGGTGCTACACAAACCTTTTTAAATGGAATAGGTGTAGTGTCTATAAGCTGGATGTCAACAAAAATTGCATTGTTTTCTAATTTAGTGGCCAAGCAAAAATTCAGGCAATTAAACTTGTCTTTTAAAAAAAGTACATTCATTTCAGTTGTGGTTTGTTTTACAGGTATAATAGCTTTTATTGTTCTTGTAATAGTATTGAAAAAGTATTACCCCTCATTAGGTAATCGTTTTTTAGGTATTGAACCCATTATCTTACTAGGGCTAACCCAACTTGCCAATGTAATTGGTACGGCACAAGGGTATTTTTTAAGAAGCTTCAAAAGAGATCCTTTTTTTATCTCCTCTATAATAATCGGGATACTAACAGGAGTATCTACTTTAATCTGCAGTAAATATTTTGGTATCACCGGCATAGCAATGAGTTGTTTTTTAATTAATGGTGTTATCGGTGTGATTTGGGGCACTATAATTTATAAGCACAAAAAATACGAATGGACTTTAAAATGATTTAGTTGATTACAAGTTTTAAGCGAATGCAAGACAATATTTATGATATGAAAGTAATTGTAACTGGTTTAAGAAGTTAAGTCTGCATTTTAATACATTTGCCGACTCTTAAATCTTAATTCAATCTTGTTACTAAATAATGACCATCCTTTATCGAATACTCAGCCTTGTTATTAATGCAGTTGCCATACTGCTTACCATTTCGCTGGTATTTAGTATTCCCAGGATGGTTTCTTCGCCAATAACTTTGCTATCAGCTTTTTTAATGGTTGCAGTTATACTGTATGCATGGTTTAGTTTTAAGTTCTATCGAGAGGTATTGCAACAGCAAAAACCAGTAAAACACCGGCTGAAAGATATGGTAAGGGTAAATGGTATTGTTACTTTGGTGTTTAGCGTAATCACTATTCTTAATGTTTTATATCTTTTAAAAAACCCGGCGTTTTTTACTGACTCAATTAAAAATCTCGGTGTTGAAATGCCTTTAAAAAATATAACCGGCTTTTTTTATGCGATGCTTTTTTATGCGGCTTTTTTATTCACTCATGTTGTGTGGACATTTGCCCTGCTGAAGAAGAATAAAGATTATTTTCAATAATTGCTGTTAACAAAATACTGAAGCGCCTTTTTTAAGGTGCTTTTTTGTTACTTTATATTTATGAACACACCTGCTACACCCTTAGCTGAACGTATGCGCCCCACCTCATTAAGAGAACTTGCAGGCCAGCAACACCTTACAGGTAAAGGAAGCATACTAAGAACGGCTATTGAAAACGGGACAGTACCTTCTATGATTTTATGGGGGCCGCCTGGTGTTGGTAAAACAACTATTGCAAACATTATAGCCCATACGCTTAAAGTTCCGTTTTTTCAACTTAGCGCTATCAGCAGTGGCGTAAAAGATGTACGCGAAGTAATTGACCACGCAAGGCAAACAGAAAAAGCAATCTTGTTTATTGATGAGATACACCGCTTTAATAAAGGTCAGCAGGATGCTTTATTAGGAGCGGTTGAAAAAGGAATTATAACGCTTATCGGCGCTACCACAGAAAATCCGTCTTTTGAAGTTAATTCGGCATTGCTTAGCCGCTGCCAGGTGTACGTACTTAAACCACTTAATAATGATGAACTGATTGCATTGCTGAAAGATGTGATGGTTAAAGATGAATGGCTAAGATCTCAAAAGATTGAATTGAAGGAAACAGAGGCTTTGATAAATATTTCAGGCGGCGATGCAAGAAAATTGCTCAACTTATTTGAACTATCTGTAAATATTTTCGAAGCCTCCCCAGCCGGGAGGTTGGAGGGCGTCATTGACGATAATTTAGTAATGGCTGTTGCTCAAAAAAAAGTAGCATTATATGATAAGCAGGGAGAGCAGCATTACGACATCATTTCCGCCTTTATAAAAAGCATGAGGGGTAGCGATCCTAATGCTGCTGTTTATTGGCTTGCCCGTATGATTGAAGGTGGTGAAGATGTAAAATTTATTGCCCGCCGCATGGTTATTTTTGCAAGTGAAGATGTGGGAAATGCTAACCCAAACGCTTTGCTGTTAGCAAATGCTGCATTCGAAGCAGTTAATAAAATAGGGTATCCCGAAAGCCGAATCATCTTATCTCAATGCGCTACTTATCTTGCTTCATCTGTAAAAAGTAATGCATCATACGAGGCAATTGGTATGGCACAGGCTGCAGTTAATCAACAGGGCGATCTTCCTGTACCGCTGCACATTCGTAATGCTCCAACCAGGCTGATGAAGGATATGGATTATGGCAAAGGATACAAGTATGCCCACTCATTCGAAGGCAACTTTGCCAACCAGGAATACCTGCCCGATAAAATTGCCGGAACAAAGTTTTACGACCCGGGAATGAATGCAAGAGAAAATGAACAAAGAAAATACCTGAAGGAAAAATGGGGTGATAAGTATAATTATTGAGGATATATAGTCAATAAGTCATTGAGTCAGTAAGGTAATGATCTATTAATTAAGTGCGAAAACCACTATATTTTAAATATGATTTGAACTTACTATTTCAACTGCCTAACAGTTCCCGGTGAACTTTATGACTCGTTGACTTACTGACTTATTGACTCCAATGACTAATATTATTATGCTCCAGCTTCTTGACATACTGCTTACACTTGTTCATCTGCTGATTATCGGCTATAATTTATTAGGATGGATATTGCCTGCAACAAGGCGTGCTCATTTTATTTTTGTACTGATAACTGCTGCCAGCTGGTTCTTGTTAGGCATTTGGTTTGGCATGGGGTATTGTCCGGTTACCGATTGGCAATGGCAGGTAAAAGAACAACTGGGCGAACGTAATCTTCCTAACTCTTTCATTAAATATTATGCAGATAAAATAACCGGTAAAAATTTTTCTCCTTCGTTTATAGATACAATAACGCTTGTTTGTTTCGCTGTTGCGGCTGTTCTTTCTGTTTACTTCAACTTCATCAATAAAAAATGGAGAAGGAGAACGCTTAACTAATTTAGAAATAAGGATATTTATTCACCCTTAACTTTACTAACTATACAATCATGATATGAAAAAAATATTGTTATTAGCTGCTATCATTATTAACGTAACTGCGTTTGCCCAAACTACCGTTAACCGGGATACTGTGATTGAGCAAATGGTTAAAGAAGTTTCTTCTGACTCACTTAAATCTTATATAACCAAAATGGTAAGTTTTGATACGCGAAATACACTAAGCTCGGCTACAGATAAAAAAAGAGGCATTGCTGCGGCCAGGGATTATGTACTAAGTAAATTCAACCAGTTTGCAAAGCAATCTGCAGGAAGGCTAACAGCAATGATAGATACCACAACTATTGCCGCAGATGGAAGAAGAGTAGATGTGCCTACACTTTTAGGCAATGTAATGGCAACACTAAAAGGCACCGACGCCAATGATAAAAGGATATTCTTAATAAGCGGCCACCTCGATAGCCGTGCTACAGATGTAATGAACCGTACCATTGATGCACCCGGCGCAAACGATGACGGAAGTGGTGTTGCAGCAGTAATAGAATGTGCACGCATAATGAGTAAAAAATCTTTTCCGGCTACAATAATTTTTGTGGCAGTAAGTGGCGAAGAGCAAAGCTTATTAGGTTCAGGGTATCTTGCCAACAAAGCAAAAAAAGAAGGCTGGAACATTGAAGCTATGCTTAACAACGATATAATGGGCAGCAACAACAGCAATGAAACCAATATTATTGATAACACAAGAATAAGGGTTTTTAGCGAAGGCTTACCTGCTTTTGAACTGGATAAAAATGCCACAAACATCAGGAGCTTTGGTTTGGAGAATGATGGCAAAGCAAGGCAACTTGCACGATACGTAAAAGAAACCGGCGAAAGATATGTTGACAACCTGGAAGTTGTTATGGTGTATCGAAACGACCGATTTTTACGTGGTGGAGATCATACACCCTTTGTAACCAACGGTTACACTGCTGTTCGTATAACCGAAATGAATGAGAACTACGAACACCAGCACCAGGACGTAAGAACCGAAAAAGGCATCAGGTACGGCGATCTCATAGAATTCATGGACTTCGAATATTTAAAAAAGAATACTGCCCTCAACCTTGCTAATCTTGCCAACCTTGCCAAATCCCCTCAAATTCCTCAGGAAGTAAAAGTGGATGTAAAGAATTTAACCAACTCAACTTTTCTGTATTGGAAAGCCCCGGCAACAGGAAAGGTAAAAGGATATTATGTGTTGATGCGCGAGACAACTTCCCCAACATGGCAAAAAAAAATATTTACAACGCAAATAGAAATGCGACTGCCATATTCAAAAGATAATTACTTTTTTGCTGTACAGTCTGTATCAGAAGATGGTAACGAAGGCCTCCCGGTAGTTCCTGCTGTAGGCAGGTGATACATTTAACAACTTATATTTTAAATTAAAAGCCGTAAGGCATTTAAAACGGTACTAATTTTGGTTTATATCGTTATTATAAATTAATCTCTTATGGCGGCAGCTTACAAAGGTTTTCTTAACTCACTTATAATTACCCTCTTATTTATATCATGTCATAAACCAAATTCGGGTTTAAGCAATGAAGATTTACCTCAGAAAGATATGATGAATGTTTCGTATGGTACCAATGCTGCACAAATTATGGATGTTTATTTACCGGCAGGAAGAGATACTGCAAAAACTAACGTTCTCTTTTTTATTCATGGTGGTAGTTGGAGTAGTGGAGATAAATCTGACTTTGACTCTGCCGTTACTTCTATAAAAAAAAATTTGACGGATTATGCCATTTTCAATATCAATTACCGGTTAGCTGCTAATGGTTTAAATCGTTTTCCGGCACAAATGGAAGATATTCAATCAGCTATTAATTTTATAGAAAGCAATGCCGGTAATTATAAGATCAATACTTCTAAAGTTGTATTAATAGGTGCAAGTGCCGGGGCGCATCTTGCATTATTGCACACCTACAAAAATAACAACAACGGAAAAATAAAGGCTATGATTGATCTTTTCGGTCCAACCGATCTTACAACCTTATATAATAATCATCCTATCCCTGCTGCTTTGCAGCCTGTATTGGTAAACTGTCTTGGCGCAACTCCGGCAACTAATGCAGCTTTGTATCAGCAGGCGAGTCCAGTCAATTTTGTAAATGCACAAACTGTTCCTACATTAATTTTTCATGGGGGCGCTGATTTTATAGTACCCATCTCTCAATCCATTACGTTAAAAACAAAGCTCGAGGCGGCAGGTGTTAAGGTAAATATGATTACTTATCCAGCCGAAGGTCATGGCTGGTATGGCGCAAGCCTTGCCGATACCATCGAAAAAACTATTGCTTTTATTAAGCAAAATGTGATTTAATGGAGGGTATAGTTTGGAAATGCAAGGCATTTGATAACCTTACAAATCTGGAGTTATATTCAATTATGCACTTGCGAAATGAAGTGTTTGTAGTAGAGCAAAAATGCCTTTTTCAGGATGCAGATAATAAAGATCAGCAATGCTTTCATTTAATGGGATATATTGATAGTCGGTTAGCAGCTTATGCGCGGTTGGTTCCTGCCGGAGTTACCTATAGTTATATTTCTATCGGCAGAGTAATTACTTCTCCTTTGTTTAGAAAGGCTGGTTTTGGTAAAGCTTTAATGCAGCAGGCAATAGAAGGTTGCAATCGTCTATTTGGTAAACAAACCATTAAGATAGGAGCACAATTATATCTAAAAAAATTCTATGAGAGTTTTGGTTTCAAACAAACCGGCAAGGTTTATGATGAAGACGGCATTGATCATATTTATATGCTGAAAGAGCAGTGATCACGAGCTTTCCTTATTATGCTAAATTCATTTAATTCTCTCCCATTTTTCCACAAAATCCAATTTGCTAATATATTTTTAATTTGCAGGGACAACTAAAAAAGGCCTCGTAATGAGGCCTCTTCTAATAGTTTCTATTCAAATTTATTTAAGGTATTTCAATATCTCCTCTGAGTCTGGTTTTACTTTACTTGGGAAAGAAGCAATTAATTTTCCTTTTTCGTCTAATAGGAATTTTGTAAAGTTCCATTTTATTTCAGAATCTAAAACACCATTTTGATCTTTGGTTGTAAGCCATTTAAATAAAGGATGTGTTTTATCTCCCACTACCTCAACTTTGCTTGCCAGGGGAAAGGTAACGCCGTATCTAACCTTACAAAATTCCTGGATATCTTCGTTGGTGCCTGGTTCCTGTCCCCCAAAGTTATTGGCTGGAAAACCAACTATCACTAATTGGTCTTTATGTTCTTTGTACAATTTTTCAAGGCCTTCGTACTGGGGAGTAAATCCGCATTTGCTTGCTGTGTTAACCACTAATATTTTTTTACCCTTATACTTACTAAAATCAATTGTACTGCCTTCTATGGAAGGGACTTTAAATTTATAGATTGTTTTAGGGGCAGGTTTTTCAAAGTGTTTAACTTTAAAAGAAACAGCAACACCTGCTATTGCAACAAGAGCAATTAAAAATATATTTTTCATTAGTATGTGGTTTTACTTATCGTAAACAAAAATTAAAGAGAAAAGTTCGGTAAAATCATCTATTGTAGCAACCTATATCTGGTAATCCTGTTCTTAGGTTTCCGTCAAGATCAATAGGTACAAGTGTATTTACCAATCCCTTGTCTTTTGCTGGAGAGCTGTCTTGCAGGTGAAAATTAAAATAGCGTTTGCTAACATCAATGCTGTCAAACTGCGGCGGCTCATTCATTATACTGTTTGAGGCGTTAGCTAATTTCTCTTTGCCTTTATAAAGAACATTTTCAAAAGTTATACCTGAAGCTGTTACTTTTTTGTCAACCACTATTTCGTTATCAACTATTCCGCCTTCGCTCCAAAAAATGCAGTTGCGAAAAACGGCGGTTAAATTGTTTAGCTGACCCTGGTCGTTCGAATTACTAACAGACAAAACCGGACTTTTATGAGCGAGGTAAGCGTTGGCATAACTAACCACAGTACAGAAATTGAAATCATAACGTCCGCCGCTGCCGATGGCAATATTACTTCCGCAGTTGCTGATTAAGCAATTAACAGCCTTAACACTGCTTGCAATGCTTAAAATGCCCGCGTCGTAAATGTTATCTATTATGCATTGGTTAAGAGTAACTTTATAATTTCTGTCTGTTTGCGGAAGTTGGGTTATAATCCCCTGGTAAGCATTTTTAATAATGGCATAGTTCAATATATTGTCTTTGCTGGAAGGAGAGAAATAAATGCCGGGCCAGCTTCCCGGAAAGTTACGATAAGGTTCATCCAGCCTGTCGCCACGAAATATTACTCTTGTACTGTCGAATCTTTCACCGTTTACTTTCAGGCTTCCGTTTACAATTACCGGGGCATCTGCATGAACGTATATTCTGCTTCCTTTGTTAATAGTTAGAGTAAAATTGCTATCCACTATTACGCTGCCTAATATAACATAAGGCAAATTATTGCTCCATGTGGTATTGCGGGTAATCCTGGTGTTTCTTAAAAAATTTGCGTTTTGCCCAAAAGCCTCTAATTGTACATACTTGTTTTTGCCGTTATAATTTACCAAAATACTGTCTTGTACTATAAAAGGAAGATTGGCGGAATTTTGATTGATGGCGACCGAAACAAAAACATATACACTATCGTTAGGTTCAATTTCGATGTTATTGAAGTTAACACCCGGCGTTCCGTCAACATTCAGTTTGAATGCTGAAGTTGCTCCGCCTATCAGCTTAACATTTGATAGTTTAAGTTTTTGATCGTTTAGATTAAAGATTTTAAAAGACTTAGTAATTGAGCCGGTAGTTGTAAAAACAGTATCGAAATGAAGTGTATCAGCAGAAGTGTTAATGAGTGCATCAGCACTTTCAATAAACGAAGTTTTACGGCATGAGACAGCACACATAAAAGCAAACAAAACAGCAAGGCCGGTAATCAAATTTTTCATCCTATAAAAGTAAAGTAAAAAGGGTTAGATGGTGTAAGCGAGGGTAGCTATGCTAAGTGCAGTACCGTTAATTTTTAAGATCTCAGCTCCGCAGGCTTCAAGGGTTGCGCCTGTTGTAACTACATCATCAACCAATAAGATATGTTTGTTTTCAAGTTCTGAAGGATCTTTAACGGCAAAAATGCCATCCATATTTTCCCACCGGCTTATTCTGCCTTTATTTGTTTGTGTTTCGGTATAAACTTTTCTTATTACATTTTTATCAATAACAGGTTTGTTCCATACTGATGATATTCCATTGCATAAAGCAGTTGCCTGGTTATAGCCCCGATTCTTTTCGCGACGGGGATTTAGCGGCAAGGGCACCAATACATCTACATCAGAAAAACGTGAACTGTTGATTAAAAAATTGCCGAGTAATTTGCCCAAATAAAAACCAACCGCTTTGTTGCCCCTGTATTTTAATTGTACAATGAGATTTTGTAACAAAGACTCTTTAGTAAAGAAAAAACCTGCTGCTGCATTTTTAACAGGTATTCTTCCATAAAAAACCTGTTCAACTGGATTGTTGGGTTGATCGAAAAATTTGGTTGAAGGAAGATTATTGATACAATGCAGGCAAAGCATTTGCTGTTGATCTAAAACATCGGTGCCACATCCCGCACAAATATGCGGAAAGAACAGGTGCAGCAGATCGTTGAAAGATGATTGAATGGTTTGCATGTTTATAGTTGACCGATGACGGATGTTAGTTGGAAGTTGTAGGATGTTAGATGTTAGATGTTAGATGTTAGATGTTAGATGTTAGATGTTAGATGTTAGATGTTAGTTGTTTCTGCTGGAACAAAATTATTAAAATATAAATCGTCTTTGGTTATTTGTCATCCTTCTACAATCTGTCTTCTGTCATCGTCAACCGTCATCTAACAACTAACAACTAACAATCACACTTTAAAACAACGCCTGATAAACTTCATTTACCTGCCCAACAGGGATTATATTAATGCCTATTGATCGTTTATCAAATCCTTTTTTGTTGTACTTCGAAACGATCATTTTTTCAAAGCCTAATTTTTCGGCTTCGGCAATTCTTTGTTCAATCCTGTTCACGGCTCTTATCTCACCGTTTAAACCAACCTCGCCGGCAAAGCAAATATTTTGTGGCAGGGGCACATCTTCAAAACTGCTTAGCAGCGCACAAATAACTGCAAGGTCAATAGACGGGTCTTCTACTTTTAAACCGCCTGCTATATTTACAAATACATCTTTCACTCCAAAATGAAAGCCACCTCGCTTTTCCAATACTGCCAGTAATAGTTGGAGTCTTCTTAAATCAAAACCGCTTACTGTTCGTTGCGGTGTGCCATATACACTTTGTGTAACCAATGCCTGCACTTCTATTAATAAGGGGCGCAAGCCTTCGAGTGTTGCAGCAATAGCACTGCCGCTAAGTTGTTCTTCTTTTTGCGTGATTAATATTTCGGAAGGGTTGGAAACACTTCTCATTCCATCGCCGGTCATTTCATAAATACCTAATTCGGATGTGCTGCCAAAGCGGTTTTTAAGCGTTCTTAAAATGCGGTAAGCATAATGTCTGTCTCCTTCAAATTGCAGAACTGTATCAACCATGTGCTCAAGTATCTTTGGTCCGGCAATACTTCCATCTTTTGTAATATGACCTATTAAAAAAACGGGTGTACCTGTTTCCTTAGCAAACTTTTGAAGCTCGGCAGCGCACTCTCTTATTTGTGATACACTTCCCGGCGACGACTCAATAAAACCTGATTGAAGCGTTTGTATAGAATCTACTATAACCAATTGGGGCCTTATCTTTTTTATCTCCTGAAAAATAGTTGCTGTTGCTGTTTCTGTTAGCAGGTAAAAATTTTCATTCGATTGCTTTAACCTGTCGGCGCGCATCTTAATTTGCTGTTCGCTTTCTTCGCCGCTTATATAAAGTGTAGTTATGTTGCTAAGTTGTAAACCAACCTGCAAAAACAAAGTGCTTTTACCTATACCCGGTTCTCCTGAAACCAATACAATGCTTCCCGGAACAATGCCTCCGCCAAGAACGCGGTTTAATTCATCATCTGTTGTTAGTAACCGATTTTCTTTAGTAGTTGATACATCATTAAGTAAGATTGTTTTTGATGTACGTTTATCGTTATGGAAGTCTTTCCATCCATTATCATTTTTATCGTTGCCTTTACTAATAACTTCTTCAACAAATGTATTCCATGTATTGCACGAAGGGCACTTGCCTAACCACTTCGCACTTTCATAACCACAGTTGCTGCAGAAGTAAGCTGTTTTTATTTTGCTCATGGGTTATTGATCAATAAGTGTTTGGGTGAATAAGTCATTAAGAATATGGATACACAGATTAAAAGTATAAACGGAGATATGTTTGTAAAGAGATTGTTTATTTTGATTATCTGTGTTATCGTATTATAGGTTCAATAAGTCAATCGGAACACGATGACACGGATCGTATAGATTAATACAGATATGTTTGAAAGAACCCTGTTTATCCTTTTAATCAGTTGTTATCCATGTTCCATGAAAAGCAAAAGGGTCGGCAAGAATGCCGACCCGATTTACTTACTAACCCATTAAATTCTGCCACTAAATTACAAATCTGGCTCACATTTCAAAAATAATTTTTACCCGTGTGAATAACTTTTAACCCTTTAATTAAACAAGTTTTTTGGCCTAACTGGCAGTAATTTAACTACTTATACTTCTGATTATACCTTTTTAGCAATAAAAATTGAAGTAGTATAAAGCCAAAATGACTTTTAGAGGTTGGGTTAAAGTAACAAAAAAGTGACAGCTTGTCTTTTTATGGTTCCTGCCTACGCTTTAAGTTTCCTACGTAAAAATTGGTAGGCTAATTGCATTAAAAAAACATTAAAAAAGTAAAACAACATGAACTCAATATTCTTGGTTTCTCTAATATTTGTTGGAATTAGCTTCCTGGTTTCTGCCAGGTTGCGAAGTAAGTTTTCAACTTATGGTCAAATTCCGTTGCGGATAGGATTATCAGGAAGAGAAGTTGCCGAAAAAATGTTGCGCGATAATGGAATTTATGATGTGCAGGTAATTTCGGTAGAAGGTCATTTAACTGACCACTATGATCCTACAAAAAAAACAGTAAATCTTAGTCCTGAAGTTTACAGCGGTGTTAGTATTGCTTCGGCGGCTGTTGCGGCGCACGAGTGCGGGCACGCAGTTCAACATGCAACTGCTTACCAATGGTTAATGATGCGGAGCAAACTTGTACCGGTTGTACAATTTAGCAGCAACATGATACAATGGGTATTACTTGCAGGAATTTTAATGATGCAGGTATTTCCAGGATTATTACTTTTTGGAATTTTCTTGTTTGCTCTTACTACCCTTTTTGCTTTCATAACTTTACCGGTAGAATTTGATGCAAGCAGGAGGGCTTTAGCCTGGTTAGACAACAGGCACATAGCTGTAGGGCAAGAGCACGAAAAAGCGAAAGATGCTTTAAAGTGGGCTGCAATGACTTATGTGGTTGCTGCCATTGCTTCTCTTGTTACTTTGTTTCAGTATGTATTGATTTTTCTGGGGGGTAGCAGGAACCGCGATTAAAGTTATGAAGTAAGCCATAGATGTAGATTTAAAGAATGGAAATGATTTGGATAATGAGGCTGTCTAAAGAAAGGCAGCCTTTTTCATTGGTCTGCATCATGAAGTTTGACCGCTCCTCCAAGTTATTTTGAACCCTCTGTTTCCAACACTTCTTCTTTTTTAACGGATTTATTTCTGTTAGTCTTCTCATCAAAAAGTGCCTCAAACTTTGGGCTTTCGGTTCTTTTTACTTTATCCCAAAAAGTAAAATACAAACCAAAATTGTATTTAAACTGCTTATGATGCAATGAATGATGCGTTGCCCCGATCATCCATTTGCCTAATAAATGCTTATGAAAGTTTTTAGGATATACTTCAATTTCAAGATGATTGATTACGCTGCTAAAAGTCATTATGGTAAGCTGAAACAACAGTACATATACATGCATTGGCATAAACATAATAGTTAAGGGCAGTATGATGGCCTGTAACAAACCCTCTAACGGATGAAAGGAAAAAGCCGTCCACGGGCTGGTGGTGTTGCTATCGTGATGCACTTTATGAAGTATCTTAAAAACTTTTGGCTTATGCATCCAACGGTGCAGCCAGTAGTAATAAGTTTCGTGAATTAGCATTGAGATTACAAGGCTTACCGGTAGATACCAAAGCGGATATTGGTTTACATCAAAATATATTTTTGTGTAACCTTTTTGCCAAAGAACTGTGGTAAGTGCACCAGCAACTGCAAACAATAACGAAGTAACAAACGACCATTTTACTTCGCTGTAAAACTGTTTTTTGTCTAAAGGTTTTTTGCCAAGTCTTCTGTTTGTAAACTTGTTTTTGCCAATAACAAAAAATGAAAAATGAAAAATGGCAGCAATTAAAAAATAACGTCCTGCCACCACTAAAAACATTACTATGATTAGCAGTGTAAAAAATAAAGGATGCGAAAAATCAGGAAGCTTTGGCATTATACTAATACTTATTATGAAGTAACAACAATAATACGGTAAAGTTTAAGAAAAAGCCCGACACAAGGACGGGCTATATAATTTTAAGAATAGGAAGTTAGAACTTTATCTCTTCTTCGTTCTGATCCAAAAACTGGAATTCGGTAAGGTGAAGATTTGTGTTGGGCAAAACTCTAATCTTAGTTTTAAACTTCCTGTTCCAGTTAAACTTTATCGAATTAAAGAACCAGCCTTTGGTTAAATGTGAATGAACAATTGGGTTAACCAATAAAGTAAGGTTCTTATGCTGATGCGTGATTAAGTACGACAGTTTCTTTTCTATCTCATCTACCAATAACACCGTTGATGTTATTTTTCCGGTACCATTACAGGTTGGGCAAACTTCTGATGTATTAATATTTACTTCAGGCCGCATTCTTTGCCGGGTAATTTGCATGATCCCAAACTTAGAAATTGGAAGAACTGCATGCTTTGCACGGTCGGGTCTCATAAAACCATCCATCACATCCTGAAGCTTTTTCCTGTTTTCAGGCAGTTTCATATCAATAAAGTCAACAACAATAATTCCTCCTATATCCCTTAACCTAAGCTGCCGTGCTATTTCTTCGCCGGCTTCCATGTTTGTTTGCAGGGCGTTTTCTTCCTGGTTGTTACTTACGCTTTTATAGCCGCTGTTTACATCTATTACGTGCAGTGCTTCAGTATGTTCTATAATCAGGTAAGCTCCGCTGGGTAAATTAACGGTTTTGCCAAATGCACTTTTAACCTGTTTGGTTATTCCAAAATTATCGAAGATGCTGAGGCCATTTTGATAAAAAGAAACGATCTCGGCTTTGTCGGGAGCAATTTTTTGAATATAATTTTTTGTGTCGTTAAAAATATTTTGATCATTAACAACTATCCTGTTAAAGTCTTCGGTTAAAAGATCGCGTAACATACTGGTTGCCTTTGTTTGTTCGCTTAAAATTTTTGCAGGTGCAACAGCGCCTTTCAAATTTTTTTCAATTGTCTTCCAGGTATTAACAAGGGCAGTAAGGTCTTCATGCAATTCGGCTGTGTTTTTTCCTTCTGCGGCTGTACGCACAATTACACCAAAGTTCTTTTGCTTAATTGCTTCCACAATTTTTTGAAGACGCTTGCGTTCGTCGCTGCTGTGAATTTTTTTAGAGACAGCAACAATATCATTAAAAGGAGTAAGTACTACAAATCTTCCGGGTAAAGAAATTTCGCAGCTTAACCGGGGCCCTTTAGCTGCAATAGGTTCTTTTAAAATTTGTACAAGTACGTTTGGCCTGCCACCAAGAACTTCGTTTATTTTGCCCGTTTTTACTATTTCGGGTTCAACCTCAAACGTACTGAAGTCCACACCATTTTCTGATTTGTCATTTATACAGAGCTGGGTAAATTTTAGAATGGAACGTGCAAAAGCACTTAGGTCGGTATAGTGAAGAAAGGCATCTTTTTCGAAACCAACATCAATAAATGCTGCATTTAATCCGGGGATTAATTTTTTTACTTTTCCAAGGTATATATCACCAACACCAAATGTAGCATCGGTTTTTTCGTTATGCAGTTCAACCAGCTTTTTATCTTCAAGCAATGCTATTTCTACTCCCTGTGGAGTAGAATTAATAATCAATTCTTTGTTCAAAATTGCAACTTTTAAATTTTCACACAATTTCTACATTGTAGCTGGATGTACCCACTCCATCAAAATATACCAACACTTGATATCCTGCTACTTTTGAGGTTTGATAAGGAAAAAGGCAAAGTTGCAAAACAGGCTGTTGGCGAAGAAGTGCAATGCCAAAGAGCACCTTGGTTCCCGGCATTGCTATTATATTTTTTAAAGAGTTTACTTTCTCTTCTTATGACGATTTTTTCTTAGTCTTTTTTTACGTTTATGTGTAGCAATTTTATGACGCTTTCTTTTTTTTCCGCAAGGCATATTTATCTATTAAGTTTTAAAATCAATTTTATTGTAATGTTTTTATTCGTGCATCTAATTCTTTTTGAGCTTCGGGATTAGCGATTTTTTGTTTTACCTCTTTATACCATTTTACCGCATTATCCTTTTCTCCTTTTCGGTCGTAAGTTTCGGCGAGGTTTAAAGCTGCTTCAAGATTGTCAGGTTGTTTTTCAACCACAATTTTCAAACGCTCTATAGCCTTATCATACTGTCCGCTTTTTATTCCGCCCAATCCTAAAATAAACTGTCCAAATAAGTTATCCGGGTTTTTATCAACTATCTGTCTTATAGGTGCAATTCCCTGCATCGGGTTATCTGCTATATTCCCAAAAATATAGCATGCTCCCAATCCAATTGTACTGCTGTCGTTAGCCGAATTTATTTGTAAAGCGCGCTCAAAAAGATCTTTTGCATTTGTGGCCAGCCACTTTTGCATAGCCCCATTTTCCTCCGTTTTTAAACTGTTTAAAAACAAATGGGCAGCAAAGGTGAGGGTTTTTTCAGAATTTTCCAACTTAGCTGCTTCGGCGGTATAATAAGCATAAGGTTCAAACAACCCGATACTGTCTCTCCAAAACGATGAAAGTTGTTTATAAACTGAAATTTGCTGGTTTTTTACGTCCCCCCTTTTTACGCTGTTTTCTAAAGAAGTAACTTTCTGTAACTGGCTTAAGTTGAGCTTTTCTTTTGCATGTGTAAGCATTTTTTCTACATCAATAGCTTTTTCTTCGTGGGGTGTATTGGCAGCGATTGTTACAGGTTTTTTATCGGGGATTGTTTTGCCGAAAAAGAAGAGAAGGATGAGCAATAAAAAACCACCTGCCATCAGTATTAGTTGTTGTTTCTTCACCATAATAGCCGGCAAAAATAAACTAAATACAATGTATTAATTGTTTGTTGGTAGTTAAAAGGCGTGTAGTTGCATTAGAATTAATGCGACGGTGTATTTTTAATCCTGTTTTCTTTTGCTCTTAACGTCGTGAACGAATTCTTTTGCAGGTTTAAAGGCGGGAATGAAATGTTCGGGAATTTCAACAGCAACGTTTCTTTTTATATTGCGGCCTATTTTTGCAGCCCTTTTTTTAGTTATAAAACTTCCAAAACCACGAATATAAATGTTCTCACCCTTGGCAAGGCTTTCTTTTACTTCTTTAAACATTGTTTCAAGCGTAACTAAAACATCAACTTTTGGTATGCCCGTTTTTTCTGAAATTTGATTTATTAAGTCTGACTTTCTCATACGGTATTTATTTTTGCTGTTCTCACTTAACCTTAAACAGTAACTCTATAGCAAAAGGTGTAAAATTTTATGTTGTTGGTTTACTTAATCCTAAATAGCTAATTTAAATTAAACTGATTATCAATAACTTGTAATACTTCCCAAACTTATGCCAACAACTGTTCTTAAAGATAAAATGAAAATCGAGTTCACTAAAAATTTAATGGGCTGGCACGGGGAAAGTAATAAAAGAATCATGCCATGGAAGGGTGAAAAACAGCCTTATAAAATTTGGATAAGCGAAATAATTTTGCAGCAAACCCGTGTAGAACAAGGGCTTTTATATTATAATAATTTTATAAAGCAATTTCCAACCTTAGCAAGTCTTGCAGAAGCAGATGATAATGTTGTTTTTAAATTATGGGAAGGTTTGGGGTACTATTCCCGTTGTAAAAACATTCTTTTCACGGCAAGACATATTGTTAACAAACTGAAAGGCAAATTTCCGGGCAATTACCATGAAATTTTAGCACTAAAGGGAATTGGACCTTATACTGCTGCGGCTATTTCTTCTTTTGCGTACGGACTTCCACATGCCGTTGTAGATGGGAACGTTTTAAGAGTTTTAGCAAGATATTTTGGGGAAACGGTAGCAATAGACTCTGCAAAAGGCAAGATTTACTTTACAGAGTTAGCGGATAAAGTACTTTATAAACATGATCCTGCAGGTTTTAACCAAGCTATCATGGATTTTGGTGCTACCATTTGTAAACCTAAAATTGCAAAGTGCCAGGAGTGTGTTTTGCAGGAAAATTGCATTGCTTTGAAAAGCGGACTTGTAAATAAATTACCTGTAAAGGAAAAGAAACTAAAAAAAAATAAGCGCTGGTTTTATTATTTTATCTTTTTGTATAAAGGCACAGTGCTAATTAATAAACGTAAAGAGAACGATATATGGCAAAGTTTATATGAGTTCTACTTAAATGAATTGGATAAACCTGAAGATTGGACTTCCGCCTCGATTGAGCGAATGCTTAAAGAGCAGCTTAACATTAAGGAGTATTTGTTACTTCATATATCACAAAAGTTTCAGCAGCAGCTAACGCACCAGCATTTGCAGGGGCAGTTTTTTTTGATTAACCTGAAAACAATTCCAAAATCCTTAGAACATTTTGACCTTATAAAAATAGATGATCTGCAATTGCTTGCATTTCCAAGGTTTATAAATAATTATTTGCAGTTGCATCCGCTAAAAGCACCGGAAGAGGCAATGATTGTATCGGTAAAATAATTCGGCAAGTTCATGATACATCGAAAGAGGTAATTTCTTTATGTTCATATCCACTTTTTACTCCAAAAATTTAAGCTTTTGTAGTTGTATTTTACTTCTAAAAGAAATTATTATAACTTACAATAGAAACATTTCTTGTTTACACTTGAATTGTTTCTAAAAAAAAGTTAATTTTAAAAAGCTAATTAATGATGCAGGGCCAACAATTTAAAATACGACCATTATGAGAGGTGTTAACAGAGTGATGTTAATTGGAAATTTAGGTAAAGATCCGGACGTACAATACCTGGAAGGAAATATTGGGGTAGCAAAATTTAGCCTGGCTACTACCGAAACATATAAAGACCGGGGCGGTAAACTGATATCGCAAACCGAGTGGCATACAGTAGTGCTTTGGCGTGGCCTTGCCGACCTGGCGCAGAAATACCTTCACAAAGGAAGTCTTGTATATATTGAGGGACGTTTAAGAACCCGAAGCTGGGAAGATAAAGAAGGCAATAAAAAATTTGCAACAGAAGTAGTTGGTGATAACCTGATAATGCTGGATAAACGCGGGGAGGGCCACGGCCTGCAAGGTGGGCACGATACCGAAGGAATGAGCAATGCTGATATTCCTCCTGTTAGCGAATCTTCTGAAGACCTTCCTTTTTAAGTATAATTTGTATTAGATATATTTACACAAATCCTGTGGATAAACGCCGCATGTTTTTTTAACCAAACCACTTTGCATTGGATCATCACCCGGCACTATTTTACTTTTTGTTTCAGTCAAACACTGCCGCAATTAATACCCAGGCTACTACTATATTAATTTTTCTTCTTATTATTTTATTGTTGATCTCATTTTTTTTGGCGGGGGCCGAAGTGGCTTTTTTTTCGCTTAGCTATAAGGATATTAATATGCTTAAGGCTAAGCAGCAACCCGGCTATAAACGTATTGTTGACCTTTTGGAAGACCCCAAAACACTGCTTGCATCGTTGCTGATTGCCAATAGCTTTGTAAACATTGCAATAATCATTATTTCAAATTTCGTTATTGATGAGATGGTTCCGCTTGATACACAATTGTGGTGGGTTGAATTTTTAATTAAAGTGCTGGCAGTTACTTTTCTGCTTGTGCTGTTTGGAGAGGTTATGCCAAAGGTGATGGCAACACAAAATAATATTCGTTTTGCAAAAGATGCAGGGCCTTTGGTAGAAACTGTTTCGCTTTTATTTAAAGGCCTTAGCAGGCAACTGGTTAACACTTCAGACTATATTGAAAAAAAGCTTGCCCGAAAATCAAATACGGCATATAGTCTTGAAGAATTAGATCATGCAATAGATATTACTACCGGCAGCGAAGCCTCGCAAAAGGAAAAGAATATATTAAAGGGCATTGTAAAGTTCAGTAATATTACTGCCAAGCGGGTGATGAAAGCAAGGCTTGATGTAAGCGGAATCGAATACAATACAACGTTTGGCGATCTGATAAAAAAGGTTGAAGAACTCCACTACAGCAGGTTACCCGTTTATAAAGAAGACCTGGACAATGTAGTTGGAATGATACATACTAAAGATTTGCTGCCTTATTTAGAGCAACCCAACGATTTTGAATGGCATACTTTAATGCGGCCTCCTTATTTTATACACGAGCAAAAGATGATAGAAGACCTGCTGCAGGAGTTTCAAACCAAACGGATACATTTTGCAATTGTAGTTGACGAGTTTGGGGGCACAAGCGGCATAGTTACTTTAGAAGATATTATGGAAGAAATAATCGGCGACATCAGAGATGAGTTTGATGAAGAGGATATTGGTTTTAAAAAGCTCGACGATCATAATTATATATTCGATGGTAAAATAATGATACACGATGTATGCAAAGCGATGGAACTGCCAATGGAAACTTTTGATGAAGTAAAAGGCGACAGCGAAACACTTGCAGGCCTTGTATTAGAACTTGCCGGCGAAATACCGGCAGTAGATGAAATTGTATCGAGCGGTGATTTTGAATTTACAGTACTGGAAATTGAAAAAAATCGTTTGCAAAAAATTAAGGTGGCCATAAAACCTTCAATTGCAGAGTAAGTGTAGATTTGACGGAAATGTTGTTCTCTTGAAAAAATTCTTTCGTTCTATTTACTGCCGGTTGCGGGTTAAGAGTTTGTTTGTAAGTATCTTTCTTACTATGGTCTGTGGACTATCGTCTATAGTCATCCTCCCCTCCTGCAACAGCGATTATACACCAAAACCAAAAGGCTATTTCAAAATAAATTTTCCAAAAAAGCAATACCAGCTTTTCAACCAGCCCGGTTATCCTTATTCGTTCGAATATCCTGTTTATGCAAAAGTTGTAAAAGACAGCAGCTTTTTTGACGGAGAAACAGAAAATCCGTGGTGGATAAATATCATCTTTCCTGAATTTAGCGGAACTGTATATGTAAGCTACAAACAAATCGGCCAAAATAAATTTGATAAACTGGTAAATGATGCCTTTACTATGACCAATAAGCATACAACAAAAGCTTACAGCATTGAAGACAGCGCAGTGGTAACAGCTAATAATATACATGGAATGTTTTTTAAAGTAGGTGGAAATGTGGCTACCGCAAACCAGTTTTTTTTAACCGACTCAACCAAGCATTTTCTTCGCGGGGCTTTGTATTTTGATGCTACTCCTAACGAAGACTCTCTTGGTATAGTCAACAACTTTTTAATAGAGGACGTTAAGCATTTGATCAATACCTTTAAATGGAAGTAACGACTTTTGTTGTGCACCTTCTTGCCTCTGTCCTGTTGTGGTTTAAAACTTATTATATTAAAAAAATATAGCAAAAATTTTGAACGGCTTCCATAAACATTATGGATAATATAAAAACTATCTTCGTAAAAAATAAGCTTTAAAAAGGGTGAAGCTATTATGATAGCGATTGATAATATACTAGTAAGTGATGAAGTGGTTGAAGAACAATTTGTTTGCGACCTTACAAAGTGTAAAGGCGGCTGTTGCGAAGATGGAGATGCAGGAGCGCCATTAGAGGTGGAAGAACTTAACCAGCTTATCAACTTTTATGAAGTTATAAAGCTTTATATGAGCCCTGAAGGAATAAAGGAAATTGAACGACAGGGAAGGTATGTGTACGACAGGGAATTTGGCTGGGTAACGCCTACTGTTAACGGAAAAATTTGCGCTTATGGCTACAGGGATAAACAAGGCATTGTAAAATGCGCAATAGAACAGGCATACAATGATGAAATGATTAGCTGGAAAAAACCTCTAAGCTGTCATTTGTTTCCTATACGAATAAAAAAAAGCACGGATGAAAAGACAGAGTATGTGAACTACGAGCCCCGTCCCGACCTTTGTGCTGCTGCATGCAAACTGGGTAAAAAACTGAAAGTGCCGACATATATCTTTTTAAAGGAAGCGATCATAAGAAAGTATGGAGAAGAATTTTACAAAACCCTTGAAGTTACCGCACAACACATGGAAGATAACAAGCTGGTAAAAAATAAAAGAGGCAGAATAATTTGAAAGTAAACAGGAACAATTGAAAGTAAACGGGAACAAAACTTTTTTTGAGTCATGAGTGAAACAGCAGCATCATTTATAGCTAAGAGTACCATTAAAGCATCCGATCCTGAGCACAGGCGGAAGATCAATTTCAATATCAGCAAATACGATGCAGTAGTGCCTGTAGGTAAGCTACAGTTTACTGATGTAATGCTGGCACGTGAAAGAGCAAAGAATGCCAAATGGAGAGCAATTGAAACATTAGACCAGCAACTGGAAGATTTTGAACGGTTAATTACAAAGCGCGGCGGAAAAGTTATTTGGGCTGAAACCGGAGAGGAGGCTTTACAGGAGATTGGAAAAATATGCAAAGAGAAAAGTTGCAAAACGTTAGTTAAGAGCAAGAGCATGGTTACTGAGGAAATCCACCTGAACAAGTTTTTGGAAAAGCAGGGGATTGAAAGCGTGGAAACAGACCTCGGCGAATACATTCAGCAATTAGATGGCGAAGCGCCTTACCATATTGTAACCCCGGCAATGCATAAGAGCAAAGAGGATGTTGCCAAATTATTTGCTGATAAATTAGGTACACCTCTCAATCTTACACCCGAGCAATTAACAATGGTAGCTCGCCAAAAGCTTAGAGAAAAATTTGTGCAGGCCGAAGTAGGTGTAACCGGCGCAAACTTTATCATTTCTGATATAGGCGGAATTGCTGTTACCGAAAACGAAGGTAATGCCCGTTTATGTTGCGCCTTTCCTAAAACACATATTGTAATTGTTGGAATTGAAAAGGTTATCCCTTCATTAACTGATTTAGGTTTGTTCTGGCCATTGCTTGCCACTTATGGAACAGGGCAAAAGGTTACCGTTTATAATACAATAGTAACCGGCCCTAAACAACCAGGCGAAACCGACGGACCTGAAGATATGTATGTAATATTACTCGACAACGGACGCACAAATCTTCTTAAAAATCCTAAGACACGTGAGGCTTTATATTGCATTCGTTGTGGCGCTTGTTTAAATGCCTGCCCGGTTTATAAAAATATTGGTGGTCATGCTTACGAAGCAACTTATAGCGGCCCTATTGGCAGCATAATAACTCCGCACTTGAAATATATGGATGAGTACAAGCATTTGAGTTATGCATCATCCTTATGTGGTAATTGTACCGAGGTTTGCCCAGTAAAAATCAACCTGCACGAACTGTTGCTGGAGAACAGACACGAAGCTGTTGACTCAGGCATGGCCCCATTAACCGAAAAAATGGCCTGGAAAGCCTGGAAGATGGCCAGCTTAAACAGGAAGATGATGAACATGGGCAACGGAAAACTAAAGAACACCATAGTTAATAAACTTTTTAAAGGCTGGACAGCACACAGAAGCAACCTCAACTTTAGCCCGAAAACTTTTAACCAGTTGTGGAAAGAGAAGAAAGGAAATAAATAATGAACCATGTTGCTCTATTCCTCTTCGGTAACCAAGCGGTTAACATACATTGCAGCGGTACTGTTTAAGGCAATAAGAGTAGAGCAATTTGAGATAACAACAGACAGGCAAACTTATATTGCTTTTGAAGGCGTAAAGATTAATTATTCAAAAGCAGCAATCAGTGAAAATGAAGTTTGGATAGCTCCGGTTCCATTACTTTTTGAAGAAGATATAAAGCCTAAAACTATTGAGGTTTTTTTATGGAGAGAGAAAGCGGCATTTTTTAAATCGCCCGGTAAAGATTGTCCCTTCGACATTTTTGCTGCCTCATTTTATTTACTCACACGTTACGAAGAATATTTACCTCATTCGTTAGATTTTTATGGCAGGTATGCGCACGAAAACAGCATCGCATTTAAGGAAGGTTTTTTACAACTGCCTCTTGTAAACATTTGGCTAAAGGAGTTTATACAAATATTACAGCAAGCACATCCCTTACGACTTAAGTCTTCTGCCTTTGCCTACCTGCCTACTTATGATATTGACATTGCATGGAGCTATTTAAACAAAGGTTTATTTAGGAACGCCGCAGGACTTATAAGGTCGTTGGTAAAAGGTGAATGGCAAATAGCAAAAGAAAGAATGAGGGTTTTGCAGCAAAAACAAAAAGACCCGTTTGAGAGCTATGCCTGGCTTTATGATTTGCATAAAACTTATAATCTGCAACCGCTTTACTTTTTTTTATTGGCAGATAAAAACAAATGGTACGATAAAAATATTTCGCCTGCCAATATAAACTACCAGCAACTGATTAAACGTCATGCTCAAACTTATCCAATCGGTATTCATCCTTCATGGCAAAGTAGCGATGATAATAAGTTGCTTGCAAGAGAGATTAGAAGTTTGGAAAGTATTTGCGGTAAACAAATATCGAAAAGTCGCCAGCATTATATTCGTATGAAACTCCCTGATACTTATCGGCTTTTAATTGAAGCAGGCATCAGTGAAGATTACTCAATGGGCTATGGAAGTATTAACGGCTTCAGGGCATCGTATTGTTTGCCTTATAAATGGTTTGACCTAAATAAAAATAAAGTTGCATCCCTTTCTGTTTATCCTTTCTGTTATATGGAAGCCAATTCTTTTTACGAGCAGAAGTATTCTGCCAATCGGGCTTTAGAAGAATTGGAATATTATTACCAGGCAACTAAAAATGTAAACGGCTTACTAATTACTATATGGCACAACCATTTTTTAGGAACAGATAAAATGTTTAGCGGATGGAAAAAAGTATATGAAGAATTTATAAGGAGGCATTTTTACAACAATGTTACTTTATAAAATTTTTAGTGCCTGAAATGCCGCATTCCTGTTATTACCATTGCAAGATTATTGGCAACACAATAATCAATGCTGTCTTTATCTCGTATAGAGCCGCCTGGTTGTATGAAGGATTGAATACCCTCCTTATGAGCAATTTGCACACAATCATTAAAAGGGAAAAATGCATCGGAGGCAAGTGCTGAACCTTGCAGATCAAAGTTAAATTGCTTTGCTTTTTCGATGGCTTGCCGCAATGCATCTATTCTGCTGGTTTGTCCACAGCCTTTACCAATTAATTGCTTGTTTTTTACCAGCGCAATTGCATTACTTTTTAAATGCTTGCATACAAGGTTGGCAAAAATGAGGTCTTCTTTCTCAGATGCTGATGTTTCTCTTCCGCCTGTTTCTTTCCATTCAAGGTAATTGCCTTCATCGTTCTGCTGGGTAAGAATACCGTTGGCAACAGATTTTACCTGCTGGTTACTCTTCAAATTATATGGCCTGCATAAAAGAAGTATCCGGTTCTTTTTAGTTGTAAGAATTTCCATTGCATCAGCATCAAAATGTTGTGCAATCAGTACTTCAAAAAAGATCTCGTTGATAGCTTCGGCCGTTGCTTTGTCAATATTTCCATTACAAACCAGTACACCTCCAAAAGCGCTTTCCGGGTCTCCCTGTAGTGCTGCTGTCCACGCTTCTTTTATCGTGGGTCTCGATGCAATTCCGCATACATTAGTGTGCTTGATTATAGCAAATGTTGTTTCAGAAAATTCTTTTATAAGCTGAATAGCTGCATCAATATCTACAAGGTTGTTGTACGAAATTTCTTTGCCATGCAATTGTGCAAATACCTTTTTTAAATCCCCATAAAACACCGCCTGCTGGTGGGGGTTCTCGCCGTAGCGCAGCGATTGCTCAAACTTATAATCTATAGAACGTAAGAACTTGTTTGCATTAAAATAGTTACTGATAGCAATGTCGTAATGCATAACTACTTCAAATGCTTTAGCTGCAAAATCTTTACGTTGTTCAAGTGTGGTTTCGCCTTCCTGACCTACTAATAAATTTTCTAATAAGCGATACTCTTCCTTAGCTGCAATTACTAAAACATCAGCAAAGTTTTTTGCCGCTGCACGTATCATTGAAGGGCCGCCAATATCAATTTTCTCAATAATTAATTTTTCGGCCTCCTCCTTTCCCCCTCTGAAAGAGGTGGAAGAAACCTGTTCTAAAGTTTCTTCAAAAGGGTACAGATCAACTATCACAAGGTCAATTTCGGGAATATTATATTCTTTCATCTCCTGTATATCCTGCTCTTCATTTCTTCTTGCTAAAACGCCACCGAACACGACTGGATGTAATGTTTTAACCCTGCCGCCTAAAATGGAAGGGAACGATGTAACGCTCTCAACAGGTACGCAGGGTACACCAATATCTTTAATAAACTTTTCTGTTCCGCCGGTAGAATAAATTGTTATCCCGAGTCGGTGAAGCTGGCGGGCAATGGTATCAATACCGTCTTTATAAAAAACAGAAATAAGTGCAGATTGAATCTTTTTTTGCATAACAAAAAATTAAAGATTTGAAGATGAATGGCAAGTGGCAAAAGTTATAGTTTCCACTCAAATGCTCCTTTATCCGAAGTGGAATAATGCGGCAAATGTAGGCTGTCGCAATCTTCTTTCCATTGGTTTACTCTCCAAAAACTGTTAGATCCATCAAATATATATTGGGGGCAATCAAAAACAGCAGCAAGTTGAGAAATATACACGCGTGGATTTTTAGAGATGATGATCAGATCAACAGGAATTCTTTGAGGCGATTTGAATGAAAAATTCTGATCAACAAGCAGAATTCTCTTATTGTGAAATTGCATAAACGGAAGTCCTGTAATTAATTCATCGAGGTGTTCTGCCGGTTCAACTTTATGCAAAGTACGGCAAGGTTGAATATTAAAATTTTTAAGGAAACCATCAGCCATAAGAGCCGTATCTCCGTGAAAAAAATATTTTTTCCCTTCAATAAAATCAATGCCCTGGAGTTTGGGAACGTTATATACAATAAGTTTTGCCTGCTTCTCCCGTTGTATATTCTGATAGCTTTCGACTGAAATAAAAAGCAAGCCGGCAAGCAGTGCAGTAAACAGAGCAGGTTTATATTTTCGCAAAAGCCACCAGCAAAAAAATATGAGGAAAATGTATAAAAGTATAGTTTGAAAAATAGTGTTTTGAATGCCATTGTAAACAGCAAAGGGCAGTTGATTCAATCGTTCTATAAAGTTGTTCATAAAACGCAGCATAGCGGTTGTAACATAGCTAATAGCGTTTGCAATAACCGGAAGCGGTGATGCCACAAGCAATGCCAGCTCTGCAAATAATATGATTGATGAGAGCGGAACAACTACGAAATTTGTGATAAGAAATAAAAGAGGGAACTGGTGGAAATGATAAAAGATAATTGGTGTAGTTAACACTTGTGCGGCTATTGTAACCGCTGTGAGTTCCCAAGTAAAGTCGAGCAATTTATTTTTAACATAAAACCAATTGTAAACAGGCTTAAAGAAAATAACAATGCTTAACACGGCAGCATACGAGAGTTGAAAACCTACATCCCACAAAAAGAACGGATTATAGCAAAGCATTACAAATGCAGAAGCTGCTAAAGTATTATAAATAGAAGTTTTTCTGCTGATAGTTTCACCCAAAACAATAAACGTAAACATTACGGCAGAACGTAAGATGGAAGGCACACCGCCGGCAATAAAAGTAAAAATCCATAATACAGCAAGTATAACTACAGGCTTAACCCATCTTGTCCATCTCCTTCTTTTAAAAAAGCTGAAAGCCCAATAAAGAACGCCATATATCATACCGAGGTGTAAACCCGAGATGGCAATAATATGAACAACGCCTGTATTGCTGTAAGCCTGAACAAGGTCTTTATCAAGATCATCACGGTAACCAATAAGCAACGCTTCTGCTACACCCACTTCGCGATCTTCCTTAATATATTTTTGAAGCGTGTTGATTACAGAAAAACGGACATCAATAAGCCATTGCTTAAGCAGATTAATGTTAGTTGTATTAGTAATGTTGTATTCATCCTTCTTCAAAAAAACCTGGTGATAGATGTCCTGAAAAGCATTGTATCGCTTATAATCAAAACTTGCCGGATTGCCTGAATTTTTTATAAGCTGCAGAGGTTTAAGAAACAAAACCGGCGAACCATATTTAAGTGGAGGTATAAGGCTGTCTTTATTAAAGTAGACAAGAATATTTCCCGTTGCTTTTTGCCATTGCTCATTAACCTGAATTGCTTCAACTGTAGCTTCGGCTTTGTATGATTTTGCCTTTTCTACCAATGGCTCCTTTAAAGTTGCCAATACCGGAATGTTATCCTTGTAGTGATTACCTATCCAATCTTTATGGTGACTTATATCTTTGTTATAAGTGATGAGACAACCAATTGCAGCAATAAAAAGTGTTAGAGCAGCGCCTTGTATCCATTGTAAAAAATACTTTAATGGAAGAGGCAGGAATGTAAAAATCAGCAATGGCACACTAACTACTACAAAAAAAACAACAAGTGAAGAAAATGAAAATTGAAAGTACCATTGAAGAATAATGCCTGCAATTAGTGGAACGATTAACCTTGCAAAAGGCATTTGTTTCCATATGTAGATGGGGTTATTGGTCATTAAGTCAGGCGGTCATTGGAGAAAATAAATTTTAGTCTTTTATATAAAAACCTAAAAATTGATTTGTTGAAAAGTGAGTATTGAAAATTCGAATTTCTCCATACCTGATCGAACAAGTATATTAGAACCAATAACCTCGGGCCCTTATAACTCAATGACCTAATGACCCCGATGACTATCAATAGCCTCTCATATTCTTTCCTTCCATATAATTCAGAAAAGCTTTGTTTACAACCCTATTGCCACCAGGTGTTGGGTAATTGCCTGTAAAATACCAATCGCCTGTGTTAGTTGAGCAGCTTAGGTGAAGGTTTTCGATGGTTTGATAGATTACTTCAACAGGAAAATCAATGTCAGGAGGTGTAATTAACTGTGCAATTTTATCAGATATTTCAAAAGTGGTAAAGGGCTTATACACTTGCCGAACCAGATTTTCTGCATGTAACGAATTGGTCCGTTGCAACTCTTTACATTTTGTATAAATAACATCCAGTATACATTCCTTTCCTCTTTCTTTCAGCAATTCAACTGCCGCTTTAAAAGCTATAAAATCACCCAGCTTACTCATGTCAATACCATAACAATCCGGGTAACGAATTTGCGGCGCTGATGAAACAACAATAATCTTTTTTGGCCCTAACCTCGAAAGCATTCTTACAATACTTTCTTTAAGTGTAGTGCCTCTAACAATTGAGTCGTCAATAACTACCAGGGTGTCTTCGCCTTTTCTTACCGTACCATAGGTTATATCGTACACATGTTGCACCATTTCGTTCCTGCTGGTGTCTTCGGTAATAAAAGTTCTAAGCTTTACATCCTTAATAGCAATCTTTTCCTGCCTTATCTTCCTGTTGATCATTGCATTGAGCTTCTCTTCATCAACATTGTTGCCCCAGCTTAAAATCCGCTGCACTTTTATCTGGTTCAGGTAATCTTCCATTCCTTTTACCAGGCCAATGTAAGCAACCTCAGCAGTGTTGGGTATGTACGAAAAAATGGTATTCTTAAGATCATAGTTTATAGATTCCAAAACATTTTTACTAAGGTGATGACCCAAAGCAATTCTTTCGCGGTAAATTTTTTCATCGCTGCCACGCGAGAAATAAATGCGTTCGAAACTGCAGGCGCGTCGTTCTTTTGGTTCAAGCACCTGTTGTATAGAGCAATCCCCATTTGGTGTTACTATCAAAGCATTGCCAGGCATTAGTTCATGCACTTCGTTTTCTCCAATATTAAATGCCGTTCGTATAGCTGCCCGCTCGCTTGCCGCTACAATTACTTCATCATTGTAATAATAATAAGCTGGACGAATACCATGAGCATCTCTTAACACAAAACTATCGCCGCTTCCAATTAATCCGCCAATAGTATAACCGCCGTCAAATAAAGCAGCAGCTTTTTTTAGGGCACAGGTAACATTTAAATTCTCCTGGTTTGATTCATCTTCCTTTACGAGAAAAAAATGGATCACTTCAAGCATGGCAGCCAAATCGCTTTGCTTGGAAAAAGGACCAGGCTCAAAATTAATGAGATCAAAAAGTTCATCTGTATTTATGAGGTTGAAGTTGCCTGCTAAAGCAAGATTGCGGGCAGGAATTGTATCGCGTTTAATAAAAGGATGGCAAAAGTTTACATCGTTTTTCCCCTGCGTGCCATAGCGAAGATGGCCTAATAGTAACTCGCCTAAAAAAGGCAAATGCCCTTTAAGCAGGCCGGGATGTTTCTTTATGTCGGGCTGGTATTTTTCTAACTCTGCAACTTCATTTCCAATAGTTAAAAACAGATCGGCGATGGGTTGTGAAGCGTTGCTGCGAATACGATGTAAAAATGGATAACCAGGCTCAACATTTAATTTTACAGTGGCCATTCCGGCACCATCCTGGCCACGGTTATGCTGCTTTTCCATAAGCAGGTACAGTTTATTTAAGCCATACAATACGCTGCCATACTTTTGCAAATAATAGGAGAAAGGCTTGCGTAAACGAATGAATGCAAGACCACATTCATGCTTTATTTCGTCACTCATGGTTAAAAAAGCAAGTGGCGAAGGTACAACCTCCGCCACAAAAAGTGTGATTAATTAAAAACCGCCTCCGGTTTTACGCTTTCTGCCAGCCATAAATACTCCTCTAAAAAAATGTCAACTGATTTCTGGAAACTTTGATCAATCAAATTTCCCTCAGCATCAAACTTCTTATCAACAAGCGGTGTAACCAGCATGTAAGGACTAGGAATGCCAAACAATGCACAAATGAATAATTGTAATTGAAGGGCTGCCCTAATGCCTCCCAATGCGCCGGGAGAGGCGGTAACAATACCAAAAGGTTTATGCCTTTGCTTTGGAAAATGATCAAACAAATTTTTTGTGGCTGAAGTATAACTGCCATTATACTCGGGGCTCACAATTATAAATGCATCTGCAGCAAGCATTCTTTGCACTAATGATCTATACTCTTCAGGCGCATTTGCTGCCGAGGAATAAACTTCTTCCTGTAAACACTGAACAGGCCACTCTCTAACATCAATTACATTAACATTATGTGCTGTTTTTTCTCTTAATGTTTTTTGAAGATAAACCGCAACACGATTAGTAATACTTTCTTTACGCGGGCTTCCGGATACAATTTCAATAGTCATAATTTACTTTTTATGCAGCTTGTTTAATCATCTCTACGTTTAATTGTAATTTTACATCATCAGCTACTACTATTCCGCCAGCTTCAGTTACTGCGCTCCACTTTAACCCATATTCACGGCGATTAATTTTACCAGTGATCTCGAAACCAAGTCTTTCATTTCCCCAGGGGTCAGTAATCTCCCCATTGTATTCAACTTTCATCTCTATAGGTTTAGTAACATCGCGAATGGTTAGTTCCCCATTTACCTTAAACTCCTGATCGGATATTTTTTGAACACTTGTTGATTTGAAAGTCATCTTCGGATATTTTTCAGCATTAAAGAAATCATCACTTTGAAGATGAGCATCTCTTTGTTCATTCTTGGTATCAATGCTGGTTACATCAGCTTCAAAAGAAACTTTTGCGTTGCTCAAATCATTTTCATCAATTTCTGCTGTTGCATCAAATTTTTTAAAAATGCCGGTTATTGTTGAAATCATAAGGTGCTTTACCTTAAACAAAATGTCTGAATGGTCAGGATCAATTTTGTAAGTTGCCATGGTTTGTTTTGGTTTTTATTAAGAAATTAAGTTGTTTTCAATCTTCAATAAGTACGCCCATTTTGCCCATTTGATACTCTCTGAAAGCTGCCATCACTTTAGTTTGATTATTCATTACAAAGGGTCCATGGGATGCTATGGGTTCGTTTAGTGGTTCGCCTGTACCAGTCATTACTATTGAATTTTCCAATCCCTCCAATGTAAATCCATCTCCGTCATTATTTAGTATCACTGCATAATGACCCTCTATTTCATCAGGCTCTTCTGCTATTTTTACGTTGCCTTTCAATACGTATATAAAAGCATTATGGCTGGCTGGAACTTCAAAAAAATATTTGCCACCTTTTGTTGCTTCGACAGTAAAAGTGTTGACTGCTGTAAATGATGGAATAAGGCCTTTTGCACCATTTAATTCACCTGAATGATTTTTTATTTTTACTAAGCCGTCTTCGCTAATTATTTGAGGAGTATCGTCTGAAGTTAAGGGGAAATAAATGGGTTGATCCATTCGATTACTGGCTGGTGAATTAACCCATAATTGTATCAACTCCTGTTGTCCGCCTATTTTAAAAATTTCTTCCGGAGGTCTTTCGCTATGAACAACTCCCATACCTGCATGCATCCATTGGGTGCCGCCTTCATACACTACATTATCATTACCTCTGCTGTCTCTGTGATGAACACCGCCTTTGAAAATAAAAGTAACCGGCGAAAAACCACGGTGAGGATGCGGGATAACACCGGCTTTGTTAGTTGAAACATGCGTAGGCACTTTTATGTTGGCATGATGCAATAACAAAAATGGATCAACATTTTCAGCTTTTGAAGAAGGGAAGGCTTGCCTTACAGGCATCCCGCCCATATCAACCTGGTTTGCGTATATAATGCTTTTTATGCTTCTGTTCTTTTTCATGTCAGGCTGCTTTCATCGGCACGTCTATCAATAATATTTCTGCGTTGGTATTAGCTGTTATGTCTAATGTATCCACATCCCAAATTCCAAATGCATCTCTTTTAAAAAGCGATTGGCCGTTTATAGTAACATTTCCTTCAATCACAAATGCATACACTCCGTTGTCTTCTTTTTGAACCTTGTAACTTGTAGAGAAACCGCCTTTCAAATTGCCTAACGAGAACCACGCGTCCTGGTTTATCCAAACAGCCTTATCATCATCAGGTGCTACAACAGTTTGAAAACTGTTTACTCTCTGTTCGGGACTAAATGTTTTTTGATCGTAACGAGGCGTTATATTTCTTTCTTTTGGAAATACCCATATCTGTAAGAAGTTTGTTTCCTCGTCCTTAAAATGATTGTACTCAGAATGTTTAATACCTGTTCCGGCACTCATAATCTGCACATCATTCTGGCGGATAACCGCATTGGTTCCGGTACTGTCTTTATGTTCGAGAGCGCCGTAAATGGGGATGGAAATGATTTCCATATTATCATGAGGATGTGCTCCAAAGCCTGAACTGCCTGTAATTACATCATCATTTAAAACACGCAACATACCAAAGTGAACCTTTTCAGGATCGTGGTAATTGCCGAAGCTGAAAGAATGATGGCTGTTTAACCATCCAAAACTTACGTGACCTCTGCGGTCGGCAGCGTGAAGTATTGTTTTCATAAACATTCCTTTTTTATTATGTGTACATGCACTTATTAGCACAAAAATTTTCTATTCTTTTTCTCTTATTTTTTCTAAAAGCTTATTAAGCTCACTTGCTTCTTGCTCATTCAATTCCACACTATGTTTGAAAACTTCATTAACTCTCTTATTAGCAAGGTCTAAAATATTTATTCCATCTTTTGTAAGGGTCATTACTGTTTCTCTTTTATCAAAGGCAGAATTGGAGCGGCTCACCAACTTTTTTAACTCAAGCCTGTCAATTATACGTGGCACATTCGAATTTTTCTCTATCATTCTGCAGCCAATATCTTTTACACACATATACTCAGGATGTTTTCCTTTCAAAATCCTAAGCACATTATATTGCTCATTAGTTAGTCCTAAAGTTTTTAACTGACGACTGATTAAAGTTTTTAACCACCATGCGGTATATAGAATATTTAATCCAGCCTTTTGTAATTCCGAACTAAATTTAGTTGATTGTAACGCTTCTTCAAGTTTCACTGTACAAATAGATGTACGTACATGTATTTATCCAAATTCTAATTTTCCTTTTAACATTACACTAAAAATCCGCCTGTTTTAACAGGCGGATCACCATTTTAAAACTACTATAGAATCTATCTATTTATTTACAACAGCATTGCTTGCCCACTCCTTTACACTTTCGCAGCCCGCAAATTCTTTATCTATCATTATGTAGTAGTTAGGAATATGGGTTTTAAACCAGCTTTGCAAAGCGTTCATCTTTTTTTCTTCCAAAGCACGTTGGGCTATACGGCTGTAATCATCTTTCAAACTTTCGCGGTGGGGCTCAGTACGGGTTTGAAGATAAATAAGGCGGACACCCTTTTTCCCCTTTTCATCAGCAAATGGTACCGGTTGAGAATATTCTCCCACTTTCATTTTTTGTAATGCCAGTACTTCATCTTTATCCAATTGGTCAATCGTTACAAAGGTTGATCCGTCACGTGATTGTTTTCTGCCACCACTAAACTTGCTGCCTTCATCTTCACTATACTTATTAACTGCCTGGCCAAAATTTAAAGTACCTGCAATTAATTTAGACCTTATACTGTCAAGTTTAGAAATTGCTTCATTTACTTCATCCTGTGTAACGGGAGGAATTCTTAAAATATGACGGACAACTGCATCGTCACCCGCACGACTAACCATTTGTATAATATGTAAACCAAACTTTGTTTTTATCACAGGCGATATCTGGCCTTCCTTTAATTTAAAAGCTGCTGCTGTAAAAGTGGGATCAAACATTTTATCGTTCCGGTTAATGTTATACTGGCCGCCCTGCTCCTTACTTCCGGGGTCATCACTGTATAACTTTGCTAACTGGTCAAACTTTTTTTCACCGCTTTCAACCTGCTTTTTTAAATCATTCAGTTCCTTTAAAACATAACTTTCCACCTCGCGGTTTGCCTTAGGAAATAATACAATCTCACTTACTTCAAGTTCGCTTTCATAAAAGGGCAAACTGTCTTTTGGTATTTTGTCGAAGTGGGAACGAACTTCGGTAGGTGTAATTTTTACATTATCTACAATTTTTTTGCGCATTTGATCGGCAAGGTTTCGTTCGCGAAAGGGCTCCCGGAAATCCTCTTTTAACTGGTAAACAGTTTTTCCGGCAACTTCTTCCAAAACCTCTTTAGAGCCATATTTCATTATAAATCCACGAATCTGGTTATCCAAACTTGCTTCTAATTCATCATCGCTTACAGGAAGAGAGTCTTTTTCAGCCTGCAACACTAATGCTTTTTGAATGAGCTGTGCTTCAACCAACGCACATTCGGGGTTAGGAGGCAATGGCTGTCCTTCTCTTTGCATATCAGCAACAGCATTTACAATATCTGAACGAAGAATTATTTTATCGCCTACTTGCCCAACTATTTTATCGGCTATAACTTTTTTAGGTTGTGCAAAAGCTGCTGAACCTATAATAATAGCAAAAACGGAAATAAGTAATTTTATTTTCATATATAAACTAATGCGGTCAAAAATAAGCTTTTGTTTTGCGGCGATAAGAAAAGGCGAAAACGATTTTATAAACTATTCGTTAAATAAAGGAATAGAAATGTTATTGATATGAACACCTGCTTATGCTTTTTTTAAAGATGATTATATAAAATAAAAAGCACCGGAGTTCTTCCGATGCTTTTCTTAATATGCTAAACCTGTTATTTTACAATGTTCGCTTAACTTCTTCGGTTTCGAATGCTTCTACAATATCGCCCACTTTAAGGTCGTTATAATTTTTTATAGTTAAACCGCATTCCATATTATTAACTACTTCTTTCACATCATCTTTAAAGCGTTTAAGCGATCCAAGTTCTCCGCTTGCCCCTTCACCTCTCGGAAACTCAACTATACCATCTCTGATAACCCTGATCTTTGAGTTGCGGTAAATCTTTCCGTCAATTACCATACATCCGGCAACAGTTGCTTTATCAAACTTGTAAACTTCCTTCACTTCAACATTCGCCGTAATTTTCTCCTGGTATTTTGGTTCGAGCATACCTTCCATTGCACTCTTAATTTCGTCAATGGCAGTATAAATAATAGAATATAATTTAATTTCCACTCCTTCGGTTTCAGCTAATTTCGCAGCCTGGCTCGAAGGTCGAACGTTAAACCCAATAAGAATAGCATCAGAAGCAGTTGCGAGTAATACATCACTTTCAGAAATCTGACCAACACCTTTAAGCACTACTCTAACCGCAATTTCTTCTGTAGATAGTTTTTGCAACGAGTCACTCAATGCTTCTACAGATCCATCCACATCACCTTTTATTATCAGGTTAAGCTCTTTAAAGTTGCCTAATGCTAAACGACGCCCGATCTCATCTAATGTAATATGCTTGCGTGCCCTCAGGCCCTGTTCGCGCAAGATCTGCGCTCTTTTAGTAGCAGTATCTTTTGCCTCTGCTTCATCTTCGTACACACGGAATTTTTCACCAGCCTGAGGCGCACCATTTAAACCTAACACAAGAACAGGAGTAGAAGGCGGCGCTTCCTCAACTCTTTGATTTCTTTCGTTGAACATTGCTTTTATCTTACCAAAATACTGTCCGCTAACCATAATATCTCCCTGGCGCAGTGTTCCGTTTTGTACCAGAAGGGTAGCAACATAACCACGGCCTTTATCTAAAGTAGCTTCTACAATGGTACCTGAAGCTTCACGGTCAGGATTTGCTTTAAGATCAAGCAGTTCGGCTTCGAGCAATATTTTTTCTAAAAGCAGATCTACATTCAATCCCTGCTTAGCGCTTAATTCCTGGCTTTGGTATTTACCACCCCATTCCTCAACCAGTAAGTTCATTGAAGCTAATTGCTCATATATTTTTTGTGGCTGTGCACCTTCTTTATCAATCTTATTAACAGCAAATATCATGGGAACGTTGGCTGCCTGGGAGTGACTGATGGCTTCTTTTGTTTGAGGCATCACTGCATCGTCGGCAGCAATAACAACTACCGAAATGTCTGTAACCTTGGCACCTCGTGCCCGCATCGCTGTAAACGCTTCGTGACCAGGTGTATCTAAAAAAGTAATTTTTTTATTGGTTGCAGTTGTTACTTCATACGCGCCAATGTGCTGTGTTATACCTCCAGCCTCGCCGGCAACAACGTTGGCGCTTCTTACATAATCGAGCAACGATGTTTTACCGTGATCAACATGCCCCATGATGGTAACAATAGGCGCTCTGGGTTTAAGCTCGTCGGTATCATCCTCATCGTCATCGTCTTCCATTTCGGCCTGGGCTTCCATATCTATAAATTCTACATCGTACCCAAACTCGCTGGCTACCAGTTCAATTACTTCCGCATCAAGACGCTGGTTAATGGAAACCATTATACCAAGGCTCATACATTTACCAATTACTTCGGCAAAACTTACATCCATAAGGTTAGCTAATTCGCTAACGCTTATAAATTCAGTTACCATCAGTTTATTATCATCACCACCTTCAACCTGCTCCATCATTTCATCTCTCTTCGCCTTACGGTGTTTGGCTTTCAGGCTCTTTCCCCGTCCGGAACCGCCAGTCAGTTTTGCCTGTGTTTCCCTTATCTTCTCCTGTATTTCTTTTTTATCTATCTCTTTATCCTCTTTACGCTTATCGGTAGAACGAGGGCCAAAACGATTGCTTGCTCCCTGTTGTGCGGCTGGCCTGTTTTGTTGACCATTCTGTCCCTGTCCGGCACTTTGGCCAGGACGATTAAATCCACCGGTTCCTGCAGGACGGTTTCCTATCACAGCGTTTCCGGGCCGATCGGTAGAACGGGGACCAAAACGATTTGGACTTTGACCAGGAGCCTGCTGCCCCTGACCAGCTCTTTGCTGTTGATGGGGATCTCTTAAAGGTGCCTCGCCACCTTTACCATTTACCGGAATTCGTTTGCGCTTCCTTTTTTCAAGCGCCTGGTTATTGTTTTGGTTAGGCTTATGCCTTGTATCAGTTTCAACAGGTAATTGAATTTTGCCTAAAATTTTAGGTCCTTCAAGCTTATCGGCTTTAATATTTGATAAAAAGGGAAGTGCAGGTTCTAATGATGCAGCAGGCGCAAATGGTAGCGGTTGCTGTTGCGGTTCTGTTGGTGATGACGGAAGGGTTACAACTTTAGGTTGCTCGGGCTGATTAACAGGTTGTAAAACAGGTTGTTCTTTTGGCTGCGCCGCTGTTGTTAAGCGTTGAGGTTCTTCTTTTCTTTTGGGTCCTTTTTTAGGCCTGGTAGAAGAATCTATTGTTGAAAGATCTATCTTACTTATAATTTTTGGTCCTTCAAGTTCGGGAGCTTCAATTTTAAGCGAGTTTCCATCTTCTTTTGATTCAGGTTTTGGTTCATTAGCTTCTGCTGCAACAGGTGCATCAACCGGTTCTGCAGGCTGTTGTTCTACAGGTGGCTTTGGCTTTGGCTCTTCCACAGGCGGAGGAGCAATTTCTTCTTTTACAGGTTCGGGTGCAGGTTGTGGTTGTAATTCTGCCGGTGCGGCTTGGGCAACGGGTTCCTGTACAACAGGTTCTGGAGAAGCAGGTGCAGGCTTCTTATCCTCCTTTCTAACAAAAGTTATTTCTTCCTCATCGCGTCTCTTCCTGCCTTCCTGCTGCATTCCTTTCGGGATTTCAACGAGGTCGGCTTTATTTTTAGCTACCTTATCTCCCTGAAACTGGTGTTGAAGGGAGCGGTACATATCTTCAGTTAATTTAGCAGTGGGTTTAAGGTCATCTTTGCTAAAACCCTTGCCTACCAGGAAATCTACAATTGTATCCTGGCCAACATTAAATTCTTTGGCGGCTGCTAATAATCTCGGTAATTTAAGTTCTGTCATTCAGTTTTTTTGTTTTTTCCAAAGCCCGGCACTTTACGGGTTCAAAAGTAATCCTAAGTTTTATCGTTTAGCCAGTTGTTTTTTTGTTTTCATTACTAACTCAACTTTTAATCTCTCATTCTATACCTACAGAAAGTTTTGAATGCACCTGTATAAAACCTTTATTCGGTAAATCATGAAAATGTAACCTACATATAAAATTATGTTTTCAAAAACTTATCTACCAAACCCTGATTGTTCAAATATGTTAGCTTCGAAGATGCTTGCTGCAATGAAATGTTTTTTATTCTTTTTCAAATTCAGCCTGTAAAACACTTCTTATTTCAGTGATCGTTTCTTTTTCCAAATCGGTTCGACGTTCAAGTTCTTCGGCAGTAAGGTTAAGTACACTGCGGGCAGTATCGCAACCGATACGCTTTAATTCATCAATTATCCATGGTTCAATTTCATCGCTGAATTCTTCCAGATCTATATCAAACTCATCAACTTCACCTTCATTATCGCGGTAAACATCTATTTCAAAACCGGTAAGTTCGCATGCAAGTTTGATATTTACACCCCTGCGTCCTATTGCCAGCGAAACCTGATCGGGCTTAAGATAAACATTTGCATGTTTAGTTTCCTGGTCAATATCCATGCTGGTTATTTTGGCCGGAGTAAGGGATCTTTGAATTAAGAGATTTGTGTTATTGGTAAAATTAATAACATCAATATTTTCGTTCTTAAGCTCGCGAACGATACCATGAATGCGGCTGCCTTTCATACCTACACAAGCTCCAACAGGATCAATGCGATCATCAAAACTTTCTACGGCAACTTTAGCTCTTTCACCTGGATCTCTTACTATCTTTCGAACAACAATCAGGCCATCAAAAATTTCCGGAACTTCAATTTCAAGCAATTTTGAAAGAAATTTTGGACTTGTGCGGCTTAATATAATAACGGGGTTGTTGTTCTTAAGATCAACCCTTTCTACAACTGCCCTTATTGATTCTCCTTTTTTAAAGAAATCGCTTGGTATTTGCTCGGATTTGGGAAGGATCAGTTCGCTACCATCTTCATCTAATAATAATACTTCTTTTTTCCAAACCTGGTAAACTTCTGCGCTTACAATTTCGCCCACCCTGTCAGCATATTTTTTTACGAGCACATTCTTTTTTAAATCGCTTATCCGGCTTGCAAGTGTTTGCTTAGCAGCTAAAATAGCACGGCGGCCAAAATCGTAAATGTTTACTTCCTGGTATAATTCTTCGCCAACTTCAAAATCGGGTTCTATTTTGGCTGCCTCGTTGTAAGCAACTTCTGCAAGCGGATCCATCACTTCGCCATCTTCTACAATCATGCGGCGGCGTATAATTTCGAGGTCGCCTTTTTCGGCGTTTACGATAACATCAAAGTTTTCATCGCTTCCAAATTTTTTTCTAAGCAATGTTTTAAAAACATCTTCTACCACTTTCATCAGTGTGGGGCGGTCAATGTTTTCGGCATCTTTAAACTCCTGAAATGCTTCTATTAAATTAATACTTGCCATAATAATATTTTTAAATTCCAAGATTTCAAATTACAAAGAACAAAGGGCTTTTATTCGGAATTTGTTTTGTTTGTAATTTGGAATTTTCCCTTTAAGGTTTAAAATTGAACTTGAACAGTTGTTGTTTTTATATTTTCGAAAGGAATAACAAATTGACTGGTTTCCGCTTTTTTGCCTTTGCCGGTAATTTGTTCTATTATAACATCGGTTTCTGTTACTTCTAAAAGCTTTCCCTCTTTTTGGGTTCCGTCATTAAAGGTTACTTCTACATTTCTGCCTATGTTCTTTACATATTGCCTATGCAAGGTTAAAGGCTGATCTACTCCCGGACTTGAAATTTCCAGCGAAAAATTTCCGTCGGGAAACATACCGCTTTCTTCGATCTTTTTATATAGAGCCCGGTTGTACTTTACACACTTTTCTATTGACATGCCTTCATCTGCATCAATAAATACTTTTATGTTATTGGTAGGTTTCACTTTTATAGAAACAAGGAAATCCCCCGGCTGCGCCTCTAAAAGCTCCTGTAAAAAAACTTCAACGGTTTGAATAATTGTTTCGTTCGCCATAATAAAATAGAGAAGGGAACGATAGTCGTTCCCTTCAATTTGTTCATTTTCCGGTGCAAATGTAGGTAAAACAATATATATTTTCCAAATTGGTGTGTGTTTGCTTATGCTTATTGTATAACTATTCAGTTAAGTTTTTGCAAAAAAACAACAGCGCATTTTCCGTTAGTGCACCTTATTCAGTTGCATAGTACCTTTATCATACTATGTTCACTATACTCTTTTGGCTTTTAATAATATTTTCACTGTTCAGATTTGTATTTGGATTTGTAATACCGCTTCTAACAACTACCCGCCAACTCCGGTCAAAAATGAAAGACATGGGTCAGAACACACGGGATTTTCAATCTAATGCTTCTTCCGGTTATAATAACAATACTTATAGAAGAGAGGAAGCGCGTTCAACTTCTGCAAAAGGTGATTACATTGATTTTGAGGAGGTGAAGTAAGTTTTAAAATCAGGGGTTTAGATCAATAAAACAGTTTTGGCAGGCTTTATAGAAAAGCTTTTTAAACGCTAACTTAACTGTCACCCAAGAGCCTCTCGAAGGGTTGTAGAGGAGTATTGAAGTTCAAGAGTCAACAAACTCACCCTGACATTTAAAACACCAGGTGACCTTATATTACTTTACAGTAAATGTTTTTTTCTCCAAACCAACGCCGGTTATTTGCAAAGACTTCCATTGAGAAGGCAGCTTTGTTTTTAACTGTGTGATGCCATCAGGAGTAATTTCAAGGCCGCCAAAACCATTTAGCATAGCTTGTATCATTCCACCTGCACCTGTAGAAAAATAGGGATTATTGCCAGTAGCTGTTTCAGCAATTACACCAAAGGGCGGACGCATATTTGGCGTGTAGCCTGCTTTAAAGGCATCATAAGCTTTTGCCGGCATTCCCAACCTCGAATAAAGAATAGAGAAGATAGCATGCGTCATAGCAGGACCTTCGCCAACCCGGGGTTCATAATATTCAAGGTCTTTCTTAATTGCAGAAGGGTCGGTTATTTCCTTTAAAGGATAAGCCAGCAAATTTACATCACCCTGCTTTATCTTTTCGCCATTGTATGCAGCGTGTTCTTTTGTTACTCCATTTGATAGCTTTAGAATTGGAATGTTACTGTACACATTCATCCAATCAGCATCAGGAGTAATGCCCAATAATTTTGCTGCATCAGTTGCATACTTAAGATTAGCTTTAGCTGCCGCATTAGTGAAAGCATTATTGTCTACATTTTCAGCCCATTCATCGGCAGCAACCACATTTTTAATGTCGTATTTTCCGGGGCCATTTCTTTCAACACGGCTTGTCCAAAAGTTTGCAGTCTCTTTTAAAATTGGATAGCCTTTTTCCCTAAGCCATTCTTTATCGTGCGTTACTGCATAATAGTTCCATGCAGCAATTGCAATGTCAGCAGTTATATGGTGTTCAAAAGGGCCGCTAAGTGCCCACACAGGTGTTTCTTCGTTACCGCTTGCTGCACTTTCCCATGGAAACATAGCGCCTTTATAGCCATGAGAAAATGCATTGTGCCTGGCAGCTTCGAGGCGCTGGTACCGGTACTTTATTAACGACTCGGCTATTTTGGGCTGAAGCAATAATAAAGATGGGAACATCCATAATTCGGTATCCCAAAAAGCATGACCGTTATAACCGAGGCCACTTAACCCCATAGGAGATAAACTATAAGCAGTACCTTCTCTTGCAAAGGAATACAGGTGATACAACATGCTATGCACTTCGCGCTGAGTTGCATCATCACCTTCAATTACAATATCACTTTTCCATAATTCATCCCATACTTCATTATGAAATTGTAACAGCCTCTTTCTTCCTTCCAGAGCAGCAAAAATGGTTAAGCGTTCAGCTTCATTTAACGGGTCATCGTGATGGGCAGAAGTGATTGCAGAACCTACAACAGAAAAACGATATGTCTCTCCTGCTTTTAGCTTCTTCTTAAACTTTAGCAGGTGCATATTATTGTCCCACATTTCATGAATAACCGATGGTTGAGAACCATGTGGCTCATCAAGTATAAAGCTATTTGAAGCTGCCATTAATAATTTTCCTGTTGGGCTTTTGGCAGTAGAAGTAAGTAAAGAAATTCTTACATGCGGCCTGTCAATTTCATTATAATAGTTCTGTACATCTTTCAGCATATCCGGTGCTTCCATTACACTGGCCGGTGTAATTTCAATATCTTTTTTTGCAGTAATCGTTACATCAACCAAAGCAGTATAAGGCAGATGACGTAGTGCATAATGAGTATAGCTAACGGTGGCTTTATCACCATAATTAAAGCCGGTTGTCATGGTTGCATGCTTCATATCTAAAACCTGCTGCACATTTTGAACCTGTGTAAAATTTTCAATCCTTGCACCATCAACTTCAAGGTACATGTTAAGGAAATTGAAGGTCTTTAAAATATTACTTACACGGCCACGGCCATATAAATCAAAAGCGCCATTCAGAACTACATCTTTTATTTTAAAGGGCTCGGGAGAAGATACAATTCCTATCATTCCATTTGCAACGGTTTCTCCAAAATAGTTGGAAGGGTTTATGGTATTGGCTTTAATACTCCAGACATCAGTTTTTTGAGAAAAGGATATGACAGAGCAAAAAACGGCAGCAACTAAAGTGAAGATTTTTTTCATCTTAAGGAGAATTTTTGGCAGAACTAAAAGTCTTTTATATAACCAGGCAAAACTACGATTGTTCGCAGAAGAAGGGATGAACACATAAACGCAAATTGCCTGAACATTATTAATACTAACGCTGCTTCCAATTACTTCTTTTGCGCCACTGCACTTTTAATTGTTTTACCTTCTTCGTTTCTTCTCAACCTTAAACGGTCTATAACTATTGCTCCTATTTTCTTACCCATTTCATTTCCATCTTCCAAATCTGCACGGTAATGTATGCCACCATATAAGCGTGACCACGAAGCTTCTAATGCCGCATCATGAAATGATTTAAACGATCTGTTGGGTATTCCAAATTCAAGTTCAGAAGTATCGGTATAAGCAAAATTTTCGCCAAAGTGATGCGTTAAAACTTCGGCAGCGGCTGCAGATACAACAGAGTGAGCGCTCACGTAAGAAGGGAATGGAGGTGTTTGAATATAGGGCCTCCACTCTGGGTCAATATATTTATTAATAACCGTTTCAGGGCGAACAAAATTGGTTTGAAACTTAGTTTCCCAACAACCGATAAAACTATCAAAAATGGCTATTGAAGTTTCGGTATAAGCAACAACAGTTGCATTAAAATTTGCTTTTGTTTTTTCAGCAGCAATGCCAACAATATTCATCCAATGTCCGGGAGGAGAGAACTTTTTTGTTCCATACATTACATGCCCTGTAACGTTTAGCTTAAAAGGATTATCATCAAAAAAATCAGCCACATGCTTCTGATCTTCAGTTAAACTGTCAACAGTGTTTTTTACTTCCATCAGTTGTTTGTAAAAACGGCTTTGTTTATTTTTTATATTGTATGCAGGTATAGCAAAGGGTTTACATTGGGATGCAGAGTCCAAAACTAATGTTCTTATTTCGCTCCAATGCGGTTCAACTGCCTGGCTGTACGCAGGCGGAGTGGGCACCCATCTGCCTTCTTCATTGTTAACTGAATATCTTTGTGCGCTTCTTGTTTTAGCGTAGTTATCGCCTTTGCCCCATGTAAGTATTACAGCAGAAATGGTATCAGAAAAATGAACAGTGTTCTCTAAAATGTCATCATCCATTCCCGCATCGGAAGCCTGCTTTCTCAGGTCGTTATAATAATCCATAAGAACCCCTTCAGGAAATGTTACTGCATTTCCAACTTTTACAAAAGCCAGTAATGCCGCCAATTGAAAGTCAACCTTATTGTTGGTATCTGCTTTAGGCATTACAGGCAAATGCCTTATCTGACCCGCAAGAGAAACATAGTTACCGTCGCCGGCAGCAATACATTCGTAAGCGGCAATATTTGCATAAGCATAATTGCGCGATGCAATTACAGGTGGGAAATTGTTATTTAAAACAACGTCATTTAGTTTCTTAACTGTTTTGCAATACAATATAGGATTGCCTGTAAACTTTGTATAGTCCTGCCGTTGTTTGCACGCAAATGGCAATACAAAAAGTATGATGTAATAAAAGTGCCTCGATAACATTTAACAAGGTGTTATTTCGATAAAAATAAAACTTTCATCTTCAAGTAATCAGTTAAATTTATTATTATTTCCAATATCATATCGTACTAACCATGCTTATTATTGATACTTACTTCAACACCAATTTTTAAAAGCTTTTGAAATATCAATTAGTGTTATTTTGCAGCACTGCTTAAAGAGTTAAAATGAAAAGATGGCTGGCTGCAATAGTTGTTGTAATTGCTTTACTTGTCGGCACTGTTTATATTTTTATTCCTGGCGAAATTAAAATAGCTGAAGTAAGTTATATAAGATGCAACGAAAAAGCCGGCTACCGTATTTTAATGAACGATAACACCTGGAAGAAATGGTGGCCTTCATCTGCTACTACCAGTAATTCAAACTCCTTCAATTACAATTTTCAAACCGGCAGCAAGTACATTGAAGGGTTAGAAATACTTATTAAAAAAGACACCTCTGTTTATTACAGTTTAATCAGCCTGTTGCCCCTTAAAGCTGACTCTGTAAGGTTAGAGTGGAGAACAACCCTTTCTGCTGGCAGTAATCCTTTTATAAGAGCTCAACAATATTTTAGAGCAAGAGATATTAAAAGCAATATGAAGAAGATTGTTGGTAATCTTAAATCGTTTTTAGAGAAACGGGAGAATGTATATAGAATGACAATTACAGTTGAAAAAGTAAAAGATACATTACTGGTGGCAAGAAGGATATTAAGCGCCAATTATCCTGGTACAGAAGTTATCTACAATTTAATAGATGATTTAAGAAGTTTTATAAATAGTAAGGGGGCAAAGGAAACAAACTATCCCATGATACATATTGGGACTAAGCCGGGTAGAAATGGTTATGAAACAATGATTGCCATTCCGGTTAATAAGACACTTAATAATTCAGGAGATTATGCATTTAAACGAATGGTACCTGGAAATATTCTTGCAGCCCAGGTTAAGGGTGGAATTAGTACGGTTAAAGAAGGTGAGGCTCAATTAGAAAATTTTGTACAGGATTATCAGTTGGTTTCGCCTGCAATACCTTTTCAGTCTTTAGTTACAAACCGAATGAACGAAAAAGATACTTCTAAATGGATAACTAAATTGTACTATCCTATTTTATAATGGAATAGTATATATATTTAAAGATTACAATCATTTTTGTTTTTAAAACTACATAGTGCTATTCCTGGCAAGTGCTGTCCAATCTTCAATTATTATGTTATCAAGTGTGCTTAAATGAGCAACATTATTAGTAACCATTATCATTTCATTAGCGATAGATGTTGAGCCAATTAAAATGTCAAAGTCATCAATCATCAAACCTTGTTTTCTCAACCTGGTTTTTTCGTTAACATAAATATCTAACGAATTGTAAATAGGAATAACAAAAAATTTGGGGATGAATGCTTCTACTATTTTTCTCATTGTTTCAACATCCTTACTGTTTCAACTCCATACTCTTGACGCCCTAAGTTCAGCAATAATTTCTTCAGCAGTTTCTTTGGAGTTATAGGCCCCAAATGGAGACTGTAAAGACGTTTCCGAAGTTGTGTCACCCTTTTTAATGATTGTGAAAGCTTTGAAATAAGGTCAAGTTTTAGTCTGCATTGAGATTTTTCAAAAAACCAAAAATAATAGTCCGCAAGACTCCCGTGTTGAGATGACGTATTCATTCAATTGATTTTGCCAAAATTAGCAATTTATCAGATTGCAGAAGTGGGCGAGCTACAACTATCTCCACTATAATAACCACTAACAGGAGGCGTTCCGCTGGAACGCTTTCGAAATTCAAACTTCTTCTACTTACTGTTCAGCTAAAATATACAACGCTCATCTTAACTGCTACTTCTGTTTATTATTTATGATGGAGAATATTATAGGTAAAACAATAACGGAAGGGTGCAATTATTTTAATGCGCTCACTTTTGAATAGTTTTATTTCCTGTTTTTATCACCATCGTACTATCATTATTTCTTGCTAAAACAAACGCCGGCTGTTGTCCAATTTTAATAGAACGTATATGTCTTACCTGCCCCTTAATCAGTAATCCATTAATAGCTGAACATGTGAATTGGCCTTTCCCCTTGTTTAATAATATAGTTCCGCAATCAGCATCGTAGCGGCCCATTTGGATGGGGTTTTCAAAAAAATTACCGGCTAATAAAATATCAGGAAGTGCATCGTTATTTGCATTAATTATAACCGCATCTTTATAAGAAGTTAATTGAGCCGGCCATGGTAAAGCCTGAACACTAAAGTTCATTTTACCATCATTAATTAAAACTGAATTAGCACAATAATTTAAAGTTCTCACTTCAGCGCTTTTTAATTTGTCGTCAGTAAAAACTTCATTTAATGAGGCTTTGGCAAAATCCGCTGCATATAAGAACCGCTTCTTAATTACAGGCATTTGCTTTTGTAATTCATCTTTATTAGCAAAAGGAATTTCGCGACCGGCCAAATAATAAGTTAGCACCTGCTCTTTTTTACCATTGCCATCAAAATCGTTGTAATACAATTTTACCGGTTGTTGTTCTGTAGGTTTCAAACGGTTATTCAATCCTACATTACCTGCTATTAAATCTATATCGCCATCACCATCAACATCTATTGGTAAGGTAAAATTCCACCAGCCTTTCTTATCAGTAAGCATCTTCTTTCTAAAAGTACCTTTATCGTTAATAAAAGCACATATACCATCCCACTCAAGGGCGAGAATTAAATCTTTGTCGCCATCCTTATCAATATCTTCCCACACTGCATGTTTTACAAACCCTACCTTAGCAAGCTCCTTACTATACTTTGCAGTTACATCTTTAAAATGGCCGGCTTTATCATTAAGCAGTAAATATGATTGTGGCGTTTGTCCATACTCCCACGGCACCGCCCTTCTGCCAATAAACAAATCAACATAACCATCGCCATTAATATCGTTGGGAACAATGCATGAAGCTGTAAGGTAAAGACTATCGAAGGCATTATTTAGCCGGCTAAAATTTGCCTTACCATCGTTTAAGTAAACCCGTGGTGTTAAGTGCTCATCGTTTCCATAATATTCGTTGCCTCCGCTTGCCACTATTAAATCAACATGCTTATCGTTGTTTACATCTGCCCAAAAAGCATCTACATCTTCGTAAGTACTATCATTGTCAATAGCAGGTTGTTTCGATTTTTCAAATCGCCCCGAAGGCTGCTGAAGAAATATTACACTTTTAGTGCCTTTAGATGAACCTATAAAAACATCATCCAGGCCATCACCATTTGCATCATCAACTGCTAATGCCGGCCCATCTCTTGAGACCATAAACGGCATTAACGGCTCTCTGTCAAACTCATTAAAAGGGTTTTCAGTATGCTTATGTAACAAGTTTACAGAACCTGTAATATCTTCAAAAGGCTTTGTATTGTTTATATAAGAAGTAAGAGATGCATAATTAAATTTGGGAAGACCTTCCTTATGTTTAAGCGATAGTTGAGTTACTCCTTGTTTAAACTGTATTTTTTCATAAGTATTATCAGGCCATACAAGCAGAATGGAATCTATTTTCGTCTTTTCAAGACCAATCAACAAAGGAGTTTCCATACTTGACTGAAAACCTTTTACCGGAAATTTTTCATAGGTGCGTATTCCTCCGTCTGCATATACAATAGCTTTTGCACCTGTTGCATTTATATTTCTCGGTGTTCCTTTCAGTTGTATGCGAAGGAACGATTGAGCATTACCGTCATTGGTTCTGTTGGCATATAAGAAAACAGGATCATCAATGTTATTTACCACAATGTCAAGATCGCCATCGTTATCAAAATCTGCATAAACACTCCCGTTTGAATAAGTTACCTTATCATTCTGCACCTGCCCGGCTATATCCTTAAAGCTTAGATTTCCTTTATTCTTAAAAAATTTGTTCTTCAATTTTATTTGTGGAAACTTATCAATAATCGCCATCTCCTTTTCCCCGATACTATTCAGATTTATCTTGGTTTGAATATCATCGTTAGAAATATAATTCACATAATCAATATCATTTAATCTTTTAGGAATACCGTTCGAAACAAACAGGTCCTTCAAGCCGTCATTATCAAAATCAACCCACAAAGGCGCCCACGACCAATCTGTTGCTTCTACGCCTGCATACATTGCCACTTCACTAAACATGCCGTTTCTCCTGTTTAGCTGCAAACTGTTTCTTGCATACTGGTGATTATAACCATAACCAATCTTCATGTTAAAGATGTTAAACTCATCCTCGCCTAACGAGCTTTTTAATATGTAAGGATCGTAAGGCAGCATGTCCATAGAAATGATTTCAGGATAACCATCGTTGTTTATGTCAGCAATATCAACACCCATAGAAAATTGGCTGGTATGTTCAATTTGTTCAGTTAGTTCTTCTTTAAATGTTCCATCCTTCTGATTAATGTACAGGTAATCATTCTCATGAAAGTCGTTACCAACATATATATCAGGGTAACCATCAAGGTTAATATCGGCAACAGCAATACCTAATCCATAACCAATAGCAGAGCTGTTTATGCCTGTTTGTTTAGTAACATCAGTAAACATTGCTCCATCGTTACGATAAATGCGATCACCCGTCAATTGATTGTAGGTTCCTATAAATTTTTTTCTCTCTGCAAACGATCCGTTTTGGTGAACAGCATGGTTTAATAAAAACATATCAAGGTCGCCATCCATGTCGTAATCAAAAAAAGCTGCCTGGGTACTAAACCCTGAAAAATCAAGTCCATACTCTTTTGCTTTATCGGCATATACAGGTGTTCCATTTTTATCTTTTCCCTGGCAAAGGAGCAACTGGTTTTTACCATGCAAGGTTTCAAACTGACCAACCTTGCATACATAAATATCAAGTAAACCATCATTATTTATGTCAACTACAGATACGCCTGTAGACCAACTTCCATCATCAGGGATTTTAGCTTCAGCAGTTACATCAGTAAATGTAAGATTGCCTTTATTTAAATACATCCTGTTCTGCCCCTGGTTACTTGCAAAGAAAAGATCAATCAATCCGTCGTTATTAAAATCGCCTGCACCCACTCCTGCGCCGTTATAAAAATACATGTACTTAAACATGTTGAAGCTGTCGGTTGCAGTTAGTTTGTTATTGAAATCGAGGCCGGTTCTTGTGTTATCTAATACTTCAAAGAGAGCGGGTTCTTTAGGTTTTGATTTACATGCAAAGCATATAATAAGAAGCATTAAATTAACAAGATAGCGGGTATTATGTTTTTTACCGGTCATACTTCCTCAGCTATTCGAAGCGTTATTTTTTGAGTTGTTTACTTTTTAAGTGGCATTCATCCTATTAGCGGATATATTTAATTAAGGCTATTTTACTTTAGTACGTGCGGCCATATTTTCTTTTGAAGTTGTAGGCTTAAGTTGATACAATACAGGGTAATCATTATTTCTAACAAACAATAAGTACCTTTTATCTTTAGCTTGTATTGGATCTATATCTTTTATTTCTCCCGTTATATCTATACCTGAAACTTTAGGATCTGTCCACTCAAATTCACCCTTTCCTTTATTAATTAATACATGTCCAAAGCTGGCATCCAGCCTTGAAAATTGTGGCAGGAAACCAAACTGATTCCCCCCTAAAACCAAATCAATTTTTCCATCATTGTTTATATCTGTACAACTAATTGCATTAACACAAGACAACTGAACTTTTAATGGAAGCTTCTTTACAGTAAACTTTCCCTCACCATTATTTATAGCAATGCAGGATGAAGAATAGTTAAATTGCCTGACGATGCTTTTCTTTAATACATCGGGTGTAAATAATTCCTGTATTGATTTATTAGCGTAATCTGCATACTTCAAATTCTGCTTACGAAGCGAAGCGATTTGCTCAACAAGTTCGCGTTTCAAAAACACTGGCTTATCCTTTCCATTTATTGTTTGTGTAATTATCTTTTCGGCTGTTCCATTATTGTCAAAATCGCTTATAAACATTTTTACAGGCTGCTCTGCATTTGGCCTTAAATAAAAATTATCTCCCAAGTTTCCGAGAACCAAATCTTCGTCTCCGTCTCCATCTACATCTGCCGCAGCAACTGTCTTCCACAAACCATATAATTCATTGAGATTACTTTTTACTTCTGCAAACCTTCCCGATTGATAACTAAATATTCGCGGAGCCATCCAATCGCCCACTATAACCAGTTCCTTCCGTTTATCTCCTGCAATATTTGCCCAAACTGCACCTGTAACCATTCCTATGTTTGCAATATCAGGATTTTTAGTTTTAGCTATATCTGTAAACTTGCCTGTGCCATCATTTACTAAAAGAAAACTTTGGGGTGTAGCACCATAGTTTTGAGGAACACTTCTGCTGCCAATAAAAAGGTCTATATCACCATCGCTATCAAAGTCTTCGGCAACTGCTACAGCAGTGTTCATACCGGCAGCAGGAAAAGGATTGCCATCAATCTCGAAATTTCCCTTACCGTCATTCCTATATAAACGGTTTTGAAATTGAAGGCTGTAAGCCGGATAATTATTACCGCCCGAGCCAACAAAAAGATCAAGGTCGCCATCTTTATCACAATCAAAAAACAAAGCTGCCACATCTTCAAAAGTGGCAAGCTGGTTAAACGCCTGTTGCTTTTTCAGCACAAAGCCATTATCAGTTTGTAAGTATAATTGCCCTGCCTGGTTTGCTGCGCCTCCAATATAAACATCGGTTAAGCCATCCCCATTTACATCTCCATAAGCTGCTTTCGGCCCCTCAGTTGAAAGTAACATTGGTACGCCTCTCTCAGTATAAAAGTCTATATAATCATCCTCTGTGTGCTTCTCAAAATTTTGTTTAACCTGCTGAAAAATTTGCTTGTTTGAAGCAGGAACTTCAGCAGGATAAAACTTAGTTGCACTACTTTGCTCTATTACATGAACCTTACTTACTGCCGGTTTATCAATTTTTGTATACGATCTGTCAGGCCAGATAACTATCATGGAATCTATGGCAGAGGAGTTACCAAGACCAGCTATAACTTTATAATCAACTGAAGATTGAAAACCCCGGCTTGGCATAACCTCGCGGCTTATTACCTCACCTTTACAATAAATTTTTATTGAACTTCCAATTGCAAAAGTATTTTGCCCCTTACCCTTTAACGAAATGCCGATGTAATTATTCTTATTGATCTCCCGACTATCATTTTTATAAACGAAAGCTTTTTGATTAACGTTGTTTACTACCAGATCAAGATCGCCATCATTATCAAGATCGGCATAAGCAGCACCATTGGAGAAAGATGGTTGAGCAAGCCCCCAGTTTTCTGCTTCATCTGTAAACCGGAGATTACCGTTATTTTTAAAAGCGTTATTAGGTATAGGGTGAGAAGGCATTTTATTAATGATCAGATCAACCTGATCTTTTTCGCCTGTCATTACCATTCTTTGAATAACATCATTGGCAAAGAAATCAATAAAGTCCTGATCGGTTACGTCATGATAAATACCGTTGCAAACATACAGGTCAGAAAGCCCGTCGTTGTCTGCATCGAAAATCAATCCGCCCCAACTCCAATCAGACGAAGCGACGCCGGAAAAATATCCGCTTTCCAAAAACTTGCCGTTTTTATTATTAACCTGCAAAGTGTTCTGCATGTACTGGTAGTAAAAGCCAGAGTTCACCTTTAATTTGTTTACATCATAATTCTCAAACGAGGAGGTTGTTTTTAAACGGTAATCATTTGAGGGCAACATATCTGTTGTAAAAATATCGGGGTAACCATCGTTATTAATATCGCCAATATCAGCACCCATTGATGAATGGCTGATATGCTGCATACAATGCTCAATATCTTCTTTAAAAGTGCCGTTTTTCTGGTTGATGTACAAATAATCCTTTTCAAAAAAGTCGTTTGAAACATAGATATCAGGATAGTAATCTCCGTTTACATCTCCAATGGTAATTCCAAGTCCAAAGCCAATAAGGCTGCCGTAAATACCCGCATTTTTACTTACATCAATAAATTTACCGTTATCGTTTCTAAGAAGCTTATCTCCGCCACCTTTCATAAAGTCTGCTACCGGCCAATCTTCTGCTCTAAGGTTTCGCTTGTTAGCATAATTAAGCGTATTTACAGGAATGAAACTATTATTAAGAATATAACAATCAAGATCGCCATCAAGGTCATAATCAAAAAAAGCCGCATGGGTAGTATAGCCTGCATCGGCTAATCCGTATTCGCTTGCCTTTTCGGTAAACGTTCCGTTGTGGTTATTAATATACAGTTCGTTTTCCTGCCCTATTCCTTTTTGATAGCCGGCATAACAAACATAAATATCTAACCAGCCATCGTTATTAATATCCGCCATTACTACGCCTGTGCCCCACTTACCCGCATTCTTAAAACCGGCTTTTGCAGTAATGTCATCAAACTTAAAGTTGCCTTTATTTAAATAAAGCTTATTGCTTGTTTGGTTAGCGGTAAAAAAAACATCAGCGAAACCATCATTATTAATATCTCCAATAGCAACACCACCACCGTTGTAAAAGTTACGGTAGCTGAAAATATTTAAGTCCTTATTATTTTTTACTGTATTTGTAAAATCAATTCCTGAATCTTCTACTAATTTAAAGAGCGGCTTTGGTTTCTCTTTACATGAAATAACAGTAAAAAAAACAACAAAAATCAAAAGAGATAGTTTCAACAATAAATTCATATTGGAAAAGAAAAAAAGGTCATTAAAAATGACCTTTTTTGTTAACAAGAAAATATAAAATATAATTAATAGCCCGGGTTCTGAGTAAGGTTAGGATTAACAGCTAACTGATCGTTCGGAATAGGAAACAGTAAATTTTTAGGATCGTCTGTTGGTTTTTCCTGCCAGGGTTGTAAAAACTTACCGAAACGGATAAGGTCTTGTCTTCTCCAGCCTTCCCAATATAATTCACGACCTCTTTCGTCAATTAATTTATTTAAATCTACAGAAGCCATAGCAGAAGCACCTCTGCTTGCACGAAGCTGGTTTACAAGTAATAAAGCTCCGGCTGCGTTTCCTGTACGCAGTTGGGCTTCTGCCTTCATCAATAGAACATCCGCATACCTGAAAATAGCCCAATCATTATTCTTTTGATCTCCTGAAGTAGCATAATCATAAGGATATTTAATTACACGGATACCTGTTATTTCAAGATTGTTACCTGCTTCTCTTAACTTCACTTCCCGTGTAAAAACCAAAGGATTACTCTTACGATCTGTTAAAGGAGCGTCGGTAGTTAAATTATACTGTTGTCCTACAAGAAATCCCACATTAATTCTATTACCGGGGTTTGGTAATGCACCGGGATACCTATAATTTTTCCCTCTTCTTTGATCAATTGCCTCAAACTTATCATAAAAATCTGAAAGAGTTGCAAATCCATTCCAACCATCAGGGTTCATATTGTAATGCGATACCTGGAAGGCAGCGCCGCGAACATTTCCACCCCTGTCTCCGGCTTGATTATATAAAGTATAAATATTCTCTTTTGATTTTACATCATTGTCTGGAGCGAAGTTGTCAAAGAATTCAGCATTTAAAGAATACTTTGCACTGCTAATTATTTGATCTGCAAGTGTAATAATCTGGTTCATATCAGCCGCATCAAAAGTGGGAGCAGCCCTATTGGAAAATACCCCTTTATTCAGGTAAACCTTCATTAATAAAGCCCGGGCTGCATTTTTATTTGCTACATAAGCTGCGGCATTATCAGGAAGGGTAGCCATGATAGCAGTTAACTCAGAAATGATGAAGTCTGCCGCTTCTTTCCCTTTTAAAGTTTTAGGCAAGGTTTTATAATTGGTGAGGTCTTCCCTGTAAGGAACCTGGTCCCATCCATCTAATACAGCAAACATAGTTAAAGCCCTGATAAACCTTGCTTCTGCAGCTTGCTGTGGTGAAGGGCTAAACTGCAACACATTTGAAGCCGAAAACTGCGCACCTAATAAACCATTAAAAGCGCCCCTGATTTGTCCCTGATCGGGGTTCCAGGTGTGTGCGTGCAAAGCTCTCCATTGTCCGTTATCGTCCCAGTCGGGTCCTCTTGTTGGCGCAATTGTTTCATCGGAGGTATGTTGCTGTACATGCCATAAATCACCGGTTTGAAACGGACCATTAAGAGAATTGTACGCACTTGTTAATAACTGATCGGCAGTAACCTTACCCGAAGTGTTTTGTTCCAGTTCACTTCTCAGGCTTTCATCCAGTTTAGTGCACGAAAAGGCACTAAGCATTAAAAATAAAACGAAGACTATTTTAATATGTTTCATAAGTAACAAGTTTTAATATTATAATGAGAAATTAAGGCCTAAAAGGATAGTTCTGGCTGATGGATAAGGTATATACTCAACACCCAAAGAAGGTATGCCGCCAACACCGGCATCGGTATTTACTTCAGGATCAAAACCTGTATATTTGGTAATAACAAATAAATTTTGACCGGTTAAGGAAATATTCAGGTTCCGAATACTTTTGCTAATATTACCTATTCTATAACTGATGGTAGCATTAGCCATCTTAAGGTAGTCACCTTTTTCTAAATTACGGGTGGAAGGTGCAGGAGCGTTAGAAATTGCTTCTTTTGTGCCTGTGCCTATTAAAGCTTTAGCTATGTTTCTTGTTCCAGATTACCTATTCCCAAAACAGAAGCTGCAGTATTATTAAATAAATAATGCCCGAAAGTACCATTCATGTTAACCGTTGCTGTCAATTTTTTATAATTAAAGTCTGATGATAACCCTAACAACATTTTAGGGTTAGGACTTCCGGAATAAAAGAGTGTATTTCCCTGGTCGGTATAAATACTTTGCCCTGTACCTTTATCAATACCTTCAAATTTCCTGAGGTACCACACATTCAAAGGTTGTCCGCTTATCAATCTTTGGCCTCTTACATTGCTAAAACCCTGGCCTCTTAATTCACCTGTTTCATAAAAGCCAGCTAACCCTTCTACCGTATTTTGAAGGAAAGAAGCATTAACCATTAAGTTCCAGTTTACATCTTTAGATCGCATCAATCCCCCTGTTAACATTACTTCAACCCCTTTGTTTAATACATACCCCGGCAAATTGATCCAGATTCTACCACCTGGTGCAGGTTGAACAATATTTTGCTCAAACAAAACGTCGGTAGTTTTTTTATAAAAGTAATCAACTGAACCGCTAAACCTATTTTTTATAATGCTGAAATCAATACCGGCATTAGTGGTAGTAGAGGTTTCCCATTTCAAATCCTCGTTTCCATAGTTAGACTGCGAAATGGACTGTCGACCAAAACCAAACCTGTTTAAAGATGCACCTGAAGGAAACTCCTGGTTACCGGTTTTACCCCAGCTTAAACGCAATTTCAGGTTATCTATAAAATCATTGTTTTTTAAGAAATCCTCATTCGATACATTCCATGCTAAACCTACAGATGGAAAATAACCATACTTATTGTTCTTGCCAAACCTTGTAGAACCATCGGCTCTTATTGTACCAGTTATTAAATACTTATCCATGACATTCACAATCGCACGGCCAAAGAAAGATTGCAATTCAGTAGTGGGGGATGCAAAAGAACCTATGTTCGTGCTGTTTTGAGTAGAGTATTGAAGAACATCATAATAGTTCAGTCCAACATTCGTAAAATCCTGACCACTCGTAGAATTTCCCCTCCTATCAAATGTTAACCATTCGTGACCAATAACCGCATTTAAGTTGATATTAGAAGTCAACGGCTTATTAAAAT
>JAABUN010000865.1_pt1 | contig 74172 bp, 78 predicted proteins | sample 5559311 | NCBI WGS metagenome assembly JAABUN01 (sample SAMN10711877, study PRJNA513370) | rock metagenome | isolation source: Antarctica rocks | place: Antarctica: Victoria Land, Siegfried Peak sud | reverse complement strand
ACGGAGGTGAGCTGAGGTAAAATGGACATGAGGTCGTTTTCTTGGATCGAGGGTGCAATCTCAATCTTACTGAAAACGACCTCGTTGCTTCTTTTGCGAACTACCCCTTTTTGCACGGACTATTGATGATGGGGAAATCCATGATGACCAGCGACGCCGACAAGCAGTTCTTGATGGAAATCGCGCAGGGCAGCGTCTACGACCAGGCGACTGCCGAGTTGGCTGTGCAGAAGGCGCAAAGCAAGAGCGTGCAACGCTATGCCCTGCGCCTGATGGACGATCATAACCGTCTGAACAAAATGCTGTTGATACAGGCCAACACGCGTGGCGTCGTGTTGCCGCTGACGATGAGCAGCGAAGACCAGGACAAGTTACAGAGCTTGATGGCTAACAGCGCGGGCAACGATTTCGATATGGCTTACCTCAAGGAAGCCATTCAGATCAACGCCAACGATGTGCGCAAAGCCAACGAAGCAATCAACGCCAGTTCGGATCAACAGTTCCGCAGCCTGATGCGCGATTTCGCCCAGACCGAGCAGAAACATTTGGATGCGGCCAGCGCGACTCTGGCGGACTTGCAGAAAACGTCCGGCGCCATGAATAATGGCATGATGAACAACGGTATGATGAACAACTCGACGATGTCGAAGTAGTTGAGCCAGAAAAGAAATAACCGCCGCGACTTCTCCAGCCTCGGCGGTTATTTCTTTTTTGACCGTTTGTCGCCACCCAGCGGCGCGCGATGTTTCAGGTCGATCATTGACCTATCGCCGACCCACTGTGCTGGCGGCGCGGCGAAGTGTTTCGCCATCTCGTTGAGGCCCGCCGCGTATTGCGAGCGGTGCTTCTTGAACTCGCTTCACGCTTCGTCCGCCGGACGCAACGCGAAACCGGCGCGCTGCAATTGTTGGCGCGCGCGGTCAAATTCGCTGCGTTCGACGCCGACGGGCGATTGGGCGTCTTCGTCAAAGCGGAAGCCGAACCAGTGCGACAGATCAACGACGGTGTGCGTGCCCATGCGAAACATCAGTTGCGCCGCGCCAACTGGTTTGCGGCCACAATTTTCGCAGGGCGCGACCGTCGTCAACAGCAAAGTCGCGCCATCCAGAACCGCGCCCAGCGAAGCGATCCAGCTTTCGCCGTCGTGACTCGAGCGGAAAAACGGCAGCAGCGGGTAAGCGATATGGCTCTGTAAAACCTGCGCCGACCACTCTTCCCACTGCTCGAAGAAATCGGGCAGTTCATCGAGCAGGCCCAACTCCGCATAATTCTGCAACAACGCCACGCCGGAAGGTGGGCTTCCGGCGCGCGCGTCCAGTCCCAGGGATAAAACTTCGCGCCGCTCGAAGGCGGTGTAAAGCGTGAACAGTAGCGAAATCACGAGAGCGAAAATCGCCAGCCCCGACGCGCCCGCGACGAGCGTAAATACGCGCGCCATGCCATCATTGGGCGCGTAATCGCCGAAACCGATGGTGAGAATCGTCACGCCCGCCACATAAAGCGCCTCGCCGAACGAATGCAAAGTGGGCGTGAAATGAGTGCGCAACGACCAGAAAATTAGCCCGAATCCCAGCGTCAGCAAGCCAACCCATAATATCAAAATCAGCATCAGCGAGAGCGGTGCATAAGTGCCCAGAAAATCTTCGCGCGCGTCGCCTTCGGGCCGTCGTTGACCGAGGCTGCGCCACAATGGCCACAGTTTGTCGATCAGCAAGGGCGCGATGCGCCAACGCCGCGAACTCCAGCGCGGCACCACGACGCCCTGAAACACATCGTGCAACACCAAAGCGATGAAGATAACGCCGACGATAAGCTCAAAATCCCGGAAGAAAGTCATGCGGAATGGCGTGAGAAAAATGTGTCATGGCGGGACTGACGTCCTCTTCCAATCGGTTGCGAGGAGAACGATTGGAAGAGGACGTCAGTCCCGCTCTCCCTAATACTTCGCGTTCCACAGCACGACGGTCTTCACCTTATCTTTGCGCAAGCCCTCCAGATTATTCTGCTGCTGGTAAATCAACTGCGCCGACATCACTTTCTGCGCGGGCGCATGATTTTCGTTCCACCGATTCACCATGTAAGAGATATAATAACCGCGATGCGGCGCATTATCGAGCGACCACAAATTCAGCAGATACTTCTGCCACTGCGCGTCGCGAAAAGTGCGCGAAAGATTCACCGGTTTGCTCCACACCACCGGTTTGCCACCGGTCAATAAATCCACTTTCTGGCCATCGGCCAGGCGCGCGGGCAACATCATCCAGCCGTCTTCTTTGAGCGGAAATGGCGCGAACATCGCCCACACCTGATCGAGCCGCAAGGTGTCGCCAATCCAGTTGTAGTTCGCGGGAAAATACGGCTGATAACGATTGAAATCGAGCGAACGGAAGTTCCAGGCGAAGATGTAAAACAGGAAAAACGCGGCGCTCAACTCTCGCCACAGACTGACGCGCCACGAGACTAAACGCGGCGCGGGCACGCGCAATTTAACGCGACGACACAACGCGACAACGCGATCTCGCAGCCGTTCCAGGCGCGGACGAAAGCGTCGGGCCAACGGTTGCGCGGCCAACCAATCCCAGGCGCCCGTCGGCACAAATAGCAGCCACGCCGTCGGCGCGATCCAGGTAAAAATGCCCAGCGTTAGGGTTAGCCCCAGCGTCCAGTGAAAGCCGGTGAACACCAATACCATCAGCAAGCGCGGGCGCCAGAGGGGAACAAGCGCGACGAGGGGGCCAAACCGTTCCAGTTCGAGCGTGACGAAGGTCAAAACGCGCATCGCGTCGGGATAATGCAGCAGCCAACGACCCAACGGTCGGTTCATCTGATCGATGGATAAAGCGTAGCCGACTGCCGTGCCGTCCACGCGCCACGAAGCGTCGGATTTGAGCGCCCAGGTGAACCAGTAGACAAAGCAAATCTGCAACAGGACGGCGAAAGTGCCCATCGACAGATAAGGCGCGTTGGGATATTTTTCGGGCGCCGCATCGGGCGGCGCCAACCAACGGTCGAGCGAGGCGCGCGCGTTTAATGGCAGGAACAGCGCCCAGAACAAGAGCAGGCGCATCAAGGCGTCGCCGCCCTGCAAAACCATCGGGTTGCGGTTGTGCAGCGAAACCAGCAAAATCCACGAAACAAACGTCGCCAGCCCCGTGCGATAGCCCACCAAAAGCGCGAGGGCCGCCGCGACTTCGATGGCGAATAAAATCGCGATGATCGACCAGGTGCCGTTCATCATGTGGAAGCTGACGAGCCTGGGCAATCCGTTAAACAGTTCGATTTGCGCGACGCGCGGCAACACGCCCTGATCGGTGTAAAACGCCCCCAGATTGGCGATGCGCAAATAGAGGTCGCTCAGCAACACCAGCGCCAGCGCGATGCGAAACAGCGCCAGAGAACGGGGGTCAATGCCGAACGACTGAGTGGAATCCACCCGCGCCAGAGCCGCGAGTTTTTGCGAGAAGAACGAACGCACGGGGAAAGGATAAAGGATAAAGGCAGAAGGATAAAGGAAAGAATCGCGACCAACCCATTTTTAGCCTTTATCCTTCAGCCTTTATCCTTTCCTCAGTGTCCCCCACCCGCGCCTTCGCGCAAAGTGACGGCGGCGTGGGCCGCTTCGGGGGCGATGATCGCGTTGAAGCGGTCGCCCGCTTCGAGTTCCAAATCGGGCGAGGCGACCAACAATTCGTCGGCGCGCTCGATGGTGACGACGACGCAACCGGCGGGCAACTTCAGGTCGCCCAACCGTTTGCCATCAAAAGCCGCGCCAGGCGCGACGGTGAGTTCCAACAACAGGTTCTGCTTGAGCTGCGGCTTTTCCTGCGCGCGCGTCAAATCGCGGCGCAAAAGCGCTTCGTAAATCGGCGCGTCGCCCAAGGTATCGGCCACGATATAGGCGCAGAAACAGGCGATGAGAAGCGGCAACATCAAGTTGTAATTGCCGGTCATTTCGACGATGAGCACGATGCCCGTCAAGGGCGCGCGCACGATGGCGGTGAAGTAAGCGGCCATGCCAACGACGGCGAACGTCGCCGAGTTGGGCACGGCGGCGGGGATAAACATCTGCCCGATTTCGCCGACCGCCAGACCGATTTGAGCGCCCAATACCAGAAGCGGCGCGAAGATGCCGCCCGCCGCGCCGGTCGCGTAACTGGTCATCGTCATCGCCAACCGCACGATGAACAAAAACGGCAGCTCGGCGAGCGGCACTTTGCCCGCCAAAGTCGCCTCGACCAAATTGTGGCCGCTACCCGCCGTCGTCGGAAAATACCACGCCACAATCGCAAGAGCGCCGCCCACCAATGCGCCGATAACGCCCGGCGTCCACGCGCGCGCTTTGGTGAACCACTTCAGCGTGCCCAGCAAAGCGCGGTTGAAAACCACGCCCAACGCGCCGCTAATGCAGCCCAAAACCACCCACAATGGCACGCTTCCCAACGGTGGCGCCGCGAACTGTTGAACATGAAAGACCGGCAGTTGTCCCAGCAAAACGCGCGAAACCACGTCGCCAACCACGCACGCCACGAACGCGACGGCGAACACGCCGGGCGCGAAATCGCGCTGCACTTCTTCCAATACGAAAACCAAACCGGCCAAGGGCGCGTTAAACGCCGCCGCCAAACCCGCGCCCGCTCCGGCGGCGATGAGGTTCTGCCGTTCGCGTGCGGTCGCGCCCATTGTTTCGGAAACCATCTGCCCGACGGCGCCGCCCATCTGCACCGTTGGCCCTTCGCGGCCCAGCGTCAAACCGGCGCCAATCGCCAGAAATCCGCCGGCGAACTTGACCGGTAGCACCCGCTTCCAGCGTAAGGGCCGCAAACGATGCAACACCGATTTGAGATGCGGGATGCCCGAACCCGACGCTTCGGGCGCGAAGAGCGGCACCAAAGCCACGCCGATGCCCGCGAAGATGGCGCCAAACAGAATCGCGACCGGCAAGCCCCACCAGAATTGATGGCCCAGATCGAATAAATTATCGCGCCAACTTTCGGCGAAGTCGAGCAGACCGCGAAACACCACCGCCAACAAACCTGTGATGAGGCCAACGATAAAGGCGCGCGGAAACTGGCGGCGGCGGCGTTCGTGGGCGCGCACGAAATCACGCACTTCGCGCTTGACTTCGCCCGGCGTAATCGGCGGATCGGCGTCGTCGAGCGGCGCATCGGCGACATCAACCGACATCGTTTCAAGCTCTTTTTCAATGGCAAGACTGGCGGCAGACAAAGGTTCTTCGAGAGGTTCTTCAGATTCGGACGGGTCGGGAGCGGAGGGCATGGCAGCGAGAAACAGTATAAAGTTTCGCGTGACAGACGGATTGAAGAAAGCGCTTATGTTTACTCTTCACCGCCTTCGCAAAGTCAGACATCCCTGGAACTTACGCAACGACACGAACCGCGCGCGTAAGCAAGTCGGGCTACTTCACGATTTTGCAAATTCGATCTCTCGTTGAACACGCCAGGCGGCGAAGCGGCCCGGCTTGCTTACGCGCGCGGTTCGTGTCATTGAACAGGTTCTGCTCGCCGAAACACCGCGTTAATTTGATTCCGCTAAAATAAATCGCGAGTATGAAGCAACCCCTTGGCATTTTAACCGGCGGCGGCGATTGCCCCGGCCTCAACGCCGTCATCCGCGCCGTCGTGCGGCGCGCGGCTTTAGAAGACATTCCGACACTGGGCATTCGGCGCGGTTGGGACGGCCTGAGCGATGGCGATTTTATGCCGCTCACGCGTTCAAGCGTCGCCGGTTTGTTGCCGCGTGGCGGCACGATTCTGGGCACCTCGCGCACCAATCCCTTGGCCGATCCCGATATGCTCAACCGGATTCAGACCAATTTCAAACAATCCGAATTGAGCGGCCTCATCGTCGTCGGCGGCAACGGCACGCTGGCGGCGGCGCGCGAGATGTGGCATCGCCATCAAATGCCGGTTGTGGGCGTGCCCAAAACCATTGACAACGATTTGCAGGGCACCGATATGACGTTCGGTTTCGATACCGCCGTCTCGATTGCCACCGACGCCATTGACCGTTTGCACACGACGGCCGAGAGCCACGACCGCGTGATGATTCTGGAAGTGATGGGCCGCATGGTCGGTTGGATCGCGGCAACGGCGGGCATCGCGGGCGGCGCTGACGTGATTCTGGTGCCGGAAAAACCGTTCAAAATATCGGAAGTGATTTCGCTGATCGAACAGCGCCGCGCGCGCAAGTTGACGTTTTCGATTATCGTCGTGGCCGAAGCCGCGCGGCCCGACGAGAGCGAAGATTTTCTGAGCGAAGAAACCAAAGAGATGCTTTATAACGAGCGCAATCTGGGCGGCATCGGGCGCCAACTCGCGCGCGAAATCGAGAAGCGCACCGACATCGAATCGCGCGTGACGGTGCTGGGCTACACGCAACGCGGCGGCTCGCCGACGGCGTTCGACCGCGTGTTGGCGACGCGATATGGAATGGGCGCCGTCGAGCTGGCGCTGGAAGAAAAGTGGGGCCAAATGGTGGCGATTCACGGCGGCACAATCACCAGCGTTTCGCTGGATGTGGCGACGCAGGCACCCAAGGTTTTGGATCCCGATGTTTATCGCACGGCGGAAATGTTCTTCGGATGAGTCAAACGTCATGGAACAAACTCATTCGCGCACCCGATGCCGTGACTTGGGAAGAGTTCTTACCAAAGCTCACGCCAGAGCGCCGCGAATGGCTCGAAAGTTTGCCCGAAGAAGCGCGCGATATGTTCGAACAGATGTTGTGGCAAAAAGGCGAAAATTACTTTTTGAGCCACTGGGGGCATTTACAAAGCCAGATGGAATACGTGCTGACTCTGCTGTGAAGCCATGAAGTGCCGCATCGCTCGCGTTCGTTTTAGCGCACGTCGCGTTCTATACTGAGAGTTCGCTTCATGCTCACCACGCCTTTTCTGCGCCAACAAATGCTCGAAATCGTGCGCGATCAACTGTTGCCCTGGGCCTATGGGCAAAGCGAAGACAAACGTCTGCTGTTGTTGCAGCCGCCGCTCCGTTTGCCGCCCGATGTGGCAGTGGACGACCGCATCATGCCCGCTTCGCAGATGCAACGCGGGCGACCGACGCCGGGGCGCGGTTCGTTCACCTCTTATGTGATGTGGCCAAAACTGGGGCTGCACACCATTCCGTTCGCCTGGCTGGGATTTCTCTATCGGGGTCAGGCCGACTTGCGTTTGGGCGCCACGCGCAGTCTGGTATCGGGGCCGCAGGGCGAAGGCAAAGTTCACATCGTCTCCTTGGAGGCGCCCACGTTTTTCGTAATTCCGCCCGGCGTGCCCCATCCCGACGGCAGCCGCCTGCCCTGGGAGCGGCCCTTACATTTGCTGCGCCAGCCGCCGCAGATGTTCTGGATTCACGTTTCGCCCGCCGGACTGCGTTGCCACATCGCGCGCGTCAACGGAGAAATTTATCAGGAAGAATGCTTCCTGCTGCTGGGCGATGAAAATCTGATCACCCTCGCGCGTTTGCTCATCGCCGAAATAAGCCGACCTCAACGCTTCGCTTTGATCGTCGAAGCCGCGCTACTGACACTGCTGCTGCATCTGCAAGACGCTCTGACCAACACCGAGGCCGAAGCAGCGACCGAATCGCATTTATTCCTCGCACTCAACGCAGGGGAAGGCGCGCCGCCTGCGCCCAATGTGCTTATCGAAGCCGCGCTTCACTTTATCGAATCGCACCTCAACTGGCGCACGCTCTCGCCCGAAGCGGTCGCCGATCATGTCCACATTTCGGCGTCCCATCTCAATCGGCTCTTCAAAGCCGAACTGGGATTCACCGTCAAAGGTTACATCCAAAATAGTCGCGTTGACCTGGCGAAATCGCTGTTGCGCGACTCCGATATTCCCATCGCCGAAGTCGGCTTTCTCAGCGGCTTCTTCCCGCCCTCACACTTCACTCGCGCCTTCTCGCAGGCGGCGGGCTGCTCGCCCAAACAGTTTCGCCACGCCAATCGCTCCGTGCCCGTCGCTACGCCCGCCCCAGCACTCTAAAATAAAGTCAAGAAGCGCTTTAAGTCAATAAAGTTAATTATAATTTACAAAATCGGCCTTTAGTTAGACAAAATCGCGCGTCCAAATGTTTAGATTGCCAGGGTGGGGGGTAGACTCTAATAACACTCAACTCACTTCGCTTCTCCATCGTTCGCGCGTAGAATTCTTGCGCAGAACTCGCGCACAGAATTCTCGCTTAGAGTTGGCGTGGAGCGAACAATTTCCGAGAGGTGCAGGAAAATCATGAAATTTGCCACAACTATCCCCAACAAACCCCGATCACGTTTTCAAGCGTTCACTTTGATCGAGCTCCTCGTCGTCATCGCCATTATAGCGATCCTGGCGGCGATCCTGTTCCCCGTCTTCGCCAGGGCGCGCGAAAACGCGCGGCGCACTTCGTGTTCGAGCAACCTCAAGCAGATGGGGTTGGGCCTGGTGCAATACACCCAGGATTACGATGGCAGCTATCCCGTCACTTACTATAGTGGCGGTTGGCAACCGGCGACGTCCGAAGGCGGCTACACCGCGACAGCGACTTATCCTTACATGAAAAGCACGCAAATCTGGGTTTGTCCATCACAAACTTCGCCCGATTATCCCAAGTTTCAGACGACGTTGGGCCAGCCCGCCGACCAGAAAATGACCTACGCGATTAGCTGGTATATTATGTCGCGCAGCGCCAACTCGGCGCGACCAGTCAACGAGGCTTCGATTCCGTTTCCCTCGGAGATCGTCGCTATCGCCGAGGGCGGCGGGCTAAATCCCTACCCGACCATCAACGTCAACGAGAATTTCTCTCAGGTCTACGCCGCGCCGCCGGATTGCACGCCCGCCTATTACGATTGTCGCCGTCAAGGCGGGCCTCACTTCGATGGCGCCAACTACCTGTTTTGCGACGGTCACGTCAAATATCTGCCGCTGGCCAAATCCGCCGTCAACAGCACCGAAAACGCGCGACGCTGGGGGCGCACCGACGGCAATCGCGGCGGCAGTATGCCCGATTTGTATGAGTAAAATCTCGCTCTAATTTCGATAAACGGGCGGCGCACACCGGCGAATTCGCCGGTGTGCGTTGCTTTTTGTCTCGACCGATTTTCGCTTTTTCCCGATGAAATTTACCACTCCTCTTGCGCTAGGCTTACTGTTGGCTGGCGCACTAACTTTGCCGCGCCCAACCTTGGCCGCGCCCGCCAAACCCGCGCCCGCACGTCCCACAGAACCCGCATCAATGCTCCCGATATTCGCCTTGAAACCGCTACCAGCAGAAAAAGTATCCGACGAAAAAGCTCAAAGCGGCGATTTCGTGCGGACGGCGGGCACCAAATTCACGCTCGGCGGCAAGCCATTTTATGTGGCGGGCACCAGCAATCATTATCTGGGCTGGGGCACGCGACGCGAAGTGGACGACGGATTACAAGCCGCCCGCGCGATGAACTTCAACGTGGTGCGCACGATTTTACATTCGGTTATCGGCTCGCCCGACCAAGCGGCGGCGGGCGCCAAGAAAACGATCTGGAATTTCCGCAGCACCAACGACAGTTCCAACATGGGAATGCACGGCGTTTATTTACTATATTGGGACGCCGCCAAAAACGATTGGGCATGGAACGACAGCGAAATCAACGGTCTGGGCCGCTGGGATTATGTGATCGCCCGCGCGGGCGAGTTGGGCCTCAAGCTCGATATTTCGCTGATAGATTTCTGGCAATGGGCGGGCGGCACCCAGCAAATCAACGCCTGGTATGGACTGGATGAGCGTTACAGTTCGTTCTACGCCGACGCGCGCACAAAGGATTTGTATAAGAAATGGGTGGCGCACGTTTTGAATCGCACCAACACCCTTACCGGCGTCAAATATAAAGACGACCCGACGATTTTCGCCTGGGATTTGATGAACGAACCCGAAGTCAGTTCGGTCGAGTTGGCGCAAAGCTGGCTGCGCGAGATGTCGGCTCACGTCAAGGCGATTGATTCCAACCATCTGTTAACGACGGGCAGCGAAGGCTTTTACGACGGGCGCGGCGGCAGCGATCCCGAAAGCGAATTGGCGTTGCCCGACATTGATTTCGGCACCTGGCACACTTACCCGACTTACCACGACATCACGCCCGACCAAGTGGTCAATCTCATCCAAAAGCACGGCGAAACGGCGGCCAAAGTGGGCAAGCCGGTGCTGTTGCAGGAGTTTGGTTACCCGGATACCAAACCCGACCAAACGGAAGTTTTCCGTTCGTGGACGGACGCCCTGTATAAAGATCCCAATACGGCGGGCTGGATCGTGTGGCGTTTGGAAGGCCGCGTAGTTGCGCCGCCAACGCGCGATTTCCCCGCCGCCGAAACCGACGAATTGGGCGATTTTCCCGTTGATAATGGCGAACACTTCAGCATTTACAACAACGGCCAACCCGCCGCCAAAGTATTGGCCGATGCCGCCGCACGCTCGACGGCGCGCAACGTCAAATAATTTTGCGCAGAAATGCGAAAATGCAACACGATTAAATTCTACTGTTTCGGGCACCACTCAATTAGAGCAGTAGTTCTCTAATCGGCTCATGCAACACGGCGGAAGTTACAGTGTATAATTGCCCAACGTTCTTTTATGTTGCTATCTGTTGCTTCACACCTTAAACTTGCGGCATCATGATCGAGCAATTTCTCACCGTTGAGGAAGCGGCGACGCGACTTAAAGTCGCACCTTTCACGGTTCGCGTGTGGTTGCGCGAAGGCAAGATCGAGGGCGTCAAACTGGGCAAAGTCTGGCGCGTTTTAGTCGCATCTCTGGATACGTTGGCCCGCCCAAAACAAACCGATGTGACGCCCAACGCGAGCGAGACCGCCGAAGTCGAAGCGATTAGAGCGCGCTTGCAAAGGCCGCTTGATGCCACCGAAATCGCAGCCAAACAGCGCGCCGCGCGCGCGTTGGATGCGCTGTTTGCGCAATTCAACGCCGACGCCGAAACGGACGCGCCCGACTTCGGCGAATTAGTGAGCGCCGGATACGACGAACGGGAGCGCGCGCAACTTTGAGCGAAACATCCAAAATCACGCTGACCGCGTTTTTACTCGACACCAACATTCTGCTGGGCCTGGCGCTCGCAACGCATCATCAAACCGCCGCCGCTCGCGCGGCGGTTTCGGAGTTGGAAGCACGCGGCGCGCGGCTTTGCATCGCGCCACAAAATCTGGTCGAGTTTTACGCGAGCGTCACGCGCCCCAAGGACGCCGTGCCGCCTGGCCCTGGTTGGAAAAGCAAAAACGCGTTGGCCGCACTCGCGGGCTTCGAAGCGCGCTTCGAACTGTTGCCCGACGCCACGCCGGTATTTGCGCAGTGGCGCGCGTTAGTTGCGGACTGCAACGTCATATCAAGAGCCAGCCACGACACGCGCTTAGCGGCGTTTTGTCTGGTCTATGGCGTCGGAATTTTGACCGCCAACGCCAAAGATTTCCGCCGCTTCCAACCTCAAGGTTTACAAATAATCGAACCGGCGAGTTTTAACACAGAGGCGCTGTAATTCAAACCAACTCGAATCGCTCGCGCTCGTTGCGCTCCGAATTCAACGCCACGACATCGCCATACAAATCGAGCAACTGCCCGACGCGACGTTCTTTGGAAAACTCCGGCGCCCGTTCCAGAGCGCGTTTTTTAAATCTTGCGCGCAAATCCGGTTCGCACACCAAACGCGCGACGGCCTCACGAAAACGCGCTTCCTGATGCGGCACCAGAAACCCGTCGCCGTCGGGTTCGATGGCTTCGGCGGCGCCCATCGCGTTGACGACAACGCACGGCAAACCCGCGCACAACGCCTCGGCGATGCTCAAACCTTGCGTTTCCGTGCGCGAAGCAAAGGTAAAAACATCGGCGGCGGCGAAATAGTTGGGCATCAACTCCGGCTCGATGAAATTAGTGAAAATCACCCGTTCGGCGATGCCATGCTGAGCGGCAAAACTCTGGCAAGCGGCGAAGTCAGGGCCGCCGCCGACCATCAAAAGTTTAGCTTTCTGATCTTTCAAAATCGGCGCGACGGCGCGCATCAGAAACTCCAAATTCTTTTCGGGCGCGATGCGACCAACGTATAACAGCGCGACTTCGTCGGGCTTGATGCCCAACTGCGCGCGCGTCAAATCGCGGTTGCCACTGGCGAATTTGCGGGTGTCCACGCCAGTCGGCAAGACCTGCGTCGAAGTGGCGGGCGCCAGCTTTTGAATGACCCGTTCGACCGCACTTGACGGCGCGATGACGCGGTCGGATTTTTCCAGCATACGCTTGACGCGCCACAAAATATACCAGCGCGATTGTTTTTCGGATGTTATTGAATAGTGCGCGTAATGATGATAGAGCGTGTGAAACGTCCACACGAGGGGCAGTTCGTGGAACTGCGCCCAGTGCGCGCCCAGGTTGCCCATGATGAACGGTGAATGCGCGTGAACCACGTCGAAGCGTTCGCGCCGAAAACGCATTGCAGTCAAAGGTGCGATGCGACAGATGAAGGGAAAAGTGACCGGATAATCGGGCGCCTTGAACCAGTGACCGGCGGCGAAGCGCACGACATCGTCGGTATCGTCTTCGTGGTCGGTGAAGCGCGGCGCGAACACGACAACGCGATGACCGCGCGCGCGCAGTTCGAGGGCCGTCGTGTGCGCCGAAGTCACGACGCCGTTTTTCGTGGGCAAATAAGTGTCGCAGAAAAAGGCGATGTTCATAAAGGCGGCTGCGCCTCAGTCTAACCGATAAATTGGCCCGCCGAAATTAGTCGTGAACTACATTTGATTGAATTGGCAAGCGGAATTCAATTTGCTGTTCTACGTCAAACCATGAAAAACTACGATAAACCCTCGCAAGAGGAACTGAAGCAACGCCTGACGGCGACGCAATACGACGTCACGCAAAACGATGCGACTGAGCCGCCGCATCGCAACGAGTATTGGAACAATGAAGCCGAAGGTCTTTATGTGGATGTCGTTTCGGGCGAACCTTTGTTTAGTTCGCGCGAGAAGTTCAATTCGAGTTGCGGTTGGGCCAGTTTCGATAAACCGTTGGCGCCGGAAAACTTCGTCGAGAAGACCGATAGCAAGTTCGGGATGCGCCGCACCGAGGTGCGTTCCAAGCACGCCGATTCGCATCTGGGCCACGTCTTTGATGACGGACCGACGCCAACCGGCATTCGCTATTGCATGAACTCGGCGGCGATGAAATTTATTCCCGTTGCTGAATTGGAAGCCGAAGGTTACGGCGAATACGCCAGGCTGTTTGAAGATAAAGCGTAATTTCCAGATTTTTTTGCGAAACCCCTTGACAAGCCTTCAAATCTTCCGTAAGATATGTTGAGCAAATCGCGGGGTGGAGCAGCCCGGTAGCTCGCAAGGCTCATAACCTTGAGGTCGCAGGTTCAAATCCTGTCCCCGCCATAATTGGAAGGAGTAAGGATAAAGGCTGAAGGATAAAATTGGGGAAACACCCTTTTATCCTTCAGCCTTTATCCTTTATCCTTCCCAAATCTGGGGCTTTAGCTCAGTTGGGAGAGCGCTTGAATGGCATTCAAGAGGTCGGCGGTTCGATTCCGCCAAGCTCCACTTTCTCCAGATTCCAATCCGAGAACATCGGGGCTTTAGCTCAGCTGGGAGAGCGCGTCGTTCGCAATGACGAGGTCAGCGGTTCGATCCCGCTAAGCTCCAACTTTCAAAAACCTTCGCTTAACTTAAGCGGAGGTTTTTTGCGTTTTCGAGTAAACAACCCCGTAGAGACGACGATTTATCGCGTTTAAAACGTCGTCTTTACGGAGATTCAAACGCGGATGTGTTCGCGACATTATCCGCAACTTAAGACACCGCTTCGGCATTTGTGCTAACTTAACCCCGCGCGTTTTTGTCAAAATTAAAAGGGTCGTTTTCAAACCACCCCGCGTTTCTCCGCTTTAGCGTTTCCTCCGAGGTTTATTCTTGATTTCTCATCCTCTCTCCCGCCGCGCCCTTTTTCTGGCGGGCACTTCCGCCCTTGCCCTGCTCGCCATGAGCGGCTGCTCTTCCAATTCGGCGTCGTCCGGCGGCCCCGGCAACACGCCGACGACGGTCAACATCGTCTCGCCGCACTCCAACGAAATTCGCAATGAGTTCGCCCAGCTCTGGAAGAAATCGCATCCCGAAACCACCATCAAATGGATTGACCAGGGCGGCACTTCCGACGATCTGAAGTTCGTGCGCGATCAGTTCGCCACGCGCGGCAAAGAGAAAGGCATCGGCATTGACCTCTTCTTTGGCGGCGGCGGCGAAACCTTCACCGAACTCGAAGACGATGGTTTGCTGGTGCCGCTTTCGGAAAAATATGGCGTGCCCGACGAGCTCAACGGCGTGCCTCTGCGCGGCAAGAACAACGATTGGGTCGCGGCGGCGCTGTCGGGCTTTGGCATTCTTTACAACAAGAAAATCGCCGCGCGCGATGGGTTGCCGATTCCGGCGACCTGGGCGGACTTGGCCAACCCCAAATTGCAGGAGCGTATCGAATTGGCCGACCCGCGTCATTCGGGTTCGGCGCACACGACTTACGAGATCATTTTGCAAACCAACGGCTGGGAAAAAGGCTGGAAAATCCTGACCGCGATGGCGGGCAACTGCCGCAAGTTCGCCACGGCCTCGTCCGAGCCGTTGCAGGACGTGAAAACCGGCGAGGCCGTCTTCTGCTCGGCGATTGATTTTTACGCGACCAGCGCCATTGATCAAGCGGGCAAAGACAAGTTGGGCTATATCGAACCTCGCGGTCAGAACATCCTGACCGCTGACCCGATTGCGCTTTTGCCCGCCGCGCCCAACGAGAAGATGGCCCGCGAGTTCATCGTGATGGTGATGTCACCCGAAGGCCAGAAGCTGTGGTTCGCGCCCAAAGGTTCGCCCGGTGGCCCGACTAATGCGACGCTGTTTCGTCTGCCCGCCCTGCCCGCCGCCTACAAAGATATTCCCCAGGGCGCCTGGACGCAGACCAATCCCTACGCCACCAAAACGACCGGCGAATATGACGCCGAAAAAGCCGCCAGCCGCCGCCGCGCGCTCGACGATTTGATCGGCTCGGTGTTGGTGGATAACCTCGACATGGTCAAGCGCGCCTGGAAGAAGAATCCGAATCTGGAGCAGGTCGGCTATGTGCCGATTAGCGAAGCCGAGTTCATGAAAATCGCGCCCAAGTGGGACGATCCGCAGTTCGCTAACGCCACCAAAGCCAAGTGGAACGCGGCGGCGCAAAAACACTTCGGAAGCCTGGCGAAAGGATAAAGGCTGAAGGATGAAGGATAAAATTTGAGCCGCCAGTTTTATCCTCAATCACAGTCCTTTCATTCTTTATCCGTAACTACATCCGTGCCCCGTGAACCGCGCGTGTAAGCAAGCGGGCCATAACGCTCACGACAAACTTTTACTTTGTCGAAACCATAACGGCCCGTTTGCTTACACGCGCGGTTCACGGGGCACGGATGTAGTTACCTTTATCCTTCAGCCTTTATCCTTCCCCCCATGCTCTCGCTTTCTTTCCAAAACATTCGCAAGCAGTTCGATTCGACGGTCGTCGTCAAGGATTTATCGCTCGACATTCGCGAGGGCGAACTGTTCTTTTTGCTCGGCCCTTCGGGTTGCGGCAAGACGACTTGTCTACGCATGGTCGCCGGTTTTTACCAGCCCGACGGCGGCCAACTGCGCTTTGGCGAGCGCGTGATGAACGATGTCCCGCCGCATAAACGCAATACGGGAATGGTCTTCCAAAACTACGCGTTGTGGCCGCACCTCACCGCACACGGCAACATCGAATACGGCTTAAAAGTCCGCAAAATCGCCAAACCGCAGCGCGATAAAATGGTCGAGGACGCGCTCCAAATGGTGCGCCTCGACGGTCTGGGCAAACGCTACCCGTCGCAGATGTCGGGCGGCCAACAGCAACGCGTCGCTCTGGCGCGCGCCCTGGTGATTCGGCCCGATATTTTGCTCTTGGACGAACCATTGTCCAATCTTGATGCTCAGTTGCGTTTGGAAATGCGCGCCGAAATCAAGCGCCTCCACAACGAAACCGGCACGACGGCGCTCTACGTCACGCACGATCAGGAAGAGGCTTTATCTATCGCCGACCGCGTCGCGGTTTTGAAAGATGGCGACCTGATGCAGGTCGGCGCGCCGCGCGAATTGTATCGTCATCCGGTCTCGCGTTTCGTGGCCGAGTTCATCGGCGAAACCAACTTTTTGCCAGGCAAAGTTCTGTCTATTGAACCGCAAACCCTGCGCGTCGAAACGCCCGCCGGAGTCATCACGGCGGCGCGTGGCGCGAGCGATTGGCAACCGAATCAGCAGGTCTGGTGTTCGATTCGGCCCGAATCGTGGCACCTGCAAAACGAAGGCAAGCTGACCAACGAGTTCGCGGCGCAACTCGAAGACGCGATGTATCTGGGCCAAAACGAGCAGTTGCGCGCGCGCTTAACCGGCGGCGCGCCCAGGGCGGATGAAACGTGGCGATTGCTGAAGATCGCGATTCCCAATCCGACGGCCAAGTCTCCCAACGTCGGCGTGCCGATCACGCTTTACTGCGCGCCCGCCGACGTCGTGGTGATGGCGGAATAGACAGCAAATGATTCAAATTCGCGTTTTCCAGCCCGCCGATCAATCGCAACTCTCGCACTTTCTCACCCTCGCCGCGCACGAAGACGACACGCAAAGCGCGCTCGACAATCCCGATTTGGCGCGCTATATCAAAGACTGGGGCCGCGACGCAGATACTGCCGTCGTCGCGTGTGATGACGCTGAGATTGTGGGCATCGCGTGGGCGCGCGTCTGGAAGCCCGACGATTACGGGTTCGGTTGGGTTGACGAATTGACGCCCGAAATGGCGATTGCCGTCGAAGCCGAATTTCGTAATCAAGGCATCGGCGCGCGTTTGATTGGAGCGTTGAAGGCCGAATTGAGCGCGACGCAGGTGTCGCTCAACGTGCGCGCTGACTCGCCCGCAGTGCAGTTGTATCAACGGCTGGGCTTCGAGAAAGTCGCTGGTAGCGAGCGGCGTAATCGGGCGGGCGGAGTCTCGTTCAATATGCTGGCGCACCTGTCGAGTAAAATATCTCCGTTATGAAATCGGCGCCGCACAATCCTACGCTTCGCGATTATTTCGGCGTCAGCATTTACTGGCTTGGCCTGTCGTTCTTCTGGGGCGCGATGCTGACGCTGGTTTTGCCCGACCGCATCGGCGAACTGTTTCCCGACGACAAAGATCGCGTCCTCACCATCGTCGCCAGCGCGGGCGCCGCCGTCGCGACGGTGGCGCAGGTTTTCTTCGGCGCCTGGAGCGATACTTCGCGCAACCGTTGGGGACGACGGCGACCGTTTCTACTCGTTGGCACTTTGGGCGCGTGCGCCACGCTGCTGTTCTTTCCGGGCGCGCGAACGCTTCTGGCGTTGTTGGCGGTCTTTCTGTTGATTCAGTTGTGGGTCAACCTGGCGAGCGGGCCTTATCAGGGCTTGATGCCCGACCGAATTCCGCCGGCAAAACATGGCACGGCGGCGTCGTGGATGGGCGCGGCCTCGATCCTCGGACGCATCGGCGGGCCCATCGCGGCGTCGGTGCTGCTGCGGCCCAGCGTGCAAGATTGGCTGGCGCCGCGCGCGGCATGGCTAAACGCGATGGGCGATAATCGCGGGCTGAGTTTATTGACGTTGGTTTTCATTGGCGTCTTGCTGGGCGCCATGCTGTTGACGCTGTTTTCCGCGCGCGAAACACCGCTTGATAAAAACGCTGCAAAGGTCGGCATCGGCGAAACCATCGGCGGCATTTTGCGCGTTCCGCTACGGCCTTATCCGAGTTTCGTATGGCTGCTGATTTCGCGATTGGGCATCATGCTGGGCGTTTACACCGTCTCGTTTTGCCTGCTCTACTACATCCGCGACACTCTGGGGTTTAAAGGCGAAGGCGAGTCGTTGGGCGTGCTAACCAATTTTTTGCTGATCTCGACTTGCACCGGCATTATTGGCACGATTCCGGCGGGCATCATCAGCGATAAAGTGGGCAAGAAGCCGATTTTGTATTTCGCCAACTCGGTTTGCATGGCTTCGGGATTGGCGTTCGCGCTGTCGCACGATTTGACGATGGCCTACATCGCGGCGGGCATTTTCGGCGCGGGCTATGGCGCGTTCGCGGCGGTGGATTGGGCGCTGGCGTGCAACCTGCTGCCGCCCGATGCGCCCGCCAAATATCTGGGCATCTGGGGCATTTCGGACACGTTATCGCAAGTCGTGGCGCCTCTGTTGGCGGGGCCGTTGGCGTTCTGGATTAACGGCGAATTGGGCGCGGGCGTCGGTTATCGCGCGCTGATGTTGCTGGCACTGGTTTACTTCGCGGCGGGCACCTTCGCGATTCGGTTCATCCGCGAGAAAGTTGTCGCGAACAATCGGTGAGGATGAGCAAATCTAACGCATTCGCGTAACAACTCAACCTGCCATGAACCGCGCGCGTAAGCAAGTCGGGCCGTCATGCTCCCAACAGAGTGAAAATTTTTTCGTGAGCATAACGGCCCGACTTGCTTACGCGCGCGGTTCATGGCAGGTTGAATTGTTACGCGAATGCGTTAGCCAGCCAAATCGGGCAAACTATCCGGCAAGACGAACGCGCCCCATGAAACCTTTCGCCGTTCTCATCTTCGAAATTAACTGCACCGAATTCGACCCACTTGTTAAAATCAATTGGGGCCGAGGTTACGCGTGGGGACGAAAACCCAAAAAGGTCGGGCACGCCAGCATTTGGCTTCACATCGCGACCGAAGAGAGGTGTAAGGAACGTATTCCTACCGACCTCCAAGCGAACTGCGTCAAACTGTGTGGCCCCGTTGACTGGCCCCGTGCGGACGAAATTTTGCAGGGGATGAAAGCCAGTTTCGATCAACTCGGCATCGAATACTTCGAGCTGACGGACTGCGACGACTGAACACTAAGGAACAAACCAATTATGACTACCGGACACGAAGATGACGTTTTGGCCGCACTGCGGCAGACCGTCGAAGAACAGATTCGCGCCGCCAACGAAGGCGAGAATCTTGAACCACTCATTATCGAAGGCGCCTCCGCCGAAGAAAATTTGGCGCGCGTCGTGCAGAGTCATCTGCACTTGCAGCAGGAAGTCGCCCTACTGCGCACCGTCATGTTGAAACTGGTGTCGCAGCCCATCGAGTTTGAAAAGCCCGCAGTCTAAAAGGTGGCAGTTTTCAGGTGGCAGGGATCAGGAAGCGCTTTCAGAGGCGAACTTCAATCATGGCAGTGAAACTGCATTTCCCCACCTGAAAACTGACCCCTGCCGTCTGTCCCCTGCCAACCGAAATATGTCTCTCACTTCTCAACCGTTTCGCCCGCACTCGCTCGACGGCGATGTTCATCCGTCCGAAGCCGATGTCGAATCGATTCTGCTGACGCCCGAACAAATCGCGGCCCGCGTCGCCGAAATGGGCGCCCAAATCTCCGCCGACTACCAGGGCAAAGACCCCGTTTTCATCTCGGTTTTGGTCGGCGCCGCCATCTTCGCCGCCGACCTTCTGCGGCAAATCACCATTCCCTGCTCGCTCGACTTTATGGCGATTTCGAGTTATGGCAAAGAGACGCGCAGTTCGGGCGTGGTGCGCGTGATGAAAGACCTCGACGAGAGCATCGAAAGCCGTCACGTCGTCATCGTCGAAGACATCATTGACACCGGCCTCACGCTCAATTATCTGCTGGAGAACATCCGCAATCGCAACGTCGCTTCGGTGCGCGTGGCCGCTTTGTTGGACAAGCCTTCGCGCCGCCTGACCGATGTCAATGTGGATTACATCGGCTTCGAGGTGCCCGACGAATTCGTCATCGGCTACGGTTTGGATTTCGCGCAGCGCTATCGCAACTTCCCCTATGTCGGCGTGTTGCGCCCCGAAGTTTACGGCGGAAAATAGTCGTAGTTTTTAGCCTATGTTCTTCCATTGGCTTAACTGCACTGCATGAAGGTCGAGGCGGCTATGACGTTTCACCCCTATGCAACACTGTCTGTCCATTTCGCGCTTTTGTTTACAACGCCGCTTCCACATTGTAGACTGTTGGCTCGCCCAACGCTCCGCCCTGATTGACGCCGTAGGAGTCGCTTAGTTTTCCGCAGAGTCGAGTCGCTTTGGTCGTTGTCTCTCCCGTTTCGTCGCATCGTTTGAGTTGGTTCCCCCGTTTCGCCGCCAGTTCGTTGGCTCGATTTTCCGGCGGATTAAAAGTCAACAGCGCGCGCTTTCTTCCTGTGTGAGCCGCGCGTGTCCCTCCCAGTTAGTCCGCGCGTTTTCCACCCTGAACACGCTCGCGTCGCGCGAAATTAGCGTGGCCCCAGAGTGCCGCAATCCGGCGCATCTTGCCCCATTTTGTCTCCCAAATTAAGCGCGCTCGCGCGTTTGAGGTTTATATGATCGAAGAAGTCTCCGAACTCTCCGGCGACGCGTCGCCCCTGACGCTCGCCCCCACCGCAGCCACCAATTCCGACGCGGCCAACTCCGATGCCGATGCGGCCTCTGCCGAGAAGCCCAAACGCCGTCGCGTCACCAAGAAAACCGCCGACGCCGAATTGCCGCTCGACGGTGTCGAAGCGCCCGAAAAGCCCAAACGCGTCACGCGCCGCAAGAAAACCGACGAAGCCGCCGAAGTTGCCGCCGATGGTAGCGACGGCGATGGCGAAGTCGCGCCCGCCAAACCCAAACGCGTGACGCGCCGCAAGAAAGCCGACGAAACCGACGACGCCACATCCACAAGCAAACCGGAAACCGCGCCTGTCGAACAGTCGCCGATGAGCGGCCCCGCGCCATTTCAGATGGCGCCCGCCGCCGCGATGGGCAGCTTTACGCCCTCGCCCACCGAAGCCACAACCGAAGCCAACAACAAAAGCGCCTCCGCAGACGAAGGCGCGCAAGCGTTGCGTGAGCGCGGCACCCTGCGCGACGACAACAGCAACGCGGACACTGCGCGACCAACGCGCAGTCGCAGAAGCGAACGCGACAACGACAGCGAAGCAACTGACGCACAACCAACGCGCAGTCGCAGAAGCGAACGCGACAACAGCAACGCGGACGACGACAGCAACGCTGGCAACGACGAGCAGACCGCGCCGCAATCGTCCGCGAACGAAGCGGGCGAATCCAACAACGAAGCCGCGACCAACGACAATCAGAACGCTGGCGATGAAAATTCCGACGACGACGATTTCCGTGGGCGCCTGAGCTATCGCGACCGCCGCGCCATGCGCCGCGAACAGCGCATCGTCGCGCGCACGGGCCGCGAAGAAACCATCACCGAGACCGACGATGAAACTCGCGGCGACCGCAACAATCGCAACCGCAACAACCGCGACACCGAAGTGCGCGACACTCAAGCGCGCGACACTCAAGTGCGCGACACTCAAGTGCGCGACACCGATAATCGCGGCGATAGCCGAAGCGACCGCAACAACAATCGCGGCGACCGCAACGATAGTCGGGGCGACCGCAACAGCAATCGCGTTGACCGCAACGATAGTCGGAGCGACCGCAACAACAGTCGCGCCGACCGCAACGACAATCGCGCCGACCGCAACGACAATCGCCCCGACCGCAACAATAATCGCGCAGACCGCAACGACAATCGTCCCGACCGCAATAATAATCGCGCAGACCGCAACGACAATCGCGGCGAGCGCGAACCGCGCGAGAACCGGCGCGAGCGCAACGGCAGTCGGGCGCGCGAATACGATTTGGCGCAACTCGAAGCGATGGAAGGCGAGGCGTTGATGGCCGTTGTCGCCGAGCTGAACATGGAAGAGGCGCCCGGCGAAAAAGAGGCGCTGATTTATGCCATCATCGAGGCGCAGGCTCACGCGCAAAACGCGATTCTGAAGAAGGGCATTCTCGACATCCTGCCCGACGGCAAAGGTTTCCTGCGGACGGAAAATTATTACCCCAGCGAAGGCGACGTTTACGTTTCGCAAACGCAAATTAAGCGCTTCGGTCTCAAGACCGGCGACGAAGTGTTGGGCACCGCCCGCGTCCCCAAAGAGAACGAGCGTTATCACGGTTTGCTGCGCGTCGAAAGCATCAACGGTTTGAGCATCGAAACCTCCAAACTGCGCCTCAATTTCGACAAGCTCACGCCGATTTTTCCGACCGAACGCTTTCCGCTCGAAACCGATGCGAGCAACATCACCGCCCGCATCATTGATCTGATTAGTCCCATCGGCAAAGGTCAACGCGGCCTCATCGTGGCGCCGCCCAAGGCTGGCAAAACCACGCTGATTAAGAACATCGCCAACTCGATTACCGAGAACAATCCCGAAGTCATGCTCTTCGTGCTGCTGATTGATGAGCGCCCCGAAGAAGTCACCGACATCTCGCGGTCGGTGCGCGGCGAAGTCGTCGCCTCGACCTTCGACGAAGTGCCCGAAAATCACATTCGCGTCGCCGACATCGTGATGGAACGCGCCAAACGATTGGTCGAAATGGGCAACGATGTGGTCGTGCTGATGGACTCGATTACGCGTCTATCGCGTGCCTCCAACCTCGTCGTCGCGCCGTCGGGCCGCACTATGAGCGGCGGCCTCGATCCCGCCGCGATGTATAAGCCCAAGCGTCATTTCGGCGCCGCGCGCAACATCGAAAACGGCGGATCTTTAACCGTGCTGGCGACCGTCTTGGTGGACACCGGCTCGCGCATGGACGAGTATATTTTCGAGGAACTGAAAGGCACCGGCAACCTCGATTTGGTGTTGGATCGCGACCTGTTTAATCAGCGCATCTTTCCGGCGATTGACATCAACCGTAGTGGCACGCGCCGCGACGATTTGCTGCTCAACCCAGAAGAGTTGGCCGCGACCTTCCATCTGCGCCGCACGCTCGCCGCGCTCGATAACGATAAGGCCGTCACGTTGCTGATTGATCGGCTGAAGAACACGAAATCCAACGCGAACTTCATGGAAGTCGTGGCGAAGTCAGCGCGTAATTCTCCGGCGTAGGTGTTTTGTCGTTCGTAGAGACGGTGATTTATCGCGTCTAAAACGTAGGAGTTGCCGTAAAGTTATGGCAACTCCTACGTTTTAGACGCGATAAATCACCGTCTCTACGGGACTTCAGGCGGCGTTTCTCACCGGAAAGCGCATTACGCACCAGGCGTTTTAACTTCCGGAAAAGCGTTTCTATGCGGTGGGATCGGAGACGGCGATTAAACCTTGGCGTTGCAGAGCGGCCAACAGTTCGGGCAAGTCGGCGCGCACCATCTGTTCGTTGGCGTCATAAAATTCCGCGAGCTTTCGGCACAGGTCGCCCAGCGCAAGCGGCTCTTCCAGCGAAAGCCAAACTTGACGCGCCGTCAGGTTGAAGCTGTAGCACATGCCGCCATGCGCATCTCTGTCGGGGAGTTCGTCGTCCAAACGGTCGAATGGGATGTCCTTGCCGCGCGCCAGAATGCTCTCGTCGGCGATGGGATTGTCGGTGCTCATCAGGGCTTCCAGTATTCCAAAAGCAAACGTTCATCGCGGAAAGCGAAAATGACCGATGATGGGCCAACGGTCGAGCGCGTCGTCTTCGAGGCAGAGGCTGCCGTTGTGAATCACATAAGGCAAGCTGCGCCAATCGCGCGTATCGGAGACGATGCCGGTGTGAAGGCGCGTATTATCCGAATTGCCCGTATTCCAATAAACGATGTCACCGACCTGCCAACTTTGCAGCGCCCTGCCCGTCGTCTGGCGCGGCAATTCGCGCCCGTATTTGCGCAGGTAAACCATCTGATTGGGCACGCGCCGATGGTCGATATTGGGATTGGGCACCTCCAAGCCCCAGGTTTTGGGATAGGCATCGAAGCGCGCGGTCATGTCGTCGTGAACGCGCTTTTGCAGGTCGTATCCGGCGGCGCGCAACGCGCGAATTACGACGTCGGTGCAGGCGCCTTTGGCGGCGTTAACGTCGCCCATCGGATAGGCGATGGTCTGGTAACTGGCATCATAGCGCGTGCCGATTTGCGATTTGGCGCCCGCCAAAATCTTCGCCGTCACCGCGCTTTGGGATTTGAGCGGCGCCACGTTCGGGCGCGTTGTGGAGCCAGACCAGCCAGCGAATTGGCGCGCATCGAAGTTGGGCAACTGCGTCGCGCCGACGCCTAACGCGGATAGGGCGAGGGCGGCGAAGAAGGCGCGATGGCGATGTTTCATAGCGCGAGTTTACGAATTGGTAAAGCAGGCGTTCGTTGGGAAATGTTGGATCATCTTTGCTCGGTAGCTTTTGGTTTCGGAACTGACTTGGCCCCCACCCCAGCCCTCCCCCGATTACGGGAGAGGGAGCACCCGCAAGAAGGTGTTACCCTCAAGAACTAACTTTCAAGTAAGTTCTTGCAGCCATTACCTTTTTGCGGGTGCCCCCTCTCCCGTAATCGGGGGAGGGCTGGTGTGGGGGCTCAAGTTAATTCTGAAACCTCACGCAATCGCACGATCAACTCTAATTCTCGTCGTCGAACGCCGCGTCGAACGCGCGCTCAGAGGGCTTGAAATCGGCCTTTTTGGTAAACGCCGCCGCCTCCTGCGCGCCGTGAAAACGATCCATGCCGCTATCTTCCCATTCGATGGAAAGCGGCCCCTGATAATCAATCGAGTTGAGCGCCCGGATGATTTCCTCAAAATCAATTTTGCCGTGCCCCAGCGAACGGAAATCCCAGTAGCGGCGCCAATCGCCGAAGCTCAGGTGCCCGCCGAACACGCCCGAACGTTGCATCGAACTCGACCAGTAAACGTCCTTCATGTGAACGTGATAAATCCGGTCGGAAAACTCGCGGATGAAGTCCACATAGGCGACGTGCTGATAGCCCAAATGCGACGGATCGTAGTTGAATCCGAACGCCTCGCGACGGCCCAACGCTTCGAGCGTCCGCTCGGCAGTCACCAAATCGAAGGCGATTTCAGTCGGATGAACTTCGAGCGCGAACTTCACGCCGCATTCGTCGAACACATCCAAAATTGGGTTCCAATCGTTGGCGAAATCTTCGTAACCTTTGTCGATCCACGCGGGCGGAACCGGCGGGAACGAATACAGATACGGCCAAATCGAAGAGCCCGTGAAACCGCAGACGGTCTTCACGCCCAGATTTTTGGCCGTCCGTGCGGTGTCCATCATTTCCTGCGCGGCGCGTTGATTGACGCCTTTGGGATCGCCATCGCCCCACACATGATCGGGCAAAATCGCTTTATGGCGCTCGTCAATTTTATCCGAAACCGCCTGGCCAGCGAGGTGATTGGAAATCGCGAACAGTTGCAAATCGTTGTCGCTGAGAATCTTTTTCTGAGCGTCGCAGTAGGCCTGATCTTTGGCGCCTTTGGAGACATCGAGGTGATCGCCCCAACAGGCGAGTTCGAGGCCGTCGAAGCCCATTTCTTTGGCGCGCGGCGCGAGTTCTGCTAAGGGCAAGTCGGCCCATTGTCCGGTGAAGAGAGTAACTGGTCTTGACATGATTTTTGGGGAATTCAAAAGAGGAGTCAGCCGTCAAAAGAAATTAGAGCATCGCGTTTGCGCCTTCTAAATTCTGACTCCCAACTTCTAACTCCTCTTTAATTACACCAAAAATCGCGCCACAGTGTCGCACCTTAATCTTCTTATGATCGAAGTTATCGAGATTTCTGCCATCCAAACCTTCCCGCTCCGCGCTGCCGTTTTGCGCGCGGGCATCCCGCTGCAAGCCGTCAGTTTCGGCGACGAAGACGCGCCCACTTCACGTCACTTCGGCGCGTTTGTCGAGGGCGAACTCGTCGGCGCCGGTTATATTTCGCCCAACAGCGAACCCGATGATGTTGACGCCGCCGGAACCGTCGCGGGCGGTTGGCAGTTGCGCGGAATGTCGGTGGCCGATGAGTTTCGCGGACACGGCATCGGGAGCGCCGTGTTGCTGCGTTGCATCGCGGCGGCGCGCGAGGAGAATGCGCCGGTTTTGTGGTGCAACGCCCGCGTGCGCGCCGTTTCGCTATATCGCCGCGCAGGATTTGCGGTCGTGGGCGAGATATTTGAAATCGCGGGCATCGGGCCGCATTTGCGGATGCGGTTGCCGTTGAGAAATATCGAGCGATGCTGAGAAACAGAAGGAGCGCCCAACGGATATCCGTTGGGCGCTCCAATCGTCGCGGCTCAATCTCGATTTAACGGCTCAACTTCGAGCCGAACGACAGGCCAATAATCGCGCTGGTATTTCCATCCGAGAAGCGCGAGAGCGAGCCGACCAAATCCACGTTATCGCTGACGCGCCGGTAAGCGCGCAGAGCGACTTCGGCGGGCGGACGAGCGGCGTTGTCGGACGAGCCAACATAAGCCGCTTCCAGATAAACATCGAAGCCGGTGCGCGCATACAAACCGGGGAACGCAAGGCCCGCGCTCGACAGATTACGTCCATAAGTATCGCGGCCCACTTCGCCGTAGATGTCAACTCCACTTTGGCCCAACGGCAGGGCGGCATCGAGCGAAAAGCCCAATTGATCGGAGCGATCCAAATCGAAATACTTGATGGCATTGAGGCCGATGTTGGCTTTTTTCTGCAAGCTGTAACGCCCCAGAAAACCGTTCTGCAAGCCGCTCACGCGAAACGGCAAATTGCGCGGATAGGCGTCCACCAAGTAAGCCAGATCCAAACGTTGCTCACGCGTCGCGCCAAACGATTTGGAAACGCGCACCGCGTCCATGATTTCGCGTCCGCCCTGCCGCACCAGCGAGCCGTAAAGCGTCGCCTGCGTGGGGCCGCTCAAAAAGCGTTGGCGTCCGGCCTGCACCTCGATTTCGGGCGTGCGATAAGTCAACGACAAATCCGAGACCGCCGACAAATCGAAGCTTTGGCCGTCCGCGCGCGCCTTGAGCGGCTGAATGGCGCCATCGAGCAGGAAGTTGCCGCGCGCCACATAACCGCGAATGCGCGCGCCGTAAGCTGTGTTGCCGCCGTCGCCCAACACGCCAATCGCGCGCGCATCGAAGCCCGACGATTTACCGCCCGCGCCACTCAACTCATCCAAACGCTCCTGTGCGCGCGTCGACTCAAACCCCAATTCGTTGGGCGTCCGCGTCACGTTCAGGGCATCTTCGTTACCAGTTGCATTGGGAACCGCAGGCAACTGCACCAATAGCGAACCCGCGGAAGTCGCGGTTTGCGGACGCGCGCCCAGCGGAATCGAGAAATTAACGCGCCCGTTGACGTGACCTGTCTCTGAAGCAGTCACCTTCAAAAAATCGGTGACGGAAGTCGCGGCCCCAGAACTCGACGCAGTTCGGGCCAACACCCGTTTATCGGATTTTTTGCCGTTGCCGTCCTTGCTTCCGTTGCTTCCGTTGCTTCCACCATTTCCATTACCATTACCATTGTTGCCTTTACCATTGCCTCCCCCGTTGTCGTCACCGTTTCCATTGGTGGGCGGAGTTGTCGGATTGGTGGGCGGAGTTGTCGGATTGGTGGGCGGAGTTGTCGGATTGGTGGGCGGAGTTGTCGGACTGGTGGGCGGAGTTGTCGGACTGGTGGGCGTCGCTTCGCCGCCAGTTGCAGGCGGAGTTGTGGTGCCGCCGTCAGTTGGAGTTGTGGTGCCACCATCTGTTGGCGTCGCTTCGCCAACATCAGTTGGCGTTGTCGGATTCGCCGGAGTTGGGTCTTTCGGGTCTTTCGGGTCTTTCGGGTCTTTCGGGTCTTTCGGGTCTTTCGGGTCTTTCGGGTCTTTCGGGTCTTTCGGGTCTTTCGGGTCTTTCGGGCCACCATTGCCATTGCCGTTGCCGTTGCCGTTGCCGTTGCCCGCCGAAGTGGGTTGGCCCGGATCGAAGTTTGGGAATTGCTGCGCGGCTTTCAATTGCTGAACGGTTTCGCGTTGCACCACGCGCGCGGGTGAGGCTTTGACTTGAACGTCGGCGACCGAACCGACGAACGCGCCGGTTTTGGGCGAGTCGAGCAGTTCAATCGGCGAACCGGCCTGTGCGAAGAAGATTGGCGCGGCGGTGCGCAGTCCCGACAGGGTGCCATCGGGCCGCGCGAAAACTTCGGTGCCAGGTTTCAATTCCTGGCGACCTTTGACAGTGACGACTTCGGTCGCGCCTTCGTAAAGCGTGAAGGTCGTGCCCTCATCGGTCACAGCGATGTTGACGATAGTGCCTTTGATTTCGGCGGCGGCATAGCTCGTGCCGATTTTGCCGGGGCTGAGCCACGAAATCAAAGCCTGGCCGCTACCGACCTGCACGTTGCGCGGCCCGCGAATCTCGATACTCGACAGTTGGCCCAGGCGCACCAGAGAACCATCGCTAAATTTCACGTCGGCCTTGGAGCGCCGCCCCGTCCGCACCACGTTGCCGCGCCCGATGGCCGCGCCCTGCGCAATCGCGCGAAACGCGCCGCCAGTTCCGGAACTCACCTCGACTTTTTGTTGAACTTTAGTCAACTTCGCCAGAGGCGATTGGGCGTGAGCCGCGCGCACCAAAGCTGGGCACGCGGGCAAGGAAAGGGACAGCAAACTGCTGGCGATGACGAAACGTAACTTCATAATGCAACTCCAAAAATCGCGAAATGCGACTTGAGATGGGAGTTGTATAGAAACGAATTGGCCAAGTTCTCTGGGCGTGCTTTTGGTGCGTTAAGCGAATTCAATCGTTTAACACTATCACGCATCGAAAATGCGTCCTTTGCCGCCCATCGCCAACGAGGGCGCGGCCAGAGCGCGCGTTGCGCCACCCAGTCCGGGCATCGTGTCGCCATCGGGCAAACCGTTGGCGATGTCAACTTCGGCGCGCTCGATTTCGAGCGGCGTGCGCGCGGCCCACACGCGCGCGCGTGGCGCGCCATGCGCGCTGCCGATGGCGATTAAGACCTCGACCTCTTCGCGCAGACCTTTGATCGGCGTGCGCGCCGCCACGAAATTCGCCACATCGGGCGCCGCCTCGCCGATGGCGCGCGAACACATGATCCACGAGCCGAACTCTTTGTTCTTGGCCTCCAGCCGCGACGCCAGATTAACGGTATCGCCGATCACCGTATAATTCATGTGCGCCGCGTTGCCATTGCTCGCCTCGCTGCCGACGCTGCCCACGATGAGCGGGCCGGAGTGCAATCCGATGCGCATCCGAAACGGAATGCCGGTCTGATGGCGAAATCTCGCGCACTCTTCCTGAAGCTCGATGGCGCACTGCAAGGCTCGGCGCGCGTGATCGGTGCGCGGCAAAGGCACGCCGAAAAAGCACATCATCGCGTCGCCGACGAACTTATCAATCGAGCCGCCATGCGCCACCACAATCGGTTTCAGGCGACTGAAAAACGCGTTGAGCGCCGCCACGACTTCCTCGGCTTCGTGCTCCTCCGAATAGGCGGTGAAGCCTTCGATGTCGGTGAACAACACGGTGGCATCGGTGCGGCGCGCGCGCGGATATTCGGCTTCGGGGTGCGCCAGAATTTCGTCCACCACGCGCGCGTCCATATACAAGCCCAACTGCGAGACGACTTTGCGCCGCTCGCCCGATTCGAGCGTGAACAAAAGCATCAGCATCAGCGCGCTCGCGCTCAGGCCGGCGCCCATCGGGTAAACCGTCACCATCCACAGATGGCCCGCCCGAAACGCGACGCTGCAAATCAGCCAGAACCCGACGAGCGGCAGCGCCGCCACCACGCTGTAAAGCGCGATCCAGACCGCGTCGTAAACGCGGCCACGTCGTCCGGCCGCGCTCCATCGGCTTTGTAACGCGCGCGCCCACAGCGAAACGCGATGGCGCATTTTTTCGGCCCACAACGCGCAACCCAGCGCCATCCCAAACAGGCTCGCCCAACTCAACCATGCGATTGGCGGCTGAAGATAATTGCCGTCGAGCAACATGGCGATAGCGTTGGCGTGAATCTCGACGCCCGCGATATTAGCGCCAGCGATGTCAGCGTTCACTTCGCGCGCCGCGTGGGGAAACGGCGGCGCCGCAAAGACATCTTTCAAAAGCGGCGCCGTTGGCCCAATCAGCACAATGCGACCGCCAAATTTCTGCTTCAGGCTGGCCGCGTCATAGCCCTGCAAAACATCAGCATAACCGTAAGTCGTGAAAGTCCCGCCCGGCCCAGCGAAATTAATCAGCGTGCTTTCCAAACGAGGAGCCGCCAATCCCGCGAACTGCGTCGAACGCAAAGGCACCTTCGGCGCGTCGCCGTTTAAAGCGGGCCAAACGCCACTTTGCAGCGCGTTTTGATAACGCTTGTTGCCGTCTTCATCCAACAAACCTTGATAAAGCGCGCAACTCAACGGCGCCAGGCCGCCCAGAGTTTCGCCGTTGATGTGCAGCGCGAACGGATAGGTTCGAAAGCGGCCATCCGAGTCGGAGGGTATATAGGCCAGACCTAAATCGGGCGTGGCTTCGTCCAAGCCGTCGTTGCCATTTTCGTCAGCGCCAAAGGGCGTCACCAGAAGATAACTGCGCTCGCGCTCCACACTGGCGCCGGTTTCGGGCGCCAACAGCGACGGCAAAATCACGTTGCCTGCGCGCGTGGCGGCGTCTATCAGGGCGCGGTCGTCGGCGGATAAAGCACCGTTTTTGCCGCGCCGTTGGCGGTCGGAAAAGTCGATGTCAATCACGATCACGCGCGCGCCCGCCGCCTTTAATTTATCTATGAGCCGCGCGTGCAAAGCGCGTGGCCAGGGCCACTGCCCGACGCGGCCCAGCGAGTTTTGGTCAATGCCGACGATGGCGATTTTATCGAGCGATGGCGGCAGCTCGATGCCGCGCGCGGCGAAACGCGCGTCGAGCGAGCGCAGTTCGAGCGATTGCAGGCCGTTGCTGCCGATAAAAGCTGACCGCTGCGCGGCATCGCGCCCGCCGAATGAATAAAGCCAGGGCGCCCACAACAGCGCCACGACAAGCCCGATAAGCAGCGCCGCGCGTCCGGTTGAATCGCCGGTCAGACGCTTGAAGCGCCCATGACCATTCCAATTTTTATTGCGCGCAGAGGTAGAGGCCGCGTCGTTTTTCTGTAAAGCGGCGGCAGAGGTCGGAGCAGAGCGAGCGGGAGAAGACGGCATGACGAGAACGAATGAGCGATCAAGATGCACGAAAGCTGCTTAATGCGTTTTCACCAGAGTTACTGGCGGATAAGCTCCGTTCGAGGCTCATCAATTCTCCATCGCGCGGGCGCGTGAGGTTAAGAACTCGCTCAATTCGCGTCCTGTTAAAGCGCGCGAACGTTCAAACTTAAACGGTTCTGTTCCCCATGAAAACTTCGACTTCGCCTGCTCCGCGTTCGTCATTGGCGCGTGCCCTGCATATTCAGTCGTTGCGACGATTTATCCTGATTTGGTCGGGCGCCATCGGCATCGCGTTTTTGCTGTTGGCGTTCGATGCCGTTTTAACCTTGCGCCAACTCGACGCCGCCGAACACGACGCGATGAACCATGCCGAGCGTTTACAGTTGGTGCAGGAGTTTGAGGTCGCCGCGCTCGAAGCCAACCGGCGTCCGACATCTGGCGCGGCAAACAACTGGAATCGCGCCGATGCGGAACTGAACCGCTTGCGAACTCAGGCTGACACAACCGAGGATATCGCGCCGATTGCGACCGCCTATCGCACCCTAAAAACCAGCTTCAATCCTGATGCGCCCTGGAGCGACGAGCGCCCGTTTTTGGACGAGTTGCGCGCTTACCGGCGCAGCGAATTCGCGCGCGTGTCGGGCGATGAAACGCATAGCACGAAGCTCAACAACTTCTCGCGCGGCGCGATTCTGGTGCTTTTGCTGCTGGCCCTCGCCGGACTTATCGCGGGCGGCATCGAGCTGGGGACGCGCGTTTTCGGGCCGTTAATCAAAATATCGCGCGCTGCCAAGCAGTTCGGCGAAGGCGATTTGAGTGCGCGCGTGCCGCTCGAACACGACGACGAAATCGGCGCTCTGGCCGCGACCTGGAACAGCATGGCGAATTCCATCGAGTCGCGCGAAGCCGAACGTTTGCGTTTTGTGGCGGCCCTCGCGCACGACCTGAAGAACCCGCTGATGGTCGTGGGCATGGCCGCCACCATGATGCGCGAAAAGCCCAACAAATTCACCGACGCGCAGCGCGACGACTGGCTGGAGAAAATCGCGCGCAACGCCCGCCGCATGGAAGCAATGATCGCCGACTTAACCAACGCCGTCCAAGCGCAAACCGGCGCCCTCCAACTGCAAGTCGCGCCGCTTGATCTGGCCCAAATCGCCCGCGAAGGCGCCGACGAAATCCGGCTCGCCTTTCCCAATCATTCCATCGAAGTCGAAGGCGCGCCCCATCTCGAAATCAGCGGCGACCGCGCCAGATTAGAACGCGCTATCGCCAATTTACTGTCCAACGCCGCCAAGTATTCGCCGTCAAACAGCGAAATTATGGTCGCACTGAAAACGCGTCCAAATCAGGCGATTTTGGAAGTGCGCGACGCGGGATCGGGCATCGCGCCCGACGATTTGAAGCGCTTATTCACGCCGTTCGTGCGATTGGAGCGCACGGAAAAAATGGCGAGCGGCACCGGTTTGGGATTGGCGACGACCAAGAAACTCATCGAAGCGCACGGCGGCGAATTGCAGGTCGAAAGCAACGTCGGCGTCGGCTCGACGTTTCGGGTTGTGTTGCCGATTGATGGTGCGTGATGCGTGTTAACAAGAGTTTCTGTTCAAATATCCTGGCGTTCGGAGCGCGCCCGAAATTTCATTTGACCAGCTTCCACAAACGCGATTTGGCGTCATGTTCGATAGCGCCTTTGCGCTTGAGAGTGGCTTGCGCAGAACGAACTTCATGCTTCCAAAATTTCCCAAAACTTTTGCCATCGATCACCCGATCGATGGAATCATCGCATAAATCAGGGTGAATCTCTCGAATCATTTCGTGCAGCTCAATTGTGGGCGAATCGCGACGTGATAAAAGGTAAAGCAGCGTATCAGCGAAAATAGCGTGAGTTGTTCGATTTGACGTTCGCACTCGAATCAAGTTGTCTTCGGTTTCACGCCGCAACTGCGCCGACAGAGCGCGGGTTTTTGCGCGAATCGAACGTTGTTCCTCACCGATTGCGGTGCGTAACTGCTCAACGCGATCTTTCAAGTCATCGAGTTGCGCTGCACTCACTGCACTCCCTAATTTTGAATATTTCGTTATATCATCGGTAATTTCACGCACCGTTTTCGGGTCTCTCACGGACACGCCGTATTCCAAATTAGCGACCGTTCCGCCCCCAGTGAAATTGGCGGAACTAACGATAGCTTCCGATTCCCCCGCAATATAAACCTTGGCGTGAACTCTGGGCAAGTAGATAATCTCGACGTTTTTCACGCTTTGCATCAACAGAATCAGCGCTGCGATATCGGTTGACTTTTGCACCAAGTTTTGCGGAGAGATGTCGGTCAACATCTTGATTTCTATGTCGTCTTGCGCGTTCTTCTTCCTGACAATTTCCACGAGTTGCTGCATTGGGCCCAGAGTGATATAGGGAGAGCAGATGAAACAACTGCTCTCCAGTCCCTCTAAGAATTGGCGGAGTTTGGGAGCAAATGGCGAGGGAAGAAGTTCGAGCATCAGATTGAATAGATTACCCCAACTTCACTACTGTCGCGATGGCGATGGCGTAGCTTTTCACGCCACGCGCGGTTTAGGTTGCGCGATGAAACTGCGAAATAGTTCTGCGCACTGTTCAACGTTTACCCAACCGTTGTCGGGTTCGGTCGAGTTCTCCGGAAAATGGATGATGGGATATTGGGAATAAAACCACAATCTTTGCTGTGGCCCTGCGCTTTGCACTTTTGCCTAACGCATGTAACGGGATAAGTGGGGTTTCCCACATATAAATCCGCAGACTTCGCCAGATAAAGCCGACCAAACGCTCCAACCCTATGGTTGCGATGTCCAGGATTTAGCCTTTCCAAAAACTCCAGCTCTTTTTTGCTCGGCGTAAATTCATATTCTCCCGCCTCGTTAGTGCGGTAAAACGCGTTACCAATCGAAGTGAGCACGACATCGAAATCAGCCGGACGATAATTGTCGGCGTGAGCCGAAAGAGCTTCGACACTCACGCCCAATTTTGGCGCGATTTCTTCGACTTTCGCGGCACCTAAAGTTCGACTTCTCATGCACTTCACTTTGATAATAGAATACTCGGGAGTTGTCGGCGGCTTTGCTTTGGTTGGATGATGGCTAAAACTTCCGGCCAGCTTACATTCAACGCGCACGATGGTGCCCGTGGGAATATGCGTCACTTTGACATCTATATCCCCGTGTCCTCCACTAGCGTTGCTCAGAGGTTTTTCTACGCGCCATTCATCAGCAGCAAGGACGCGCCGCAGAGCTAAAACCGCCGAATACTCGAAGGCTTTGCCGCGAATCACCGTCATAATTTTAGGATCGCTCAGAGTGACCGTGAGATAGTCAATCGGCACGTCAAAACGTCCGCAGTATTCCTCGATTTCTTTTTTCCAATCTGGGTTTTGTGTCATCTTCGTTAATGCTCTTCTTCTGATGAAAAAGCGATGCTCACGCCAAAAGCCTGAGCAATTTTCTGAATATTGAGCAGGGTGATATTCTTTTCCGCTCGCTCAATCATGCCGATATAAGTTCGATGAACACCCGCTTTTTCCGCCAACTCTTCTTGAGAAAGGCCTTGTCGAACCCGCTCTTCTCGAACGCGCTTTCCAAACTCAACAAGAATTTTTCGCTCCATAAACGGGTGCAATCTGCCCTCTCATCTTAGATGATTGCTAACTATAGCTCTACATACTACGATTAGCATTCGCAGCATTTACCTACAAAATAATGAAAGGCACCGCTAAATAGCGATGCCTTCTGCACAAACCAACGTTACAGCCACTTAGCCCAACTTCACCACTGTCGCGCCGTCGCCGCCCTCGGCGGCTTCGGCGATGGCGTAGCTTTTCACGCCGCGCGCCGTCTTCAAAAACTGATGAATCGCGTTGCGCAGCGCGCCCGTTCCGCGCCCATGAACGATGCGCACCGACTTCTTGCCCGCCAGCATCGCGTCGTCCAGATACGGCTCCAATTTCTCGAACGCCTCGTCCACGCGTTTGCCGATGACGTTGATTTCTTCCTCGACAACGTAGCCTTTGCGCGCCTGAATCGAGCCGACGCCGCCGACACCCGCGATGGTTTTGGCGGCGTCCAAATCGGACGAGGGCACCGCGATTTTCATGGCGCCGACGCGAACTTCGAGTTGGTCGCCCTTGACGCCGACGATTTCGCCTTCGCGGTCAACGCTTTTGACTTTGACCAAATCGCCGATTTTATATTGATGCGCGGGTTTCGGTTTGGCGCGCAATCGCCCGCGCACGATGGACGGATGCGGCTTAGCTTCGACTTTCGGCGGCGGCGCCGTTTCGGTGCCCTCGAATTTGACGACCTGTTCGCGCAAGCCGCGCAGTTTGGTGCGCGCCGCTTCGGTGCCTTTATTCTCGCCGCCCGCACTGCCCGCCTTGCGCAGTTCGCGCAGGGCTTCGTCGGCCTCTTTGCCCGCGCGCTCGACCAACTCGCGCGCTTCCTGCTTGGCCTGCGCAATCGCTTTTTCCTTGTCGCGCTCCACGAGCTTGATGCGCCGTTCGTAATCGCGCTCCAAATCTTCGACGCGCCCGCGCGCCTCGCGCATTTCGGCGGCTTGCTGCGTCAAGTCGCGCTGCGTTTCTTCTAATCTCTGCGCCGCCGCCTCGTTTTCGACGCGCTCGCGGCCCATATATTTGCGCGAACGCTGAATAATATCCGACGGCATTCCCAGACGCGCCGCGATGTCAAGCGCGTTCGAAGCGCCCGGCACGCCGATGCGCAAATGGTAAGTCGGCCCCAGCGAAATCGGATCGAACTCGACCGACGCGTTCTCGAAGCGCAGCGCCGACAGCGCGAACTGTTTCAGCTCGCCGTAATGCGTCGTCGCCACCACGCGCGCGCCTTTGCGCGACAACGCCCGCAAAGTCGCTTTAGCCAGCGCCGCGCCTTCGTCGGGGTCGGTTCCCGCCCCGATTTCGTCGAACAAAACCAGGTCGCCCATCTTCACCGTTTCCAGAATCGCGATGATGTTTTTCAGGTGCCCGCTAAACGTCGAAAGCGATTGCTCGATGGATTGTTCGTCGCCGATATCAACGTGAATTTGCGGCGGCAGATGCAGCCACGAATTCTCTTCAACCGGCAAATGCAAACCGCAACCGGCCATCGCAGTTAATAATCCCAGCGTCTTCAACACGATAGTTTTGCCGCCGGTGTTGGGCCCCGTGAGCATCATCACGTCGAAATCGCCGCGCTCGGTGACGGCGCTTTCGTCGCCCACCCGAATATCGTTGGGCACGCAATTCTCGACCAGAGGATGCCGCGCCTCGAACAGTTGCCAGCCGGTCACGTCGTCGCGCAAAACGGGCGCGCGCCCGTTCATCTGACTGGACATTCGCGCTTTGGCGAAAGCGAAATCGAGTTCGCCCCCGACGACCAATGCCTCGCGCAAATCCCCAGCGGCGCCGCCGACGTAATCGGACAGACCGCGCAAAACCTGCTGCAACGCTTCTTTCTCATCGGCGGCCAATTCGCGCAGACGATTGTTCAATTCGACAACCGCTTGCGGCTCGATAAACACGGCGTTGCCCGAACCGCTGCGGTCGTGAACGATGCCTGGCACCGACGAACGCGATTCGGCTTTGACCGGCAAACAATAACGCCCATCGCGCACCGTCACGAACTGATCTTGCAAGTGCCCCGACAAACGCGAATCGCTTAACATCGCGCGCAGTTTGGTCTGGATTTGCGATTGCGCCGCCCGCATCCCGCGCCGCGCCTTGAGCAAATCGAGCGAAGCGTCGTCGCGGATTTCGGCGTTGTCGTCAATCGCCTCGAAAATCGTTTTTTCGACATCGCTACGCGGAATAATCCGTTCGGCCAAATCCAATAATTGCGGGAATCTCGCGTCGAGTTCCGGCTCGATGTCCAAAATCGCCACGCGCAAACGGCGCGCGCCTTCCGATGCGCGGCCAATTGCCAGCAACGGCGCGGCATCCAACAGCGAACCAATCGAAGCCGCCTGAATCGAAGACGCCACATCGGTCAACCCGCCAAACGGCGGATGGCGCACGATTTGAGTGAACTCGCGCGCTTCACTCGTCAGCGCCATGCGCGCGCGCGCGGTCGCGTTATCGTTGGTTGGGGTTAAATCGCGGGCGCGCGCGCGACCCAATTCGCAGGCACAGGCGGCTTCCAGTTGCGATAATACGGCGGGCAGTTCGAGGCGGTCGAGCGAACGCGTTTGATAAGACGACATAAAAAAATCCCAACTCTCGACGGAGCGGGGATAAATACGTTGCAGACAACTAAAAAAGGTTCTCCTGATGACATCAGTCTTTTGTTCTGTCGCTTGTTATTCCGCTTCGCCTCCGATTGTTTGAATACGACCTTCGGGCCAAACCGCTCGTGGATGTGGGGCGTTGATTTCTTCGTATTTCTTTTTTAAGTCTGGCAAAACCTGACGAAAGTTGAAGACCAAATCATCAATCGTTTTGACTGGACGAACAAACTTTACTCCGTAAACGCCCCACCGACCTCCGCCTGGTGGAAGTATTTCATGCATTTCTTCTACATCGGTAGCCCAAACAACTCCTGCTCGTGAGCCGTCAGGCGCTACAACGAAACCGTCTCCCCATTTACAACCGTCGGTGTTATCTGGCTCAAGGAAATCTGTGATTGAACCATAGCACCAACCATCGGTTCTTGTTTCCTCAACAAGAGGAAAACCGTGATAAACAGGCGCACCTTCAGGTCGAGCCAGAAAAGCTGGCAATTCCGGATTAGCCGATTCTGCGGCCTCATCCAACCTCATAGATTTTGGCTCTGGTTTCCAATCACTCATAAACAAAGTTATAACTTCCATCAGCGCCGCGCGCAAGCAGCACAACGACCAAGCTCACCCGCCGACGAAAGGGAGCGAGAAACGAGGAGACCGTAGGCGGTCGGGTGCAGCGCCTCATATGTTGCTTGTTGGTTCATTTGAGCCATTGGCGCGGCCCGATGCTGACTGGCAATAACTGGCTTGCTCCTGACAAAGCATCTTCAATACGCTGAATAGTGAAGTCACTGATTGGGCGAGGCAAAGCATCTGGCGACCAGTAACCACATTCCGTAACTTCTGCATCAAACTGGAACTCTGCTTCTGTGCGAACTCTCCGACAAAGGAAAACAAAATGGAGAAAATCGGTTACTGGCTCATAATAAACACCGGTTGTTCGTTCTGCTACGACCAGCAAACCTGTTTCCTCCTGAACTTCTCGAAGGGCAGTTTCTACGATTGACTCGCCAAGTTCTGCACCGCCGCCGGGCAACTCCCAGTTGAGATGCCCATAACTTTGCTTTACTAACAGAACACGACCATCGTCATTCAAGATGATTGCTGCCGCACCATGCCGCTTATTTTGCATATCTGAAAGTATGACTTGCCGAAGCACCGCGCGCAGACAACACAACAATATTATTCAGCCGCAAATTTGCGGTATGATCACTAAATTGCTCGCTTACCGTGAGCAAGAAACTGCGTTCTCCAAGTGCGTCAGATTCCCGTGTAAGTCGTTATTATGTCGCACTACTCCACGTTAAATCCGCCCGCTTTGGCCAAAGCTTCTTTTAACTTGAACACCGCCAAATCTTTCGATTTTGCCTCGACCATCACATCAAACTCGCGGCAGTTACCCAACACTTCGCGCGCGAATGGAATGAAAGTTTCTTCATCAATGGTGTCGGCGTGTTGTGTTGGCAAAGGCGCGCACTCGAACGCTTTTTTCTTGCCGGTGGCTTTGTCCATGCGTATCACGGTGCGGTTTTCCTGACGCGGCGACGAGAAGTGAATCTTGGGCCGACAATCGGTGGGCCAGGTTTTTAAACTGGCGCAACAACCATCGAAGTAAGACATTCCATTGGGATTGCAACAAGTATGATGTTGATGATCCCAGATCAATCGAATACCGCAGCCCTCATGTATTTTTAAAGTGTCGCGCACGCCATACGATTTATCATCGTTTTCCAAGACCAAGCGGCGTCGCGCCGGTTCGCCCAGACGCTTGTGATTATTAATAAAGCGTTGCATCGCAGCATCGGGATCGCCATAAACGCCGCCGACGTGCGTCACGATAACCGCTTCATCGCCCTGCCCCATAATGTCGAGAATTTCGGCCTGCGCCGCGAAATCGCGCATTGAGGTTTCGACCAAAGTTTCATTGGGCGCATTCAAAATAATATATTGCGACGGATGAAAACTCAAACGCAAATTCATCTCCCGCGCGCGCGCGCCCAACGCTTCGAGTTCGCTACGGCATTCCTTTAATTGATTGTGGAATTGCGGCATATCGGGATGCGTCAGATAGGGCGCGAAATCGCTGGAAAAGCGATACATCGAGATGCCGACTTCGCCGAGATAATCGAAAACTTCGTGCGCATATTTGATGCTCTCGCTCAAATGCGGATTGGAGGCATGACGGCGCGCGTCGTGGCTTTTGATGCCCTCTTTGCCCAGAACTTTAACTGCAAAACCTATTCTCATGGTGAAAGGCTGAAGGATAAAGGCTGAAGGCTGAAGGATGGAGGTTTAGAGAAGCGCATTTTCGCACCCCATTTGTCCTTTATCCTTCAGCCTTTATCCTTTCGTCAAATCCATTCCAATTCGCCCGCCACGACCAAATGCGGCCCGTCCGCCGTTTGCAAGCGCAAACGTCCATCGGCTTCGATGCCCTGCACCACGCCCATTTTGCCGTCGGCGCGCGCGACTTCGCCTTTGCCCCACATCCGATTTTCGTAATCGGTTCGCCAATCATTTTGACCAAACGTGGTTTCGAGCGCGCGCACAATCGCTTCGAGTAGCGGTTCGATCTGGAATGTCTTGCCGCTTTCCAAAAGCAAAGACGAGGCCGGAAATATCGGACGTTCGGGCAAATCTTCGGTTGTGTGCGTTACGTTCAAGCCGATGCCGACGACGACGCGTTGGTCGCGTGTTTCGCACAGGATACCACCGATTTTGCGGCCATTGCACAAAATATCGTTGGGCCATTTACAGGTTGTGGGCACCTCACAAACGCTCTCGATGCCGCGCACGACGCCCAATCCGGCGAGCAAAGCGTAGCGCGCGGGGTTGGCTTCGTCGGGGCGCAAAATCAACGAAAGATACAAGCCTTTGCCCGCCGGACTTTGCCAGTGACGGCCCAATCTGCCGCGTCCCGCCGTCTGCGCATCGGCGGTGACGAGCGCGCCGTGTGGCGCGTCGTGCCAATCGAGGGCGACACGATTGGTCGAGTCGGTTTCGGCGAAATGTTGGCGAGGGTGTCCGGACATCATAATTGATTGGCACGCGGAGACGTGGAGACGCAGAGAAGGGCGAAGACACCGGAATTTTGAAGAACAATCGAGCGTTAAATTTTCATCCCTTCATTCCCTTCCGCGCCTCCGCGTCTCTGCGCGAGATCAAAAAACTTCGATATCCAAACCAATATCGAGCGAACGAACGCCGTGCGTGAGAGCGCCGACCGAAATAATGTCAACGCCGGTTTTGGCGATTTCGGCGACCGTTTCCAAATTGACGCCGCCCGACGCCTCGGCCACAGCGGCGCCGTCAATTAAACCGGCGGCGTCGCGCAACTGTTGCAGGCTCATGTTATCGAGCAGAATAATATCGGCGTGCGCGGCCAGAGCCTCTTCGACTTGCTTTAAATTATCGCATTCGACTTCGATTTTGACCGTGTGCCCGACGCGTTTTCGCGCCTTCTCGACCGCCTTACCGATGCCGCCGCACAGCGCGATATGATTGTCTTTGATCAAAATCATATCGTCGAGGGCATAGCGATGATTGGTGCCGCCGCCCGTGCGCACGGCATATTTTTCGGCGATGCGCAAGCCAGGCGTCGTCTTGCGCGTATCGGCGATGCGCGCGGGCGTGCCCGCCGCGAGCGCGACGTATTGCGCGGTCAAAGTCGCGATACCGCTCAAGCGTTGCGCGAAATTAAGCGCGACGCGTTCGGCGCTCAAAAGCGCGCGCGCGTTGGCCTGCACGCGCATCACCGTCGCGCCCGTTTTAGCGTGGCCACCGTCGGGAATCAACGTCTCGATCACGGCATCGGGGTCGAGCGTTTTAAACGCCATTTCCGCGAGGGGCATCCCGCACACGATGCCCGCCACGCGAAAGTTGAGGAGGGCGGTGCCGCGCGCATCGGCGGGAATGAGGGCTTCGGTGGTTAAATCGCCCGAACGCAAATCTTCGCGCAGTGCGGCTTCGACGAGCGGTTGGAATAAAAACGAGTTCATAATCTGATTCGTAACGGCGAACGCCACCAACGCCACAACAGAGAGGACGATTTATCGTGTCTAAAATGCGAATAAGGGCGCCAACTTTTTACCGAGACTACAACTTTTTGGACGCGATAAATCGTCGTCTTTACGGAGCATCGCAATTTCACGCCCAAAATCGGTTCACAGAGAAATAAAACGCGGCGGCACTTCTTCGACCAGCCAGACGCCGTTGTCGGAGCGATAAAAATCGAAGCCGTTGGCGTGCATTCCCAGCGCGTCAATCGTCAACACCAACGGCTTGCCGTGACGCGATCCGACTTGAATCGCGGTCTGCACTTCGCGCGAGAGATGCACATGATGGCGCTTGCCTTTGTTCAAACCCTGCGCCAGAATCGCCTCTTTGTTTTTGGTAGCCGTTCCATGAAATAACGTGGCGGGCGGCGTGAGCGGCTGCAACTGCAAATCAATTTCGACGCTGTGCCCTTGATTGGCGCGGATTTTATGGCCTTTGCTGTCAAAGGAAAAGCGCTGTTTATCGTTATTGGCGACGACTTCATCGAGTTCGCGTAGCGTCATCGGCATATGGTTGCGGTTGGCGGCTTTGAGCAAATCGTCAACCGTAACCCAGCCGCCGTCTTCGAGAATGAGACCGACTTTTTGCGGCGAATGGCGCAGATGTTTGGAAAGCCATTTCGACTTTTGCTTGAGTTCTTCAGAGTTCATAGATGCGGTTTAGTTTACGTTTTTAATCAACCGCCGAGGACGCCGAGGGCGCTGAGAGAACAAAGAAAAACTAAAACAATCAACTCAATGAACGCTTCTTTTCTTATTCTTTCTTTGTTCTCTCAGCGCCCTCCCCGTCCTCGGCGGTTGATTAAAAGTCCAAACGCTTCCAGATAAATCCAGGGATGACTTTCAAAATCCCCATAATAATCCGCCAGGGCGCGGGCGTGTAAACCACGTCGGCGCCGCGCCGCAGACCGCGATAAATATCCGAAGCGACTTTGGCGGGCGGCGCCAACAATGGCAACTTGTCCATGCCGAAAGTCATACCGGTGTCCACCGGCCCAGGCTTCACCGTCGTGACTGTCACGCCGACGGGAAATAGACGGCAGCGCAAACCTTCGGCGTAGGTCGAAAGCCCACTTTTGGCGCTACAATACAGGTAATTACCGCGCCGCCCCCGGTCTCCCGCGACGCTCGACAACACGCCGATGAAACCGCGTTGGCGCGCTTCAAAAGTGTTGGCGACGAGGTTCAACAACGAGACATTGGCGTTGAAGTTGACTTCGAGCATTTTGCCGCATAATTCCCAATCTACGCGCGCTTTGGTTTCGTCGGGCAACAGGCCAAAGCAGACGACAACGCCGTCAACGTCGCCGCAATTGCGCCAGAATTCGGCGTGCGAAGCGTAATCGAGCGCGTTAAATTCGCGCGTTTCGACGTTTGCGCCACGAATGCGCGCATCGGCGGCGATGCGATGGAGTTCGTCGGCGTCGCGCGCGGCGAGAACCAGATTAAAGCCGTGCCGCGCGAATTCGCGGGCGAGTTCGATAGCGATGCCACTCGTCGCGCCCACGATGAGAACGCGCGCATTGGGACCAAAAGTTTTGTGGGACATGGGTTAAAACGTAACGCCGACTTTCAGCCTTCGACTGAGCGACGATGCGAACCGATCATCGGGATCTATATGACGTTTGACCGCCTCCAATTCGCCCAATCGCGGATACATTACGCGGAAATTTTCTGGCGTCGTCGTCGCGTCTTTGGCCAGATAAACGCGCCCGCCCGCCGCAACGGTGATTTCGTCCAACTGCTGGCAAAATTCGACGGTTGCGGGCGTCATCGGAATATCGAGAGCCAACGAGTAACCGTCGAGCGCAAAGCCCAAAGGCGCGTTATCGGCCTTGCCCATCCGTTTGAGAACCGCCAGAAACGCCGCCTGTCCCGACGCAGCAATCGTCTCCAACAGATGAGTTAAAGTCGCCTCGACGTTATCGAGCGGCACCACGCATTGGTATTGCACAAACCCGCGCGAACCATAAATTTTGTTCCAGTTCTCGACTTTATCGAGCGGATAAAAGAAGGTCTCGAACGAAGTTAATTTGCTTTCCGTCGGATGATTGGCGTAGTAAAAGTCGTTGAACTTTTTGACCGTCCACGAGTTCAACACGAAATCGGGCAAATCAATCGGCACACCCTTCTGCTTCGGCATTTCGAGATCCATGATGTCGCCTTTAATTTCCTGCAACGCGCGTTGCCCGGTTGCGTGCGCGCCTTCGATGACGACGCTACGGCCCAAGTTGGTGCCGGTTGATAAACAGTCAATCCAGGCGACGCTATATTCCGCGTCGGCGCCCTGCTCGAACGCGGCTAACGTCGCAGCCAAATCGCTCGTGCGCGTATATTTGGTCTCAATCCACGCGCTTTCGACGGGCATCAAACGCATTTTGGCGCTCACGATAACGCCGGTCAAACCCATACCGCCCAGCGTCGCCCAGAACACGTCGGCGTTTTCCTCGCGCGAACAAACCAGCGTTTTACCATTGGCGGTCAGCAGTTCGATTTCCTCGATAAAATTAGAAATCGCGCCGACACGATGATGATTTTTGCCATGAACATCGCAGGCGATGGCACCGCCCAAGGTGATGTGTTTGCTGCCAGGCGCGACGCTGAGGAAAAAGCCGCGTGGCACGAAGGTTTCGACGATATCGGCGAAACTCGCGCCGCCCTCGGCGTGCAAGACGCCGGTGAGCGAATCGAAATCCAAAAAGCGGTCGAGCTTTTCGCCCAGAATCACGCCCGAACCCTGATTGATGGCGGCATCGCCATACGAGCGACCCAAACCGCGCGCGATGACATCTACGACATCGCGACTTTGCGCGGCATCGAACAATTCGCGGCGCTTTTCGGGGCGCGTGACCTGACAACATTGAATGGGAAAGCGGCCCCATCCGGCCAACTCGCGTGAGACAAATTCTGGCATCGCACAGAGTATGCGAGAAATTCGATCTTTGGCCACGAAAAGGCACGAAAGAAATAAAAGGTTTGGAAGAAATCGCCCAAAATTCAGCGATTTCTTCCAAACCTTTTATTTCTTTCGTGCCTTTTCGTGGCCAAATTAAATCCTAACTTTTGGCGCCCTCTTTTCCAGTCAATCGGTTCCACAGCGGGTAGCCGACTTCGGTTTTGGGCACGATATAATCTTTCTCGCCGACTGTTTCGTTGGCGACGGCGGAGTATTCGCCTTTGTCGGGATTCATCAAATCGAGGTAAGTCGCGCCCTGATCCAACCGCGTTCCGGCGGGCAGAATCGGAATGTTCTTCAGGTCGGCGTTATCAAGCTGCGGGAATTTGTCGTGTAGTTCCTTGAACTCGTAGGCCGAGGGCGCCGACTTCTCGTTTTGCGCGGTATCAGCGCCATGATTTTCTCCGGCAAATTCGTTGGGGCGCAGGTCTTTATCGAAATCGTCGCGGTCGAGCTCTTCGAGTGGGGGATCGTTTTGATTGAGTGTGTCAGACATAATATTTCTTCTTGAGGCAATTTTGCCCTGACGACTCAGGTTTGCAAATGGGACGCCGCTTTGATTTGCCGCACGCCAAGGGTTGTCAGGCGTTTGTTGCATCCATGAAATAGACAGGGTTACGAGTCAGAATTATCAGCCCACTTTCTCCGAAATCACCATCATCAGTCATTAAAATTAGATTGTGCTCGTGGCATAAAGCAACGATCATTTGATCGCTCCAATCGGTTTGTCCGCTCTCAAAACCAGACAATTCAGTTTCGATGTCGCAACTCGCAAACACGCTTTCCACCAGTTGGCATTGCCTCAAAATAGCGCGGACGCTACTTGCAACGGCACGCGCACTGGCTGCGTATTCGGGAGTTTGGCGATACGTTTTGAAATTCATGCGCCCCGGTTGCGGTGGGTGATGAAAGGCGTAATCATCGCGCACGCCACGATTGATCAATTCGCCTACAACGACACCATCAATAAAAATAGTGGCGCCCGCATTTTTGGCTCTTTTGAGTGCTCTGGAATAAGTTTTAACTCGCTGGTCGCCTGGCGTATTATGAGCGCCGTAGATAAAAATCCAGATGTTAGTATCGAAGAAAAGCTGTTGTTCTTTCTCGAATTGGAAACTGTTGACGCGCTGGGCCGAAATGTTCATTTAAGCGGCTTCCAATTCGCGTTGCAGCGCCACATAGTTATCCGGATTAGCGTAGTAACGTTTGGCATTACTGATGACCCGACTCAGTGTGTTGCGGTCGTCATCACTCATATCCTCAATTTTCAAGCGAGCATTCAAATCGTCGAGACTAAAAATGCCGACTAAATCGCCGATGGCGCTGTTGAGAAACGCCGTAGACAAACTTTCGACGCCCGCGAACGAAACTTCGGCAGATTTGCCCGTCGCGAGCGCAGCCTTGATCTGATCGAAGATAATTTCGCCATCGTCGGTAGCGACGCAAAAATTGCCGCATTGCGCTGAAACCAGAATGCGAACGACCGAAGGGATTGGAGAGTGTGCCATGTGGGTGCGAGTGTAATGAACTTTAGAAAAGCGGGCCGCTTTGAACGGCAAAAAAGTCTTCGTAGGATTTTTCGTCCCACGTATTGATGTGCAAAGTTACGACCGTGCCTGGAAACGAATGTGGCAATTGAAACCGCTTAATTCCGAGCGATGAACCCTCCCAATAATCGGACTGCGATACAATTTGCAAACGACCTTCGTTGCGCTGAATCCATTCCCATAACAACGTCAAACCCAAACCACCCAACCTACCTTTGGTTGTGTTGCCTTCATCCAAAGCCCAATCTATCGAGGCACAATTAGGACACGATTTACTCAGAAAACGCTCGACGTTATGCTGAAATCCGACGCCCAGATCGGCGATACAAAACGCCAGACGGTTTCCGGTTGGATAATGCTGACCGCAACAAAACACGCGCTCACCATCCGCCATTCCCGTATGCGAAATTGCGTTATTGAAAGTTTCCTGCACGCTGGAACCAAAACGCTTTTTTGCTGAATCGCTCATTTTGGGCAATTCTTTGGGCAACAATTCGCGAGCGACGTATTGGGCGAAACGCTTTTCATCGGTGGCGTTGAACTGCTCGAAGGCCAATGTCGTGTCGTTCGTATCGATCATATTAACGCCACCAACGTAAGGCCAAAACCCGTTTTTGCCCCATACCAATTTAATTGGAGTCGCTACCTCTTCGCCTACGATGATATGAACGTTGCGCTGGCGGGCCAAGCTCAAAATCGCGCCCAGCGGAGCGCATAAATGTCCGTCGCACCACCGGCTGAGGCCGTTAATTTCAACGTTCACATCGGATAACGGCGCCAAATGCGCGGCCAAATCTCCCAAACTCCGATAGCCAGTAAGAGTGCCCTTGAAATCTTGAGGCAACGAGAAAGAAAATTTCATACAATTTGAATCTGTCTGCTGCATCATCTCATCTTATTTTCTCAAAATCAGACTTGATAAATATGAAAAAATATCAACAGCAGTATCGTCATTCGGAGATACACGCGGATTTGGCCCAAAGCAAAAGAGAAAACCAACGGCAAGAGTGTATTGCCCGATGCACCACACCGCGTTTCTACGCTTCAATCAAACCGCTAAACTTAACTTCATATGCAGTTGCGTTTTCTCACGGCGGGCGAAAGTCATGGCCCCGCGCTCACCTCAATTATCGAAGGAATGCCGGCGGGCGTGCCGCTTTTGGCCGAGCATATTGACAAACATCTGGCGCGCCGCCAGAGCGGTTACGGGCGCGGCGGGCGCATGAAAATCGAGACCGACCGCGCCACGTTTTCCAGTGGCGTGCGTCACGGTTTCACGATGGGCGGGCCGATTACTCTCACGGTTCCCAACCGCGATTTCGAGTCGTGGGGCGACGTGATGAAAGCCGAACCGGTCGCGCCTTATGCGCACGATTCGGTCAAGACGCGCCCGATTCAGGTGCCGCGTCCTGGCCATGTGGATTATGCGGGCGGCATCAAATATCATACGACCGACGATATGCGCCCGATTCTCGAACGCGCCTCGGCAAGGGAAACCACGATGCGCGTGGCGACCGGCAGCATCGCGCGGCGTTTGCTCGAAGAGTGCGGAATTTACATCGGCTCGCACGTCGTCGAAATCGGCGGCGTCAAGGCGAACTGTGAGACGATTCCTGCGGCGCGCGATTTAAATGAGAAGGCCGACGCTTCGGAAGTGCGCGTTATCAATCGAGAATCGGAAGCCGAGATGATCGCCGTGATTGACGCCGCGCGCGAGGCGCGCGATACCGTCGGCGGCGTCTTCGAGGTCGTGGCCGACGGCTTGCCGGTTGGACTTGGCAGTCACGTTCACTGGGACAGAAAGTTGGACGGACGATTGGCGGGCGCGTTGATGAGCATTCACGCGATGAAGGGCGTCGAAATCGGGTTGGGTTTTGAGGCGGCGCGCAAACGCGGTTCGGAGGTTCACGATCCGTTTACCTTCGCCGAACTGCTGGACGAAGACGAGGGCAATTTGCTTAAGCGCACGCGCAACAACGCGGGCGGCCTGGAGGGCGGCGTCACCAATGGCGAGCCCTTAGTTTGCCGCGTGGCGATGAAGCCGATTTCGACACTGATGAAAGCTCTGCCAAGCGTCAACGTGGCGACCGGCGAGGCAACCGCAGCGCACGTCGAGCGGAGCGATTACTGTGCGGTTCCGGCGGCGGGCGTGGTGGGCGAAGCGATGGTGGCGCTGGTTTTGGCGGAGGCTTTGCTGGAAAAATTCGGCGGCGATTCGATGGAAGAAATCCGCGACAACGTGGCAAGGCATCGCAAATATACGCGCGACATCGCGCAGAAATGGGCGGCGAAATAAGGTTTCAATTGGCAGAGATCAGCTGTCAGGAAACCCGTAGAGCGAAATTTTCCGACAGCCCCTGACAACTGAAACCTGACAACTGAAACTTTAAGGAAAACCAATGGTGCGAATGACGATTGAAGGCGTAGGCTTTGACCAGATGCGACAGACCGTTGTCGTGCTCAAAGATTGGGAAGACAAAAAACTGTTGCCGATTTGGATCGGCCCCGCCGAGGCCCGCTCGATTCAGGTCGAACTCGAAGGCGGGCAGTCGCCGCGCCCCCTGACGCACGATTTGCTGGTGTCGGCCATCGCCAGTTTGCGCGGGCGCGTCACGCGCATCGTGATCAACGACTTAATCGAAGGCACCTTCTACGCGACGATTGACATCGACACGCCGCGCGGCATGAGACACATCGACGCCCGTCCGTCCGACGCGATTGCCGTCGCGGTGCGCGTGAAATGTCCCTTGTTCGTGGACGGCAGCGCGGTTGATGCGTTGATTGATGCCGACCAATTGGGCAGCGTGCCCGATGTCGAAAATGGCGATGAAGCATCCGACGAGGTGGACGAAGAGTTGGAACGGTTTCGGCGTTTATTGGACGAAAATTGAAAAACGAAGTCGTAGCAGATTACGCCGAGCCATCCCGCTCATTTTCCCTGAGCGCGCTTGGAGAGCGTCTCCAAAAGCGCGCGGCGCTCGCCGTAACGCTTGGCGACATCTTTGGCGAATTCGGTCGGCAAACTCTTGAACTGCGAGTAACCCGTCGGCGGATAAAACGGGTTGAGCGCGTCCACAAACGGGCGCACTTTCTCGAAATCGTCGCGATTCATGCGCGGCGGCCCGCCATCGCGCGGCCCGCCTCTTCCGCGCCCGCCGCGCGGATGATCTTTGTCGATTTCGGTGCGTTGCGCGCTGGTCAAGACGGCTTCAATTTTATCGGCCAATGTTTTAGCAGCGTCATCGCTGAGCGCCGGTTGGCGGGAGACCGGCAAAACGAGGGCGACGACCTGAGCCGACTGCGCGCGGGTAAGCGCCAGTTGTCCGTCTTCCAAATCAGCGATGTCGTGCCAGATGCGGTTCAGTTCGCCTTTGGCGCGCGGGCCGCGTCCGTCGCCACCGCGTCCGTCGCCACCGCGTCCGTCGCCACCGCGTCCGTCGCCACCGCGTCCGTCGCCACCGCGTCCGTCGCCACCGCGTCCGTCGCCACCGCGTCCGTCGCCACCGCGTCCGTCGCGCGGGCCGCGTTGTCCGGGTTGCGCCATGACGGGCACGGCCAAAATCAGCAGCAGGGCGCCGCCAAGCAAGGGGCGCGTAATGTTTGGTTGTTTCATAACGCATTAGATTTTCTCCCATTCAACCTGAAGCGAGGTTATGGCAAAGTAAGCGAACTTTGGGATTGGCTTAAGATTGCTTAAGCGCCGCATTGGGGCGTTCGCCATCGGTTTAAACTGCGTTCCTATGAACAGCTCTCCCCGCATTTTGATGATCGATGACGACGTAAAATTAACCGCTCTGGTGGCCGAATATCTGACGCGCGAGGGCATGGAAGTCGAAGTCATCCACGACGGCGCGCAAGGCCTGGAACGCGCGAGAACAAGCGCGCCGTCGCTGTTGGTTTTGGACGTGATGCTGCCGGGCCTGAGCGGATTGGATGTGTTGCGCCAACTGCGCGCGGGCGGTGGCGCCGCTTCGCGATTGCCGGTGATAATGCTGACGGCGCGCGGCGACGAACTCGACAAAGTTTTGGGGCTGGAACTGGGGGCCGACGATTATTTGCCCAAGCCGTTTTCTTCGCGCGAGTTGGCGGCGCGTCTGCGAGCGTTACTGCGGCGTTCTCATCTGGACAGCGCGCCCGCAGACGCGCCGAATGATGACCGTATCGTGCGCGTGGGCGATGTCGAAATGGACGTGGCAGCGCGTCAGGTCAAGCGCGATGGGGCGGTTTTAACGCTCACATCGGGCGAGTTCGATATGTTGGAACTGCTGCTGCGTCACGCGGGCGAAGTGGTGACGCGCGAGACGATTTCCCAAGACGCGTTGGGCCGCAAACTGTTGCCGCAAGATCGCTCGATTGACGTTCACATGTCGAATCTGCGCCGCAAACTGGGCGCGCACGACGCCCGTGCCGAGCGCATCAAAGCGGTGCGCGGCGTCGGTTATTTGTATGCGAAGCCGACGCTTTAATTAAGGATTCAGTTTTCGGGTGTCAGGGATCAAAACTGCGGTTTAAATTGCACACTTCTCCCTGAAAACTGAATCCTGCCAACTTCCCTTCATGTTCCGATTTCTCGCGCCACGCGGTTTGTTCGCCACGATATTTTTGTGGTTTTTCGCCGCGCAACTGCTGATTGGCGCGGCGCTTTATGGATTGGTGGCGGCGACCGAGCGCCAGTTCGACAGGGGCACGACCGAAATGGCCGGAGGTTACATCGAAGCGCGCGCGCAGGCGACGGCGATTGCGTTTGAACTGGGCGGTCTCGAAGCCGCGCGCCGCGCATGGCGCGTGCCCGAAATAGGCGATGGACGTGGGCCGGAAAATCGCGGGCCGCGCGGCGGCGGGCGACGCGGCGGCGGGCCGGAAGATCGTGATTCGGCCTCGCTTTATCTGGCGGCCCCAAACAGCGCGCCGCAATTGTTGGTTGGGACAGGAGCGCCATTGGGCAGCGCGCAATTGAAAGCGCGACGCAAACCGGCGAATCGTTAATTGCCAGCGAGCGCGGCGGGCAATGGCTGGCGCGGCGCGTGACGACGGATAAGGCGAGTTATCTGGCGCTGATTCGGTTGCGTGGGCGCGGCGGGCCACCGGGCGGATTTCTCGATGGCTTCATGGGCGGACGCCCCGATGCGGGCGGGCCGTTCTGGGGCAATCTGTCGCGGTGGCTGGTCATTGCCCTCGTGATGGGCGCGCTCTGTTACGCTCTGGCGCGCTACCTGACGGCTCCGGCGCTTCAGCTATCGCGCGCGGCGCGGCGTTTTGCCGATGGCGATTTGGCCGCTCGCGTCGGGACGGGGTTGGGCGGGCGCCGCGATGAACTCGCCGATTTGGGCCGCGACTTCGACTTGATGGCGCAGAGCATCGAAAGCCAGCGCGACGCGCAACGCCAACTGCTGGGCGATATTTCGCACGAACTCCGTTCGCCTCTGGCGCGCTTGCAGGTCGCGCTCGATTTGGCCGAAAGCGGCGCCGACGAGCAAACGCGCGGTTATCTGGCGCGCATGGAAGAAGAAGTCGAAGAGTTGGGCAGCTTAATCAGCCAACTGCTGACGCTGACGCGCCTCGAAAACGCCGAGCAAAGCGTGATCGTGCGCGAGAACCTCGACTTATCGCAAATGGTCGCCGACATCTGCGCCGACGCCGACTTCGAGGCGAGCGGTAGCGGGCGCGCCGTCACCCTGACCGACAATCAGGCCGCGACGGTGAATGGCAACGCCGAACTGTTGCTCAGCGCCATCGAAAACGTGGTGCGCAACACTCTCGTTCACGCGCCCGCTTCGGATGTCGCGGTGTCGCTGCAAACGACGGACAATGAAGCGATCATCCGCGTGCGCGACTGGGGCGCGGGCGTGCCCGCCGAGGCGTTGGACGAACTGTTTCGCCCGTTTTACCGCGTGGCAACAGCGCGCGACCGGCAGAGCGGTGGAACGGGATTGGGCCTCTCGATCACGCGACGCGCGCTGGACTCGCACGGCGGCAGCGCGCGCGCGAGCAACGCACCAGGCGGCGGCTTGGAAGTCGAATTGCGTTTGCCTTTGCGTCAAAAGTAAAGTGATCGGAAAAGGGAGTGCCGAACTTGGAGCAGTTGTTTTTCCAACGGCATTGTTGCCCCGTCGTAGTCGCGTCGTGAGACGCGTGTTTTAGGCTTCCAACACGCGTCTCACGAAGGGAAATTAAAGAAATTAAAGGGACACAATACTTAATTCTCATCAACCGCGACAATTGGACTTTCGTCCACTTTGGGCCCGCGCTTTCTTGGCATCAAATCGCGTCCGCACACCCATTCAGCTTCGCGGACGAACGCGGCGTCACCACTGGGCCGCCCGGTGCGCGTGACTTGACGAAGATAATCTTCCTGTTTCACAGTGGCCTCGCTTTCCATTAATTGTCGCCAGGCGCGGGCATCCGCTAACAATCCCATCAAATCGTTGGCTTCTACGAGCGGATCGTCTTTGGCTTCTCCGGCGTGAAAAGCCGCGCTCGACCAACGATAATCGCAGGCTCGCGAAACCAGACACGCCCTCACCGGATTGAGCAACACATAGCGCGCCGCCGCGCCCAAATGCGACTCACCCAACGGACACGAAGCGAAGCGTCCCTGAAACAAATAGCCCGTCGCCCCAATGCGCCGGTTGAGCTGCCAGGTGTAACGCCGGTGCGCCTCGCCGATGGCACTCGCCAGAGCCGTTGCGGATTCGGGCACCGCCAGCAGATGAACGTGATTAGTCATCAGGCAGTAGCACAGAATCCGCACGCCGAACTTCTCGGTCTGCTCGCTCATGTGGCGCAGATAAAGCGCGCGGTCGCCGTCATCGAAGAAGATGTCGCCTCGCCGCACGCCGCGTTGCGTAACATGGTGAGCGAAGCCGGGCAAAACGACACGGGGAAGACGGGGCATAACATGCAGTTTATCCACACATCAGGTAATTAAGTATTGTGTCCCCAAAACTCCAGTGTCCCCAAAACTCCAAAACTCCAAAACTCCAAAATTCCAAAACTCCAAAACTCCAAAACTCAAAGGGACACAATACTTAATTAATCCATCGAGTTAGGATAATTAAGCATTATGTCCCAAGCATTATGTCCCCAAAACTCAAACTCAAAATATCGTGTCCGAACTCCCCCGCCACGTTTAATCGGTGGCGATTTGGGATGGGTACAGACCGTTCTCACAAATCGTCGTTTATGAGAAGAATTAGTGCGGGCTGATACGATGAGGCAAGGCCTTGGTCGTAGCTTTTGTTATCAACTTTGATAGAACTTGGTTGTGAGTCGCTTTAGCTACATCCACAATCGTTTGCCCGCGCTTATTGCGAATCAAGCCACGCGGCGTCGCGAACGGCTCTCCTGCACGCAACAAACTTTCGGTGAAGGGCACGGAGCCGCGCCGGACGGCCAGGAAGAGCGCCGAATCTCCATTATTATCAACTGCCGAAAGTTGACGACTGGGAAATTGCAGCATACCATTGAACAAATCCTGATCTGGCCCGACTTCGGGCGCATAAAGCGCAGCATACATCTGCGGCGTGCGGCCAAAAGCGTTCTTGCTGGCGGGGGCTCTAAACAGGAGCAGTTGAGCCGTCTTGAGACGTCCGGTGCGAAGCGCCCACATCGGCAAGGTCTCGCCTCGTAAAGTGGGGTCTTTTTGGTTTTCGGGCGTGCTATAACTCGTTCCCAGTTGAACAACAGAATTCGCCGTCGGCTGCCCTAAAGCCAACTGCATCGTCTGGCTGTCTTGGTCAATGGCCGCTTGCACAAATTGGGCGCGAGAAACCGAAATGGGTCGAACTGCGCGAGCATTACAACCACCGAGAAGTAGCAGAGGTGCAACTGCGAATAACCTTTGGTCAAACATTTTAAATTTCATGGGCGCAAGTAAACGCGACTCCTTTGTTGCCGAATGATAGCCGTGTGCCCGTCTAACTCCTGCAACTGCGACTTGAGCGGCAGATTGCCCGCCAATACGAAGCTGCCGTGATCCGACGTGGCGAACGGATGGCCTGGGGTGGTGGCGATGCGTTCGCCGTTGCCCAGCATGCAGCATGGCGGGCGCCAGTTTACGAAAGGTGCGGCTCACGCGTTTGGCGTCTTGCTTTCCGGTCACCGGATTTTTCGATTCGAGCGCGTGGCCGATGTAAAATTTGGCTTGCTCGAAGAACTCCTTTTGCAATTGAAGATACAGATCAATCGTCTGCATCTCCAGAAAATCGGGATCATCGGGACTGACGGACGATGGATCAATTGGGCCGCTGGCTTTGTCGGGGTCTTGGTTGCCCGTAACGGTGTTTACCGGCGCGGCTGTGGTGACGAACCAGCGCGGCTGATACCAGTGAACGGTGACTTGAACCGGAATCTCGGTCGAATCGGCCTCATCGGTGATTTTGCACTTGATGACGCTCGTCTTGGGGAAACCATCGTTGCCCGTGCCCAAATCGAGGTGAAACTCTTTGCCTGTAATGTCCGCTAAGAATGCTTACTCTGACTCTTGTGCCAAACGGTTTTTAGCCTCAATAAAAACTGTGGGGTCGCGCTTATTGGTGATGAGGATTTGCCTAAAATCGCGGCCCATCGCTCTCGACAAAGCTTGATAAGTCCAGTCGCGCATGGATTTATTCTCTTGAGGGTCTTCGTAGATGCTCAGTAATTCGCGCAACATCTCGGTATCGCTATGATCGATTAGATACTCGCCCGCTATCTGAATAGCAACTCTGCGCACATCTTGATCATCATCCCATGAGACGCCGCGCACGAACCGCAATATGGTGTCCCGATATTCATCTGTAAAAGACCAATATGTGCAAAGAGTGCGTAGAGCCATTTTTGACAGCATTGGCTCCTCGCGGCATTCCAGAAACTGTTCGACCAAACTCCGGTAAGACGTGTCTCCTGCTTTTCCCAGAATGTGCAGCAGGGAATAACGAAATGTTTCTGGCCGTTCTTTCTGAAGCTCTGCTGCAACCTCGGCAATCTCTTGCACGGACAACTGGCCCCACTTGGCTTCTTTCAAGAGCCAAATGTATTTCTCGTTAAGATCAGCCGCGTGGGACATATTGGTTAATTTCGTCCAGCATTTTGCTGAGGACGCCAAGTTCTTTGGTCAAATCCTGAAAGTTCTCCGGCGAAAGATTCGGATTAGACAAGCCATTCTTGATGTCTTGAATTCGTCCGAGCCAGTTCAACTTATGGTGATTTGCCGGGTCATCTTTTCAAGTTCCATTCTTAGGAATTGCCCTGTTGAAGCCCTCCCAGTAATTTGCACCTCGTAAATTTCATGCAGCAAACTCCAAGTAGAGTCAACTTCGACAAGATTTTCGATGGCTTCTTTAAGTTGCTCAATGGCTTCTGACAATCGGCCTTCTTTCCGATAAGCCCAAGCTAAAGCAGCGTGGTTATTTACCCAATTGGGTTCTAACTCGACAGAAGTCTGTAGAAGATTAATTTGCTCTTCAGAAGTAGTCTGCTCAAGGCGCTCCTTACAGTAGGCAAGCAGCACATAAGCAGCGGCAGTTTCATCTGCTTGTTCAACGATGATTTCTTGAAGCAAAGGAACTGCTTCAGAATATTCCATCAAATACCAAGCATTGCAGTAGGCCAGCCAGAACTTGGCCGCGCTGTTACTTGGCTCCCTTCTTAAAACCGCCTCAAACAACTTCATGGCCTCGGCTTCGCGATGACATGGCTCAATGTAAAGTTGACCCAATTCCAAAATACTATTTATGGAACTGAGTTCCAGCTTATGTGCAACATCCGTTTCCAGTTGTTGCACATAAACTTGTTCTTCTGGAGTTGCGTGCCCATAGTTCATTTGCATAAGGTTCCCTCAAAGCACCCAAAAGTCGGCAACGTAAACAACCCCGTTGATGCCTCTACCTCGCCGCGCGCGTGACGATGCTCGAACCGATGCCGACTTCCTTAGCTTTGGCAAAGCCACTACCTTCGACATAGAGCGGATGCTCGTCGGTCGTCTCCAACACGGCGCCGTTCTCGAACGTCAGTTTACGCGTCCAGATGTCGGGACGCACGCTGGTGTGGGTGACTTTCTTCGCCGCGACTGCACCGGTTTGCTCGTTCTTGGACAGAACGCTGTCACCGAATTTGACTTGCTCAATCGGCTTAGTCGTGCCATCGGACATCCAAACAGGCGTGCCCGCGACGAAACAGCCACACCGTCACATTTCTATAAGCCACGTCAAATTGTCATAGAATCTTCCATGCTCTTCCATATCTTTAAATTTATAGGTCTGTGTCCTCGCAGATAAATTTAAAATTTCTATATGATCATTATAGTCATAGTCACCAAAAATTATTGACCAGAGATCTTTGACAAACATCTTTTTGTCCATTGGAACGAAAAAAGGAAGCAAGTAACTGTCTATTGCATTGAGAATTTCGATTTTATTTTGCGATATTACGACACTTAAAGAATATCTTATTTCTAACTTATACTTGTCAGAAAACATATCGAAGTGGGCTTTTATAAGTTTCTTTACCAGCATGGATTTCAAAGAACATTTCTTTTCACCTTCGTCACTGAATAGTTCCAATGCTCTAACGTCATCCCCTAGTCCACCGAAGAACTCTAAAGGGGCGAATGCTGCGTCCACTATTAATTCTTCTGATTTATGCATATTTATCCTATTTTTGCTATCGAACTTTAAGAAACCACAATAATACACATGGAAAATTGAACTACTTTCCATGTATATTACTGTGAATTGAAACTCCTGTTTTTAAGGAACGAATGGAACAGAGCTTGCCGATGGAAAGAGAGTGGTCAACTTTCCATTGCTGACATATCCAAAAGCCTCTTGGATTCCTTCTACATAGGAATTAGAGCCTCCACTCCTGCGAAATCCTTCTCCAATATTGAACCCCATAGGGACACGAACAGAGCCGTTTACAATATTTCCTTGCTGTATAAGTCGCTCCGCCTCCCTTACAGTTGCCAAGTGGTCAACTTGACTCAGGAATCGAGTTGAATCAAAGGGCCTGCCTGGATCTCCGTTAGGGAGCGTGCCGTTTGTTGCACGTTCGTATTGCTGGGCAAGAGTAGTTTCTGCTCCATGACGATCTAAAGAATGGCTGCCGCTTACAACTTCACCCTGTTGCAGTTGATTCAAGGCCGCTGTCTCGCAATCGACATTATGCACCCACAGCGCATTTTGCCCAACGAAGTAAGTATGAAACTCGGCAACCGTGAAGTTGTAAACCGTCGTCTGCCGCACGTCACCTTGAACCGCGACAACTTTTGCGCTCGGCCCTGCGCGCGTGACGATGCTCGAACCAATGCCGACTTCCTTCGCCTTAACGAAGCCACGCCCTTCGACGTAAAGCGGATGCTCGTCCGTTGTCTCCAAGATGGTGCCACCCTCGAAGGTAAGTTTACGCGTCCAGATGTTCTGGCGAGGTCTCTGCTATAGCGGTTTCTTTCGCATCCAGATATTGAGCAAATCCTCCGATGTGAAAAGGTTTAAATGGAATCCAAGGAACTTCATTATCTGACCATGCCCATTCAACCCTTTCATCTTTGATAACTTCGTAGAGCGCAGTTGCGATCTCGGCCCAGTGATAAAACATCCTCTCGCCGCCACTTGTAAAAAAGTCTTCGACCAATTTACAAAATAAATCTTCATCAACAACTACTTCCGCCAACCCGTTGAAGTGCAACGGATTGGCGGAAGTATAACGTAAGGCCACGAACTCCGTAATTTGGTAGAACAATTCCACGCGCGTGTTGGCCAACTCCATCAGCGGTTCGTTGTTGCTCTTGCCCATGAAAATCATACCCATAATTTTCCTTTACCTTACCATCCACGGAAGCCTGACTTGAACGGTAACACCTGGATTTTGGCTGGCAAACTCTTCTACAGCTTTGATTATCGTTTTCTCGACAACTACGTCCAAGTTTCGTTCCGTCACCTCAAAAACAAGGATGGTCTTGCCACTCGCCAAATCGTTAGCGTTAGAGACTATTGGGGGCAAGTCTGGCGATCCGCTACGTAAGGCTCGCAAGTAGCCAGGCAATCCTGTATCGACGATTTGTCCAGCTTTGTTGGGCTTGCCAAGAACGTGAATGTCCGTCCACTCTTTCGGATTGGGTGGCATTGTGCCCAGAGACTTCTGAGAGATCACATAGTTCTTGTCCCCTCGACTTATGACCTTATCTAAGTCCGTAATGGGTTGCCCTTGTATCTTTACGCCATTCTGATATGGGTTGATAACTATAGGCTTGAGTTCGTTTGTTGCCTCATTCCAATTGGCGGCCTGATTGTTGGGCAATGTCTCCAAGCATTCGTCAATGTTATGCACCCACAGTGCATTCTCACCAACGAAGTAAGTATGAAACTCGTCAACGGTAAAATTGTAAACCGTCGCCTGTCGCACATCGGCCTGAACCCCGACAACCTTCGCGCCCGGCCCCGCGCGCGTGACAATGCTTGAACCGATGCCGACTTCTTTTGCTTTGGCAAAGCCACTGCCTTCGACATAAAGCGGATGCTCGTCAGTTGTCTCGAGAGTAGCGCCGTTCTCGAATGTGAGTTTACGCGTCCAGATGTCCGCGCGCACGCTGGTGTTGGTGACTTTCTTCGCCGCAACTTCGCCGGTTTGCTCGTTCTTCGACAGAACGCTGTCGCCGACTTTGACTTGCTCAATCGGTTTCAGCGTGCCATCGGCCATCCACACCGGCGTGCCCGCGACAAAGCAGCCGCCTTGCTCAGTAAGTTAGTCCATTGGAGCGGAAGGCTTCAACAACATCGTCTTTGTAGCGAGGATGCTGTTGAAGGAACTTCTCGCACGCTTCACGAACGTAGAGCATGAACGTAGGCACATCTACAATCTCGTATTCTAATGGGTCTTTTTGGCTGATGCGGAAGGAAAATCTTACTCCTTGAAATGGTTGATTATAAGCATCTGTTGGATCAATTTCGTATTCGATTGGATCGAAGTTTTCCTCGAACATACATTGCACAATGCCCTCAGATACAACGACATCCTTGTGTTTGAGCATCGAGTCAAGAACTCCTATGAAGCGGTTTTCACGAAGGAAGCTAAAGAAGGTTGCGGCAATCTTGGGCACTGAAGTTGGCCCGTAGAACCAAATTCCAACGCGTTCGTAATTTTCATTTCTCATGAACGAAACCTCTGAGGTGGTTTACTCCGAAATTTGGCCTCGAATTTTACCAAACAGGATAACCTGTTCGATACTCACCACTGGCGTTATCGAAGCCTTCCCACAAGTTCCCTTCTCCGTCTCGCCCACTCCATCCCCTACCACCACCAATATTGGTATTTCCGTTGATTCTTGCAGATTCCCTCGCTTGAGTCATTCTGACGAAGTATTCAAGCTCATCTTGAACTGCAGGGTCGTAGAGGGTTTTGTTCGGCCCATTCGACGGGTTGACCCATCCTGTCATGTTACCGGCAGAATCATACGATTTGATCTGATATTCAACGCGGTAAACACCAGGCAAATTTGGGTGAGGTGTCATCGTTAGCACATTAACCTCACCAGTGCGGACATACTGACCAATGAATTGATCCATGTTATGAGCGCCATCGACACCGCCTCTGGGAACACGAGGAAATCCTCCTGGCGGTGTAACTATGCCATTTCCTCTGCGCACATGATCCCAAATATCAGGAGCAGGCGTGATGGGACAGTTCTGATTGTGTGCCCACAGCGCGTCTTGCCCAACGAAGTAGGTATGAAACTGATCAACGGTAAAATTGTAAACCGTCGTCTGCCGCACATCGGCCCCAACCGCGACAACCTTCGCGCTCGGCCCCGCGCGCGTGACAATGCTCGAACCGATGCCGACTTCCTTCGCCTTGGCAAAACCACTACCTTCGACATAGAGCGGATGCTCGTCGGTTGTCTCTACCACAGCGCCGTTCTCGAATGTGAGTTTACGCGTCCAAATGTTCTGGCGCACGCTGGTGTGCAGCACTTTCTTGGCCGCAATCTCGCCGGTTTTCTCGTTCTTGGAGAGAACGGTGTCGCCGACTTTGACTTGTTCGATCGGTTTTGTTGTGCCATCGGCCATCCATACTGGCGTGCCCGCGACGAAACAGCCTCTCTCTTTAAGTTTGGCTAACGATTCGGCGGTATATTTCTCGCCGACATTGGTCAGACTTTTCGAGTCTTTGGCCAGTTGATTACTCCTACCCGCTTGTCTTTCAACGTCAACGGCGACCTTTTCCAGTTCGGTAGCTCTTGTAGCGCCTATGCTGGTATCGCGCTCGACCGTTCTAATCGCTTTGCTTGCGAGCAGTGTCTCTTCGGCGCCTTTCTCCAAAGTCGGGGTGATAGCTTTCAAGGCTCTGGACGCTTCGGCGAATCTACCAACGGCAATCACACCTTTGATCGCGCTTTCAAGGGCCACTCCTTCGGCGGGGCCGAACGACATTGCCTTCATGACTTCCAGTTGAAGTTCCAGCGCAGTTTTAGTTAAAGCCTTGCCAGTTTGATAAGCCTGCTGGTTGGCGGCGGCGACTTGGCGCGCATTCTGAATCTCATCGAAGCCTGGCGCATTGGGGTCATCGTCGGGGTTGACCTTGGGCGTCGAATTGAAAATGATGATTGTGCCGCCGTTGCCGGTCGGCACCACTTTGCCGACGACGCGCGGTTCGACGCGCTCGCCAGGGCCAGGCGAGTTTCGTTGACCGTCAGGAACAGGACGAATCTTCTCGACGCGACTGCCATCGGTGCTAAAGCCAGGGTCGCCTTCCACGAAGCATAAAATCGTATCGCCTGGCTTCACATTATTTGCGTTGAGGGGAGAGCCATCGGGCAAAATCAACCAGTCGAATTGTGGAGTGACGACGTTTTTCTGCAAACCAGTTTCTGTCGGCGTCCACGTCGTATGCCAGTTGATTTTGGCCTCGGCCTTCAAAGTATCCGGTTGATCGGGCTCGCTGCTTTTCATCTCAACGCTCACCGAAGTTGTTTTGGGGAAACTCACGCTGCCATCGGTCGCGGTGCCAAAGTTCCAGGCATAGGTGCGCTGCAAATCGTTGGTGACGGTGACTTGAGGCTCGCCACCGGGCACAGCGAATGCTTCTTGTGCGGTCGTGGTGCCTTCCGGCGTCCAGGTGTAGGTCGGCGAGCTATAAATTGAGGTGCGTCCGTCGCCATTATTCGCCGTCAGGTTGAAGGTCGCAACGCCTTCAAAGTAGGGCAAGGGAGCCTGCTCATCAATTGCACCTCCAGTAAATCTCCTCCAATTACTGGCAACATCGGCTGGATCGGGCACGGCATGAACGTTCCCATCGTCGTCTGTTTGCAGATGGTTGGGGTAAATCCAACTCAACCCGACTAAAGCATCGACTTCCTCGGCATCGAAGGTTTGCTGGCGATGGGCGACCGTAGGCGCGCTGGCGTGGAGCAAGAAGTTGAGCGGATCGGCGCCATAACCGAAGTCGAGGTAAGCCGAGGTATATCGATCGCCTTGCTCTTTTTCGTATCCAGGTGATAGCTTGACTTGGCCGCTAAAAGAGCGCGACGGCACGGTAACGCTATCGCCCGAAACCGCGATTTTGCGAATCTCGCTTTTGGAGTTCGGTTTAGACAGCCACGAGTTTGCAGGATTATTGGGGTTGCGGGAGCGCTCTGCCAAACTCACTCCCATCGCCTCGCCTTGAATGTCGTAGTAATCGCCCAGCCAGGGACTTAAAATGGTATAACCGGTGGGATTACCATGCTGCTGCTGAATGTAACCACCGGCGGAAACAGAGGCGCTCTCGCGAACGTAGACATAGGAAGGAGGGTTATCGTCGGGATCGGGATATTCAGAGTAATCGCCAGTGGCTTCGTCGTAACCTCCCTTCATGTCGCGGCGCCAGTTGAAGCGCGCGTAAACGCTGGAGCCAATCTCTCCCGTAGGGGTGGCGAGGCCGCTATGACGAACAGATTCTCCGGAGAGGCCTAAGCCACTGGTGATGATCTCCGCGTAGTGCGGAGGAATCGGATGGTAGGCGTCCTGCTTTTGATCTCGAAAGACATTTTTTCCCGTCTGGGTATAAGAGTTATAGCTTTCACCTCCGTTACTATATTTTCTCGTCCACGTCAAGTTCACTGAATTCGAACTGCCGCTCCAGTAATAGCCATCGAACTCCCACTCGCCCGCAACGGCGGGCACGGCCAACAGGCACATCAACAGCAGGGAGGCCAACGCGCTCGGCCAACGCTTCATCATCGTCAATAGTAAATTCATCTTAAACATTCCTTGGTTTGTTTCGGGGGTTAGATAGGGCTAATCGCCCAGGTGTTATGGAGTTGTGGGTTCCTCTTCGGCTTTGACTTTCACCTTCACGGTGAAGTCGTTGCCGCACGCGACGCGCACGGTTTCGCCCTCTGCACCCGCAAGAGTTGGCGTGGGATGATAGAGAAAGACCTTTTCGCCATAATAATGTTGGTCTTTACCGGCCTCGTCTTGGTGCGACCAAGTCGGCTCGAAGGGATCGTCGGGCCAGGGCACATCGGAAAAAAGCGGTATCGCGTTGAAGCCCACCGTGCTGCCTTTGGGCACAGTCAACACGTTGTCCTCGACAATTTGCCAGTTCGCGCCACCATCCAAACTGTATTCGGCGCCCGCGATGCCCTGCAACTGCAACTTAAGTTGGCATTCATCGAAGGCACCGGCCCCGCTAAAGCGCACCGGTAGGGTAACTCTGGGTTGGAGGGCGTTGGTGTCGAGTGACAAAAACCACTCTATGCTCTGGTAAGGTTCTATCGGCGGCGTCACAAGACCCTGATTCTCCGAGTCGGGAGTCGTCACGTCTTCGCCCAGTTCATTGGTGAGCTTGTAGCTCCAGCCCTTGGGCAGGTTCGTCGGCGGCTCAAAGAGAAACTGCGCCGTCGCGTTGGTCGGATTAGTGATTTTCACCAAGAACCTCTCGGTGTTCTCGACCGCCACCACCAACTCCAACGGCTGATCTGTGGGACTGTAAACGTTCTCGCCAACGAAGAAGCCGTTCTCCAGGTGACGAATCGCCACATCGGGCCGCACGTTTGGTAGCACCCGCACGCTCGCCCTCACCGCATCGGAGGCGCCCGCGCCGACCTGCGCGCGCACGCCCAAAACTCGCGTCACATCCGAGGCGCCTTCGGGCGCCTTCATTTCCCAGCCGATAATAGGTTCGAATCCGTCGGTGTGCCGCGTCGTCCAACCTTCGCCCGTGATCAGGCCGGTAATCTCGCTACCGCCCTGCGGCGCATCGAAGAACTTCGCGTCCCAGCCGTCAGCGCGGAACGCGTCCCAATCGGGCACGCTCCACCGCACGCTCTGACCATTCTGCGCCTCGGCGACGCTTAACTTGATCTGGCCGCGCACCGTCGCGCCTGGCTTGGCCACGCGCTCGACCGTCTGATTGGCGCCGTCCGCGTTCATCACGGCTGCGCCCTGCCAAGCGCCGCCCTCGGCGCGAATCGCCAAATCGGGCGTCGGCGCCACGACGTTCCAGGTCGCTTTCACCACATCTATGGCATTGGTTTCGCTGGTCGGATCGGCTTCGACGCGAAAGGTCAGTGCGCTCGTCTGCCCCGCGCTCGCGTTTGCGGGCGCCGTCACTTCGACGTTGAACTGCTGGGCGTCGCCATCGTTCATCACCGTTTGCCAGCCCTGCGCGTTGGTGATCTCCGCCGTGATGTCGATGCCGTTACCCAGATTCGGGAATTAAAGGGACACGACACTTAATTAACCCATCACCTTAGGATAATTAAGTATTGTGTCCCCAAAACTCCATTTGGCCCGACGTGACCTTCGCGCGAAACGCGATACTTCTTGCGCTTCATCACGATGGCGAAGTTGCCGTGCCCCAGCTTCTTGGCGACTGCCGGAACTGCCGCCGTCAGCTTGTCGCGCACGCGGTTGATGCGAGCGGCGACTTCGGCGGTGGCTTTGAGCGTCTTGCCGACTTTGTAGAGCTGCTTGAGCGGCTTGCCCGCCAGAGTCAGGCCGCCGGTCGCGATGTCCACTTCGTCGGGCACGAACCACGAGCCGACCATCATCTCGGCTTCAAAAGCCGAACCGACTAACTGCGCGCCAGTGTCGATGAATTCTTTTGGTGATGCAGAGAACTGAAACACAGCCAACAACAGAAGCACAAAGCAGGACAAGTAACGTTTCATTCGCTGGATAAAATATTAGCTGCTTCAACTATTTCAATCCCAAATTGGATTTCTGATTGCCAACTTCTGTATTCTCGAGAATCTGTTCTCAGCGTTCGCCAAACAGAAAAATGACTCGCTGAAATTTCCTCGTTTGAATAGAATAGCAAAAACTCAGTGACCTCCAATTCAGAAGATACCAGAACTCCCCGAAACTCATCTGTGCCATCTTGATATATTTGGCATAAAACACACCGTAATGGATCAACCTTTTTTTCTTTCAGCAAAGATCGGAACTTCTCCCAAAATCCAAAGGAATACAACTTGAGACATCCGGTCCTACATTGAACTTGGTATTCAACGCCGTTGTTTACCGCACAAGCAAGTTGCTTATGCTCTGTGAGAAGGGTCATGCGTTACTTCTAACTGGAAATGTTTCAATTTTTACTCCCGCGAGCGCCGAATGTTATTTGAAACGAGAGACTAAATAGAAATCCTCACACTTAATCTCGCACTCAAAATCGCTGGTAGTTACCAACCAATTGAAGTTATGGTCTTCTTTCTGTAATTGTGTCCCAATTATAGAAGTCGCTCCGTCAAAAGGAAGGAAGTCCAAACGGCTCAGACGTATCCTACTGCAAAGAAGCAAAACTAACTCCGTCTCCACAACAATTTCACTGTTACCATCATATTGAACAAAGTTTAGTAACAACTTTCTACCAAACTCTAACAGAGAGAAGTCAAGTAACACTTGAAACAAGTTCTGAAACTCACTCATGGAGAATTCTGAGGATGGAACGACCTTGATTTGACTTTTCACCATAAGCTCGTTGCTCCTTCATCGAGAGCAAGGTGTTCTTCAGGAACTTCGTGTGGGCGCACTATATCTCCGTCTGGTGAAACCCTCCAGCCTGGCCCCGTTTTTCCGGCAGCTTCAATGGCATCCTTATTCGGCTCTCGAATGACTCTGCCATCGGATGCTATGTGGATTTTGCTTCCGTCTGGATGATACCATTTTTCGTATCCACCTTCTGTGCGTCCTCTGTTTACAAAACCGGCTTCTTCCAATTCTTTGACGACATCGGAGTAGTTCTTGCCATCAACGTTAGGAATCTTCTGCACGCCGCAATTGGCATTATGCACCCAAACTTCGCCTTGTCCGACGAAGTAGGTATGGTAATCCGCGACCTCAAAATTGTAAACCGTCTGCGCCGCGCCCGATGAAACCGAAACAAGCCGAACCGACGGCCCCGCTCGCGTAACGATGGAAGTGCCAATGCCCAACTCGCCCGCGTTGACGAAGCCTTCGCTCTCGACGTAGAACGGATGCTCGCGCGTGGTCTCGACAGTTTCGCCGTTGGAGAAAGTTAAGGCAAGCGTCGTCGCATACTTCTCGAAGGTTTGCGCAATCGGTTTGAGTTGCGTCGTGCCCGTGGCTGCATCGCGCGACCAGACTAAATCTTGGGCGTTGAGCGTTTCGATGGCGCGCAAGCATATCTCAAGTTCAAGGAGGCAACTGTTGCACTTGTTCCAATGGGATGCCTTGAATCTCAATTTCTTGAACTGTTTCGCAAGGCTTCAAAAAACCAGATTCTTCTATGGCAAACGACAAAGTGGCCTCTCGTTTTACACTTGTATTCTGCGCAAAACGCCAACAACTTTCGCATTCCTCGCAACACCAAAAAAACAGATTTGTTTTTTGCTGTTTAAAAGCTGCAAGGCGACCTTGGTCACAAACAACGCAGGTATGTTTGAGATAAATCATTGGACAGGAAAAGCAGTGATGAGCTTGTTTGTGCCAGATTCAAATACAATCTTAATTTTGTAGAAATACTCTATAGGCTGATTTGCCGCATTGGAGCCGCCAGCTCTTCCAACCGCGCGGCCCATATCTACGATGAGTTCGTCTGTTCCTCCACCGTTTGTCTTCGACAAACCTTCTGCAATGGCTTTTTGCCAAGCCTCTTCTACCAGCGGAATGCCATCTGCATAGAATATCCCATGATCCGGCTTATTCAAATTGTCCACGTTATGAAGCTGAACATGAGCTGCACGTGTTTCCCCAGTCGATTGTTTAACAATTGACCAGTCGATCTGGCCACAAAGAGCATTATGCACCCAAACTTCGCCTTGCCCGACGAAGTAAGTATGATAATCCGCGACCTCGAAATTGTAAACCGTCTGCGCCGCGCCCGATGAAACCGAAACAAGCCGAACCGACGGCCCCGCTCGCGTAACGATGGAAGTGCCAATGCCCAACTCGCCCGCGTTGACGAAGCCTTCGCTCTCGACGTAGAACGGATGCTCGCGCGTGGTCTCGACAGTTTCGCCGTTGGAGAAGGTTAAGGCAAGCGTCGTCGCGTAACGCTCGAAGGTTTGGGTTAGGGGTTTGAGTTGCGTCGTGCCCGTGGCTGCATCGCGCGACCAGACCAAATCCTGGGCGTTGAGCGTTTCAATGGCGCGCTACTGGGTATTACTCGAATCAGAAAGAACGCTGCTTATCTTTAATTCGGTATTCAATTCTTCGTCGCTCCAAGTTCCACCTGGGAATTTGTGCCATGCTCCCACAAATGAAGCCTCTCTCAGTGAAAGAGAAAAAGCTTCTTTGAAAGCAATTATGCACTGTAGCCTTGAATTGATGCCATGTTCTTTGACACATTCCTTCAGTATTTCAGAAGCCGTGCTTCCTTCCAATTGCATTAAGCGCATCCGACTTACTAAAGTAAGTTCTGATCTTTTCATCATTTGGTGAATTTCACCAACACCTTTGTGTAGTTTCCGGGTGAACCCACAACGTTCTCCGAAACCACGTTCGTGAAACCTTTATCTCCGCATCTCCTACCCGTCCATGTAAGTTTTGAAGCCTCTTCCAAGGACATACCATTTGCGGTTAGTCGGTTCAACTCGGCTAAATTGTCACCATACGACCAACTCCCTCGAACCGCAGTCACTTTGCCTCCGAAATGAGCCATCATATCTTCGAACATCTTTGTGCCGCGGACAGGAGATTCAGCGCCAGCTTCAATGACAAACTCAACTATGCCATCCTCATCCAAGGTGCCGAAAATACCAAAACTTCCATAATCGCCGTGATAGGTATCAACGCAAGTATTATGCACCCAGACTTCGCCCAATCCGACGAAGTAAGTATGATAATCCGCAACTTCAAAGTTGTAAACCGTCTGCGCCGCGCCCGATGAAACCGAGACAAGCTGCACCGACGGCCCCGCTCGCGTAACGATTGAGGTTCCGATGCCCAATTCTCCGGCTTTGACGAAGCCCTGGCTCTCGACGTAGAACGGATGTTCGCGCGTGGTCTCGACAGTTTCGCCGTTGGAGAAAGTTAAGGCAAGCGTCGTCGCATATTTCTCGAAGGTTTGGACAATCGGCTTGAGTTGCGTCGTGCCCGTGGCTGCATCGCGCGACCAGACCAAATCTTTGGCGCGCAGCGTTTCGATGGCGCGCAAGCCGTCTTGCGTTGAGACGAGCGTGCCTTTGACGAAGCAAGTGCCGCCAGGAATGTTACAGAGGATGTCTTCCTCTTCCTTGAGTTCGCCCATCTTGGCCGGTTCGCGCTGACCGTGTGGCCCGATGTGACCTTCGCGCGAGACGCGATACTTCTTGCGCTTCATCACGATGGCGAAGTTGCTATGCCCCAGCTTGCGACGAATCGCCGGAACTGCGCCCGCCAGTTTGTCGCGCACGCGGTTGATGCGAGCGGCGACTTCGGCGCTGGCTTTGAGAGTTTTGCCGACTTTGTAGAGCTGTTTGAGCGGCTTGCCCGCCAGCGTGAACCCGGCAGTAGCCACGTCGACCTCGTCGGGCACAAACCACGAGCCGACCATCATCTCGGCTTCGAGGGCCGAGCCGACTAACTGCGCGCCGGTTTGCACGACTTCGGTTTTCATCGCGCTGTGATGAATCGAAATTTGTGAATTGGCGCACGCAGAAAGGCACATCAATGCAACTAAAGTGAGGATTGCGAACAAGTGGAATCTAATCTTCATATCACTCTTTTCGTATTCCCATCCTGTCAGCAAGGTCAGAAGCTAATTCCATCGTTTTTGGCCCAAATAAGGGCGAAAAATTCTTCCAATCGTTTCGTGTTTGACCCAGAAGTGATTCTAAAATACTCACTTCGACCAAGCACTGCAACTCGAATTCAGGTCTGAGCGCCAATTTTTCTACAAAATCGAATGCGTTTTTTAAGACAATATTTTCGTCGGCGTAGAACTCGCCTTCTTCAAATAAATTTCTGATGAATTTAGCGAATATAGAGCTGTAGACAATATCTAATGGAGGCAAATCTGGTCTCCACTTGATTACTTCTTTTTCATAAAGAGGCGTAAGTTCAGGAACTGCTCGAAGGAGCAGTTCCGTTGATTCTTTAGGCGTCATAGCTTTAGTTGTGATTTCGGAGATCGTTACAAATTCATTTGCAACGATCTCCGTTTCTATTTGCATCAAGGATTGTATCTACCAATAGCATCTCTCAAATCATCGATAACCCTTTCAGCCGCAAGCCTATCCACGCGAGATAAGGGCCTATCCCAATCAAGAACCCTCTTACGTATCTGGTTGAGACGGTTCTGAGCTTTGTCGAGATGTCCTGGCGGTCTCTGGCCATCTGCTATTTCTCTGAGTAACTCGCCTATAGTGCCTCCAGGTCTTTGATCCTCTGCTCGCCAAAGGTTGTCCATTGCATCAACTAAATCTGGGTCTTGAACATTAGGGCGGTCCCATATGCCACTTTTGGGCGTGAGGTAATCAGCATTATGCACCCACAGCGCCGATTGCCCGACGAAGTAGGTATGATAATCCGCGACCTCGAAATTGTAAACCGTCTGCGCTTGACCCGACGAAACAGAAACAAGCCGAACAGACGGCCCCGCACGCGTGACGATGGAAGTGCCAATACCCAATTCACCGGCTTTGACAAACCCACGATCTACAACGTAGAACGGATGCTCGCGCGTGGTCTCGACAGTTTCGCCGTTGGAGAAAGTTAAGGCAAGCGTCGTCGCATACTTCTCGAAGGTCTGGACAATCGGCTTGAGTTGCGTCGTGCCCGTGGCTGCATCGCGCGACCAGACTAAATCTGAAGAGCTTTAATCGGGAATGATAATGGGCCAGCTTTGCGAAAGACGATAAGCATTTAAAGCTTTTATTAAATCTTGTGGCTCACATCGCATACAGTTTTTCCATTGATCTTCGGTAAAACGAACACCGAACAATAGCTCGTTACAACAGTTGTTAATAGCGGATGCAATCGAGAATTCCAAATTATCGATTGTTAATTCATTCCATGTGTTTAGCAGGATGTAAATTTCACTCCTATTCAAACCTATACGAGTTTGAAATTCAATATCTTCGATAACTTTGAGAGAATAAACCACCTCTACGGCTCTACGCAGAAGCGATTTACTCTCCAAAGGCAAGTTGTGGAGAGACATCAGGTTAGTTGGTCGAAGTAAGAGCTTCCAGGCCACTGGGTGACATTCGGCTGAAAACAGGTGCCTCCGTCTGGATGGCTTGGATTCACTATAACTACGGTGCTTGTGTTGCCGTCCCAATAGGCGTGTCTGCCACTGCTCAAAGGCTTGTTAGTAGGACTTTGTAACACCATGTCTATATGAGCAGCAAATTGTTCCTTTGTTCGTATGCCTAATCCGCCAAATTCTCCTTGTTGTAGGATGTGCTTCTCAAAAGCATGAGCATTGCCTATCTGATCAGCCAGATATGAGTTATGCACCCACACTTCGCCCAGTCCAACGAAGTAGGTATGAAAATCCGCGACCTCGAAATTGTAAACCGCCTGCGCTTGACCCGACGAAACAGAAACAAGCTGAACTGACGGCCCCGCTCGCGTGACGATGGAGGTGCCGATGCCCAACTCACCGGCTTTGACGAACCCGCGATCTAAAACGTAGAACGGATGCTCGCGCGTGGTTTCGACAGTTTCGCCGTTGGAGAAAGTTAAGGCAAGCGTCGTCGCATACTTCTCGAAGGTTTGGGCAACTAATCTCCAAAAAACACGAAAAAACCGTCGCGCTTAGTATTAGCTAATAAAAATTCGACCAGCTCATCTACTTTTTCATGATACGATTCTTTCAGAACTTTGATAATTGGATGAATTACCAAACGCATATCAATCGAGCTAATGAACAAATCTACATATGGATCTAAGAAATACAACGAATATATCAAACCGCTGTTTTTCATGGAAATCAGAGCCTGGTATTCAACAAGAATGCTCGATTGACCGCATCTGCCGAAAAAACTGTGGCTTTCTATTTCAAAGTCTTCTATAAAAATTAATCTCATTTTTCAACTACTATTTTATAGTGAATGCTGTCTATGCAACCCACAATTAAAGAAATGAGGTTATATAGGTCGTTATTTGGCTGGGAACTAAAATTGAATCTACAAAAATCTACAAGTAGTTCTTTGCACTGAATTGAATTAATAACTGATTTCTTTTTACCATCCAATTCTCTAAGAATACCACCCTTTTCTAAACCTCCCTTCAATTCAATGCATTCTTGTAACAGATGCGCACGAATGAAGGTGGAGCTAATTAGATTAGATCCACCTTCTGAAACCAAGGAGAATTTTATCATATGACTAAAATCTCCTGCTCCCCGGATGCATGGTAACAACGTCGCCATTTCTGAAATTAATCACGACCGTGTATTCGGAAGTAGCACCACCATATGCGTCTATTCCGACAATTCTATCTGACCTGAGAACTGTTGCCATATGGTCCCCGCTCTCCTCAAAAGATCCATTTTGAGCATTGCGAGCCATTTGTTCTAAGTCTGCACGACTCAAGTCGTCGGCGAATTGGCTTCCACCCCGCAAATCCTCTAATCCATGAGTTGAATGCTTATTAAGCGCGTGTTCAAATCCTTCACTGTTGACATTGATTGTCCCACAAAACGCATTATGCACCCAGACTTCGCCCAATCCGACGAAGTAAGTATGATAATCCTCGACCTCAAAGTTGTAGACCGTCTGCGCGTCGCCCGACGCAACCGAGACAAGCTGCACCGACGGCCCCGCTCGCGTAACGATTGAGGTGCCAATGCCAAGTTCACCGGCTTTGACGAAGCCCTGGCTCTCGACGTAGAACGGATGCTCGCGCGTGGTCTCGACAGTTTCGCCGTTGGAGAAAGTTAAGGCAAGCGTCGTCGCATACTTCTCGAACGTTTGGGCAATCGGCTTGAGTTGCGTCGTGCCCGTGGCTGCATCGCGCGACCAGACCAAATCTTTGGCGCGCAGCGTTTCGATGGCGCGCAAGCCGTCTTGCGTTGAGACAAGCGTGCCTTTGACGAAGCAAGCGCCGCCCGGAATATTACAGAGGATGTCTTCCTCTTCCTTGAGTTCGCCCATCGGCGCCGGTTCGCGCTGTCCGTTTGGCCCGATGTGGCCTTCGCGCGAAACGCGATACTTCTTGCGCTTCATCACGATGGCGAAGTTGCTGTGTCCCAGCTTGCGACGAATCGCCGGAACCGCGCCCGCCAACTTGTCGCGCACGCGGTTGATGCGAGCGGCGACTTCGGCGGTGGCTTTGAGCGTCTTGCCGACTTTATAGAGCTGCTTGAGCGGCTTGCCCGCCAGAGTCAGGCCGCCAGTCGCGATGTCCACTTCGTCGGGCACGAACCACGAGCCGACCATCATCTCGGCTTCTAAAGCCGAACCGACTAACTGCGCGCCAGTGCCGACAAACTCGGTTTTCATCGCCTCGTAGTCGGTGGTGAACTCGTCCAGAGTGCGCTCTTCTTCGGTCGTCAGAGCATTACCACCGGACATTACGCTGTCGAGTTCGGTGGTTTCGCCGGTGTTGTAGTTGATAACCTCGGTTACGACTTCGGCGCGATACTTGGTGTAGGGGCGCTGGAACCATTTTATTGTCGCGCTGGCGCTGAGGATTTCGCTGTCGGCGTCACCGCCAATCACGACTTTGGCCGAACTGGATGTTCCATCATCGAACGTCAGTCCTGTTTCTGCACTGCCACTTCCCAAGTCATGGCTGGCATTTACGTTGGCGCTATTCAATGGATCATCGCTGAGATTGCTCGATAACGTCCAGCGAAACTCTTTGTCATTGCCCATTTGGTTGGATAAATCAGAGGACAAATTAGCGGTATAAGAGGCCGCACCTATCCAATCGAGACCGATGGCAGATCCTGGAGCATCAACGCCCGTCCATTTTTTGCTAACCCACGCGTTGTATTCTCCTTTGGTCGGATGAGGTTTTGTCGCCCAGATTTCCGGCGCGCTGACATCGAGTTGAAACTGTTGAGGCGAGGCGCTGTAATTGAAGTAGAGTGACGCGTATCCCCAATGATCGAATGCTCCTCCGACCTCTCCATATTGGCTATTAAGGCGGATTGTTCCACTGAAAGTGCGAGTTTCGCCCCGCACTTCCTCGCTCTCTGCGGCAACTTTGGTCACGCGCGAGTTGCCTTGCGGCCCTACAAATGTATGAGAAGCTGATTTCCCCCAATTTTGGATAAAGTGGTTGGCAGCGCCACCAAACGGGTGAACCACTTCTTCATAGCTGAAGTATTTACCCACGAACGGATTGTCCACCGAGTAAGGCACCGGATTGCCATCCCACTGTTGAATTCCTTCAAAGCCACTAATCGTAGCGGCTTCTGTGTAATACAATTCATCTGTCGGTTTATCGTCGGGGTCGGGGAGGTAGCCTTTATCTGCATACCATATTGCCCTTCGCTTCCAACGAAATACTGGAGTAATACTTTTGGTGCCCGAAGAACTGGCGGGTTGAGCGCCTTGCTTACCGTTGCCTTCAAAGCGTGGACGCCCATCGTTCCACCAGAGACGGATATGATCGGACCCCTTGATAACAGAGGCCGCACTCAATGTTAGTTTCTGGCCATTACGAGTAAACACGCTTTCTCCATCCTGCCATGACCAGACGGCCTGGTTGTCATGCAACTCTGTTCGCACACCGTTACTATCGCTGCCAATCGCAACATCAGTGTTATCGAATTGCGCATTAGTTTCGTAGTGCGATAATTCCCAGGTTCCAGCTTGAGCCGAATTAACCGAGGCCATGCCCGCAAAAATGCAGCATAGCCATAGCGCCAGTTGTAAAAATCGTTTCATAATCATCGAGTAATCTTTCATTGGAGTTCCACCTCAGCCTTCACTTCAAAGTCGTGGGGCCAGGCGCCCGCTTCGACCGGATTCCAGCGTTGCACCGTCGAGAAGTTGCCATCGGCGTCGGTGACAGCAGTCGCGTTATCGAAAGGAGCGGCTCCTTCCCAGCCTTGCGCCGGTTGCTCGGTTTCGTAATCGTTGATCTGCGATGAAAAGGCGATGCCGACTCCGCCGAGCTTCTCGTCCCTGAACAGGGTTGAGGCCGTTACGGTGCGGCTCCAAACGCCGTTCTCTTCGCGCCAGTTACCCGTCTTGAGCAACGTGTAGGGCCTATGAGCCTGAGAGTAAGCGACATCCGAAACTTCACGGGGCAAATTATTTTCGTCCAGTGCCGTCGCCACAAATTGGATTTGCCCTTCATCGCTACCGCTCGTCCACATCGCAGTTGAAGCACCATCCGCGCCGACGGGAATATCAAGGTAAGGCACTGCCAAGCCATTCCACAATCCGGTGCTTTGAGCGGATTCGCTAATGGCCTGCAAACGAACCGAGACGGTGCCCAATGATATGCGGTTGTCGCTGGAAGCTGAAACCGAAACTTCGGTTGTTCCCAAATCTGGCGAAGTGGCCCCGATCAACAAATCTTTGTTGGCGACTTTCACGGACAGACTCAGCGCGGGACGAGCGTGCAAAGTTGTAATCTTACTTTCAGCTCCCAGTGATGCGCTCACTTGTTTACCGTTATCGCCCTGAATGTCTTCGGCGGCGACCCAAACGGCATTTCCTATGGCTTCTACATCTGCCCAACGCCAGTTTGGGCCAGAGGTCTGCGAATCGGGCCAGGGCGCGTTTGGATTCGACTTCACCGCTCGCAATCCCATTGTTTGTCTCCATTCAATTTTGGGAGGCGCAGCGTCATCGGTCGAATCCCAGCTTTTCCCATCCAAACTCCACTCAATAGCGACAAGCGATTGGCAATTGACACTCCCCACGACTAAAGTCGGGGGATTCTCAGTTCACAGCAACGCGCCAACCGAAGTTGGTCTTACCGCCGCTCCCTGAGCGTTTTAGCGTCTCGGTATGCCCTACCGCGACGTTTACGAC
>JAABUN010000864.1_pt1 | contig 74273 bp, 76 predicted proteins | sample 5559311 | NCBI WGS metagenome assembly JAABUN01 (sample SAMN10711877, study PRJNA513370) | rock metagenome | isolation source: Antarctica rocks | place: Antarctica: Victoria Land, Siegfried Peak sud | reverse complement strand
GGTGAGCATCTCTTGCTAAATGTTTCAAGATTTGTAACTCTACATCCATTGCCTTACTTGCCTTTCAGTGTTTTATTTTTTTATTCTTTTATTTATAATACCCGGAAACTGACAAAAGAGGGATAACACCGTCCTGCCTGATGGTCGAGTTGTCTCCGATCCCGATCCCGGAAGAGATCGACGGATCGCTGAAGGATATGAATTCTGATCCTGCCAACAGAGGTGCTGTTTGCAAAGGTGTAATTAGGGGACTTGAATTATCACTCTCAATGGCTTCCTCAATTTCATCAGGCAGATTTGAGAAAAAGTCATAATTTGTAATTTCTTCGAGATAATTAGCGTCAACTCTTTAATAAGGTCAATAGCTCCACTTACTTGCAGCTATTTGTAAAGATTGTTAGTCAGAGCCGTTAAGATTGTCTAAGTAATTCCTTTTAGCGATCGCAATTGCTTGTAAATTATAATTTTGTGTACAGCTAGTGATTGATAGAATAGACTTCAAACAAAAAATCTATTCATGAATTTATGATCGTCGTACACCATTTAAACAATTCTCGTTCTCAGCGCATTCTCTGGCTATTAGAGGAACTTGGGCTTGATTATGAGGTTAAGCGTTACGAGCGAGACTCAAACACCATGCTGGCTCCAGCAGCGCTCAAAGAAGTGCATCCTTTGGGCAAATCTCCTGTTATTACCGACGAGGGGCAAACTTTAGCAGAGTCTGGAGCGATTACCGATTACTTGGTAGAGCGCTATGGTGACGGTAAGCTTGCACCGCCATCAGGCACACCAGAAAAGCTGCGCTACAATTATTGGCTGCATTATTCTGAAGGCTCAGCAATGCCTTTATTAGTCATGAAACTCCTGCTTGATAATTTTGGATTAGGGGATAGCTCTGTAGCTAACCAATTTGTTACACCCCAAATTAAACTTCACTTTGACTATTTAGAAAGCGAACTTAGTAAAAACGAATGGTTTGTGGGCGAAGAATTTACCGCCGCCGATATCCAAATGAGTTTCCCGGTAGAGGCAGTAGAAGCCCAAGCAGGCTTAGATGCAAGTCGTCCAAAGCTTAAAGCCTTTCTCGAACGCATCCACACTCGCCCAGCTTACCAGCGCGCGCTAGAACGTGGTGGCAAGTACGAGCTTTTAACTTAATTTAGGCGGTATTACTGGTTAACTGTATGAATAGAGACGTTGCATTGCAACGTCTCTACATTGGTTTTAAAACTACTTGAATTGGCAAAGCCATTGAGGATTTTAAGATTTAGTCGCAAGTTCTGACGTAATCTTTGAGTCTTCAACCTGCTTTTGGGCAGCAAGTTGAGCCAAAATATCAAGCATTTCTTGCTCAAAACCTACCTGCGCCCGATTAGTTTTGCCACCTACATAAAAATGTCCATCTTGCTGCAAAGCCCAAATTTGCGAGTGAGAAACATAGCTCATCACCACACCTAGCATTAACAACACAAAGCCAGTATAAACAACTGGTATGCTGGGGTCAGCTTTAATTTGCAATCCCGTACTGCCAACTAACTCGTCTATGTAGAGAGTTACACCATTAACTTGAGTAGACATTCCAGGGCGTAAGGTAGATATCAACTGCCCTTTGACATCGTAGAGTAGTAGCATTCCCTGTAAATCTCTAGCGAGCAACGAAACGCCTTCACTCATATCTGTTTTTGTCGGAATCCAAGTTGCCCAAATCCGCCCTTGCCCGTTGGTATTTAGTTTAGCCATTGGTAATTGGAAAACGGGGCTTTCGTTCACACGGATGCGAACGCTAGAAACTCCCCAATCGGTTTGGTACAAAGTCACTCCTTTGTAACGCAAGGGTTCGTTAACAAAGATTGTTTTTCGCTTAACTTCTTGCCCTTGCTTGTCTAAAACTGATAAGTCAGAGTAAAACTGATCGATGCCTCCATTGGGCGTGTAATCAATCCAAAAACGATTGACTCGCAAAGACCAATCTTGAGGAATTTGGGGTGCTGCCCAGGGGCCAGCATCTACTATATTTTTAACAGCAAAACTCTCCCCGCTAGGAACCAACTCTTGAGCGATAAAGCCTGTCATTGCGCCCCATATACCACCTAATAAAATGGCAACGATGCCGATATGTACGACAATCGGCCCGATGCGTCCGGCAATGCCTTTACGGGCATATAAATTATTATTTTCCCCAGCAAATACTAAGTAGCGGCGGCTTTGGAGTTGTTGAGTTAAATCTGATAGGGTTCCTGTATCGAGTTCGGCACTTAGAGCCAATTTTTCAAACTGGCGGGGTTTATCGTAAAACTTCCATGTACGTGAAGCTTTGAGTGCTGGCAATTGTCTTGTAAAAGTACAAGCCGTTAAGCTAATGCCAAATAATATTAGTAAGGCTAAATACCACCAAGTACGATAAACATGGTCAAAACCTGCCGCTAGAAGCACTTTCCAGCTAAGAAAACCAAATAAAGCCGGATCTTCGGGATAATTGGCTTGGTAAAAGGCGACAGGTTGCCCTTGCTCAATTACTGTACCGCTAATACTAAAAAGCGCGATCGCAAGTAGCAGTAAAATCGCCAACCGTAAGTCTGTAAGTACAGGTAATAGTTCTTTTTTTATGAATCTTTGCGGAGCCGACCAAATAGAAGGTTGGGCTACAGGTATATTATCTAAAGTCATTTAAAATATTCCTACAGGAAGCCGAAATAATAAGGAAAATACACCAAAACCTACCATAATAGCCCCGCTTACGGGGGTAATCCATCCTGACCACCGCCGCAACTCTAGTAAACTTTTAATTGCGGCGGTAAAAGTTCCTGCCAAAATTAACGGCGTAACGTAACCCACCGTATAAGCAAGCAGCAAACCTGCACCTAAAACTAAGTCATGGGTACTGGCAATCCAAGCGAGTAAAGTTGCCAGCACTGGCGTACTGCAAGGAGAAGCTACTACCCCAAAAGTTAAGCCGATTAAATAAGAACGCACTGCTGGGGGTAAATCTTTAGAAATCCAGTTCATTCCCCCAAAAGACGGTAATTGTATGGGCAATGCTTCTAATAAATTTAGCCCCATTAAAATAGCAACAATGCTAACAATAATTGGTAAACCTATCCCTACTTGACCGTAAACCTTACCCACAAAGGCAGCAACTATGCCTAGGGCTGCTAAAGTAGTGGCAAGACCTAAAGCAAACCAAGTAGATGCGATCGCAGCGCCGAGGCGGTTTTTTGTTTCATAGCCGCCAATATAACCAATTGTGATTGGCAGCATCGACAGCATACAAGGGGTTAAGCTCGTAAGCAATCCGGCTGTAAAAATAATTACAATACTCGTCAAATTTAGATGAGTTAGTTGGCTCGTAACTAGATTATTGGCAAAGTGTTCTAGTTCGTATATATAAGTTTGCATTCTTTTCGAGCATGAAATGCTGATTACTGCTCAATTTTAACTTAGTTATCAAAAATTTATGGCGGGCATTACCCTAAAGACGCGATCGCTTATTCACTCCCATACGCTGTGGTAAAGACACAACTTGTCCCTCACTGCTTTCTCTAGCGACGCGAATTAACAACCCAGCTATCAGCAAACTCGCAATAATCGAATTACCACCATAGCTAACTAGAGGTAAAGGTAAACCCGTAGTGGGCAAAGCACCCGAAGCTACGCCAATATTTAAAAATGATTGTCCTACCAAAAAAATCATTGCCCCAATAGCTACTAAACGATGCACCGGATTTGTAGTTTTAAATGCTACTAATAAAGCGATCGCGCCATAAACTACCAACAATAGTAAAAACAACGCACAGCCAACAAAACCAAATTCTTCGGCAAATACTGCAAAAATAAAATCAGTATACTGAATTGGTAGATAAAATAATTTTTGCTGAGATAGCCCGTATCCCGTTCCCCAAGTACCGCCAGACCCAATCGCCAACAAGCTTTGCACCAATTGATAGCCATCATTTAGCGCATCTTTCCAAGGGTTGAGAAAAGACAACACCCGTCGCTTTTGATAATCACGCAAGCTAATACTACCAAAAGCCAGCATTAAACCACCTAGAGCCGTCATAGTCAAGTATGAGTAAGGCAATCCCCCGGCCAGTGCTATTAGCCACAAAGCCATCCCACATAAAGCGGTGGTACTCAAGTTTGGCTGTGCCAAAATTCCCCCCAGCACTAAAGCAAAAATACTTAACCAAATCAGCCGGGATTGCCACTTTAATTTATGCCATTGCCCAAATAAGCGCGCGCTTTGCAGCACTAAAAACGGCTTAATTAATTCTGAAGGCTGCAACTGAAAGGAACCTACTGCTATCCAACGCGCAGCACCATTAGTATTTGTTCCTACTCCTGGAATTAAAGTTACAAAAATCAGTGCCAAGAACAGAAATACAAACCAGTGCGCTATGCCTAAAATTCGCCGCAACGGCGAATGTATCACCCAATTAAATACTACTAAGCCAATAATTATGGAGATAATTTGCCGCTTAAAGTAGTACCACCCATCACTAAATTCTGCTTCGCCTACAGGATAAGAGGCGGAAAACAAGATGACTAAGCCAATAAATACCCAAAGTAAAGTTAGCCAGCGCAATAACCGCGCCAAAGTAGCCCACCGGGACGCAGAAGTATCAAATAAGGGGATTAATTGGCGTAATTCCACAACAAATCAAAGGACTTCACGACATTAGGAGTTTGACACTGGTTGCTCTATAGCGCAAGTGTAATCTACTAATTTTAAAGTTTACATCCAATAACAAAAAAAAGGAGGCTGTAACACCTCCTCAAACGCAAATCTAATTTAATTAAAGTAATTAGGCTAAACCAGTATTCATACCAGGCTTACCAGTTGCTAGTTCAACTTTCATAATTTTGCCGCCCATTTTCATAATGCGCTGCTGTTCGCGGAACCAATTTTCATAAGGAACTAACTTAGTAAAATAAGTATTTTGTAATTCTCTTTGGGTGCGAATCCGTGTCTGACTGGGAACGCAAGCCGTTATTTTAAACATTCGCATCGGTGAGAATCTCCTGTGGCTTAATAAGAAAATTTTTGATTTCAATGGTTGTAGATAAAGTCCTATGCGATCGCCTTTACTCTACTCTTATCTATAGTTCGATCAAAGGCTGGGAGTCAGTTCGTCAATACTAGACTGTCTGTACTCATTGACTAGCTTTAGTCAAGATAAGCAACAAAACTTTCTAGCACTCACAAATTAACTCCCAGACCTCAAATAAAGATACTACTTAGCTTGTACAGCTATTAGCTTAAACCAGAACAGATGTAGTCAAAGTAAACACCCATTTCTTTGCCAGCATCAGGGCCAACTAAGCTTGCGGTTACTTCTTTCATTGCTTGGATAGATTGAACGGTTGCACCGATGGGTACGCCCAAGGAGTTGTAGGTTTCTTTCAATCCGTTGAGTACGCGCTCATCGAGGATTGAAGGATCTCCAGCTAACATTGCGTAGGTTGAATAACGCAAGTAGTAGTCTAAGTCGCGGATGCAAGCAGCATAGCGACGAGTAGTGTACATATTGCCACCGGGACGAGTGATGTCCGAGTACAACAATGACTTAGCTACTGCTTCTTTTACAATCGCTGCGGCATTAGCGCTGATTGTGCTGGCTGCACGAACGCGAAGTTCGCCAGTTTGGAAGTAGCCTTTTAACTTCTCCATGGAGGAGTTGTCAAGGTACTTACCTTGAACGTCTGAAGAATTGATTACAGAAGTAATTGCGTCTTGCATATTTTGATTCCTTTAGCAATTTTTTGAGTAGTTTTGCAGCTACTTACTGCATAGCACCGACTAAGTAGTCGAAGTAAGATCCAGCTTCTGCGGAGTCTTCACCAGACATCATTGAAGTAGCAACGTTTTTCATGGCGCGGATGCCTTCAGCAACGCCTTCAATAGGAGTACCGAGAGAGCGATACATTTCCCGAACGCCTACAACACCAATTTCTTCGATAGGTGTAACGTCGCCAGCTACTACTCCGTAAGTGATCAAACGCAAGTAGTAATCCATGTCGCGGAGGCAAGTAGCAGTCATTTCTTGACCGTAAGCATTTCCACCAGGAGATACTACGTCAGGACGCTTTTGGAACAACTGATCGCCAGCTTGCTTAACAATCCGTTCGCGGTTCTCTGTCAAAGCTTGAACGATCCGTAAACGGCGCTCTCCACTACCAACAAAGCTTTTGATCCGATCTAGCTCGCCGGGGCTGAGGTAGCGAGCTTCGGCATCCGCATTCACGATTGATTTCGTGACAATACTCATTAACCGATTCCTCCAAAAGAATAAACCAATGTTTTAAACTGGTTTGGGCTTAAATTATTTAACTGAGTTTATCTAAAATAGCGTGTATCTCTACACAATTACTGCTTTAATGGCAGTAATTCTTTTTAGGTGCTTGCGTAAACCTATACACAAAACTTTTAAACTCATTTACCTTCCGCAAATATTCTCCTGCATTTCGTTCACGTTTTGACTCACCTCTTAATACTTTTTAATATATTTTTCATTTAGATAAACAATTACATACTTTCTTAATCTTTTATTGCATTAATTAGCGGCAAAAACTGGTATGGAACAATCTTAATAGAAAAAACCAGCAAAGCAAAGACTTTGCTGGTTTTTATAAGTGATTTTAAGGCAGTTTAGCGCCCGGTAGAGCCTTGTGTAAGCGACGAAGGCGACAGATCCGACCACGACTGCTTAACTAAGTCCGCCGCCGCTTTAACGCTGCCTAGGTAGTTACCCGCAGGCAAGGAGGGGTAACGGGGGTAAGGGGCAACATCTTCACCAAAATACTGCGCGTATTCGGTACTATCGACCATCGCATCTACGGCTGCTTTTAAGCCACTATCCGCTAATAACTTGTTGTAGGAGCGAATTTCGCTTTGAGTAGCAGGAGCGCGACCCAAGATGTGACGGAACAAGAATTCAATCACTTTGGTATTGGGGTAAGGCGTGTAGAAGCGCCGACGGTAGGTACTAGAACTTGCTAGAGTGCGGACAAATTCTCTAACATTGATTTCACCATTACGCAGTTTGCTGTCTAAATCGGAAATTCTTAGCCCATCAGGAACCTGACCGCTAAAGATATCCATAACTTGACAGTAGATAGCATTGATTGCCAATTGAGTTTCGGCGGCGTTATTGCCATTAGTAACGCGATGAATCCGTGCAGGTTTGCGGCGGGTTGTACCAACACCAACTTCCACTGACTGACCTCTACCGTTATTATAGGAGCGACCAAGCTCAATAAATAATGGTTGAGTTTTGTCAGCTTGACGGGCTGCAAAAGCCATATCAGCGATCGCTTTTGCCATCATCGGCATCTTGTCTGTTTCCATCATCGGCTTTACAGACTCAAAGCTAGGTACAACCAAATCGTCATTTTGCTTGGTTAACTGGTTGTACAACTTCTCGGTATTCGGGAAGTTAGCCGCAGGTAACGTTGGGAAGCGACGGTAAGGAATCGTATCTTCACCAAACATCTGAATATACTCGGCGCAATTTACCATTGCACTAACGAAGCCGCGAATGCCCGCAGAAGCAAGAATTTGGTTGTACTCTCGAATCTCTGCTTGATTTTTGGGGGCGCGTCCTAAAAAGTGCTTAGTGCCGAGTTCAATTACCTTGGTATTGGGGTAAGGCGTGTAAAACTCTTTGATATAGAGGCTTGAGCTACCCAAACCTTCGATAAATTCCTTAACGTTAATTTCCCCATTGCCTAGCTTACTTTCTAAAGCTGTAAACTCGTTTTGAGTAACATAAGGTTCAATATCGCGCTCAAATACTTGACGATAGGCGGCTCGAATTGCAGTTTTTAAGGCAACTTTGTCGCTGGTATTGGTGAGCTTAAAGACTTTGGTTTGTTCGCGCTGCTTGTTAACGCCTTGGTTGACGCGGAACTGGATATCTGGCTGCGTCCGCATTTCCTTGACTTCGCCTAATTCGACAAAGCGTGGAGTTTCAGCTTGCTCTACCTTAGCGCTGACAATATCTTGATTGATACTACCAACTCTAAGACTCCGCAATGCGACACCACCAGGAGTTAAATAACGCTCGTAAGGAACGGTATCTTCTCCAAAAGCTTCGTTGTACTCTGGGCTGTCAATTAGGGCATCAATTAGAGCGTAGAAGCCTTTTTTGGCACAGATATCAAAGTAGCTATTGATTTCCGCTCTGCCATAGGTAGGACGACCCAATAAGCGGCGATGAATGTACTCTACGGCTTTGGTAACGTACAAAGAAGTCCAGTAAAGCTTGCGGAATAAATCGGACTTAGCTAATTGACGTACAAACTCCCTTACTGGAATTTCGCCATTTTCGAGCTTAATTTCTGCTACTTTTAGGCGCTGTCCTTCGTAGACATCTCGCCCAAATACTTGCAAGTATGCACCTTTAATTACCGCTTGGGTGGAGCTTTCCGAGTATTTAACACTCGCTCCTTTAGCTGACTTTTGGCCGCTAGTTCCGGGAAGTTGATCTAAGCGGAATACTTTGGGGCCTAGAGATCCTGGGAACTCTCCTCGCGCTTGAGGAGTGCTGTTTTGGTTGTTGATACCGGGGCCTTGGTGAATCAAGATCCGCTTAGTATCTTTACCAAAAGGAGCGGGACTGGTGCTAGGATTGCGGGTTTCTTTAGGGAAAATTGCCCCAAATTGAATTTCTAAGGGGTCGTTACCCGAACCGTAGGGATGTTGATCTGGGAGAGGCTTTTCGTAAGCGGCGAACAGAGTTATAAACTGCGGTACTTTGCGGAAAGGGGCGCTGTAATTGAGTAAGTCTTGCTGCGCTCCCCAGTTGCGACATTCTTGGGCTTCCTGACCCAATCCGCGCAGGTATGGTACAGTTTCTTCGCCAAAGTAATCGGCGTATTCTTTAGAATCAACTAGCGCATCAATTAAGGCTGGTAAACCACCATTAGAGACGATGGAGAAGTATTTTTGCACTTCTTCACGGCTAGAAGGCCCTCTGCCCAAAAAGTGACGGAAAGCAAGTTCAAGAGCGCGGCTGTTGATAAAGGGTTGAAAAAATTGTTTTTGGTAAAGAGGAGATTTCCCAACGCGACGGACAAACTCTTTCATTGAGATGTCGCCGTTTTTTACTTGGGATTCTAAGTTAGATATCGACTGGCTGTAAGCGCGGGTAATATCGCGCTCAAAAATTTGTCGATAGGCGGCTTTGATTACTTCTTGCTTTTCTGTGGCGGACAAACCCGTCTTCATGACGAATTTAGGGCGACGCTCGGCAGCGTTGAAGTATATCTGTGGTAACTGTAACCCTTGTAAGTCACCGGAAGGACGTTGCCTGACCTTCTCTGAAGGCGTAGGGGCTTTAAATTCTGTAATTAGTACGTCCATGTACTGACTGACAATATCGGTCGCCTCTGTATCCTTGCGGAAGTAAGATAATGATGCTTGCTTAATTTCTTGCAAAGCGACAATTGTTGCTTCACCAGAACAAGCATTTTCAATGATTTCTCTTAGTCCTCGGACGTTGACAGCGATGATATTGGGGTCGCCAGCGACGATCGCATAAGTTGCGTAACGTAGCATCCAGCTTAAGTCCCGTAAGGACTTTTGCATATTGCTAGGCCCGTAACGAGCAACGTTGATTGGACGAAAGTTTGCTGGAACTGCACCACCACCGCTACTGGAGGTATTAAATAGCGATCGCAATCCCTCCAGAAAACCACCCCGGCTATCTACATAGGTTATATTTCCTAACTGCATCCCGGTTTTGATATCGTCTGGCGCGCCTACGGTGGCTAATTCTAATTCCTTGGGCTTTTCTAAATAAGCCATCGGCGAACCACCAACAAAAATTCGGTTAGCAGCGCGAGACACAATTAATTCGGCATTTTTGCTTAGTGTCTCGGCAATTTCTAATCGTTTTGTTCCCGATGCAAAATAGTTAGACAGTTCGTTCAGTTCGCCACGCTCTAAAAAGCGGTCTTGTTGTTCCGCTTGATTAATTGTTGCGACTGCTAGTGTTTGATATAGCTGCGGACGCGCAACTGAGCTTCCACCACTTGCCTTAACACTCATGCGATTATTTAAACTCCCATCATATTTTTTACTGTATTAAACTTGACCGGGATACCAGTAAACTTTCTTTTGAGCTACTTCAAAACTTGACAAATCGCCGCTTTTACCCTTATTTTAAGGAACTTCGATTTTTATATTGCTGGCTGGTAGCGATCGCTGTTTAAAGTTAACTCGGTCAGTTCCTACCTTAAAACCTTTTGAGTAGTTTCCGCTTGAATATTAAGAAGTGTGTAGAATTCCCAGGAATGAGGCGAGTTTTACGGGGATAAGTTGAGGTGGGAAGTGCGATCGCGCTTTTAGTTAAAGAAAATGGATAAGTTACTTGCTGTTAGCTCACAGTAAGCACTTATGCTTACTAGCCAGTAGAGCGCCAAATAGATCGAGAAAAGTTTGGATATAACTTTTAAGGTGTAGCAAAAAAATTAATGAATGCTAATTTAGTTGAGTCTTTAATCCAAGTAATTTTGTCTCTCTCGCCAGCAGAAAGACTACTTTTAGAATCAAAACTTTTTTATGAAGGCTCAGAACCGAAAACTTCTGAGCTAATGCAAATGGCTCAAAACAAGGGAAGCTTTAACTTTTTAAGTGAAGAACCCGACGATCTATATACGCTCGAAGATGGAGAGCTTATTTAGTGGCGTTAATTAAAGGAGATGTGGTGTTAGTCCCATTTCCATTTACAGATTTACAACAAACAAAATTGCGCCCTGCTATTGTATTGTGGGCAGAACTTAACGGTCAAGACATCACTTTATGTTTCGTTTCGTCTCAAAATACCAGCAACTTAAATTTAGGAGAATTTATTTTAAGTTCGTCAGAGCCAGATTTTTTTGAAACAGGGCTAAAAGTTGATTCTAAGGTAAGGGTGACTCGACTTGTTACTTAAGTTAATTACAAGGCGATTAGGCAAACTTGGGATAAGTCAACTCCAACAGTTGAATATTGCTATGATTCAAGCTTTTCAACTATAAAATGGGGTGATCGCACTTTTAAAATCCTAAACCTGCGATTAACCTCTGTTTTGCTGCATTTGCTGCCGAATTGCGGCTTGAATTTTGGTGTCAAAGTCAGGATCGTTTACAGTTGTAATGATTTGACGTGGATGTTCGTTGATTCTATCCAGATATGCCTGAAGCGCTGTTTTATCGTCTCGATGCTGGAGAAAATATTGCTTTAAGTCTTGGTCAGACATCGCAGCATAATTAATCTGATTCATTAAAATACCTATCTTTGCATAATAAAGCGATCGCACATTATCTAACTTAAATGCGCTTCAATGCGATCGCACGCTACTTTTACGCCATCCTCTGAGCGAATTTGCTGCCCTATGATTGCGGCTTTTTGAGCGTACTTTGGCTCGTGCAATAGCTGTTTTAACTCGGCTGCTACAGCGATCACTTTATACTTGCTACGTTTAAGAGTACGAGCTACACCTAACCTCTCCGCACGTGCAGCATTATCGGGTTGATCGTGACTATAAGGCATAACTAGCATAGGACGACCGGATCTCAAAGCTTCGGCTGTTGTCCCAATCCCACTTTGATGCACGATCGCGCAAGCATAGGGAAATATTTTAGAATAGGGCGCGTAGCTGAAAGTAACGATATCTGCTGATAATAAATTTTCTGGTAGTTGGTTGCGATCGTCTTCGCCAATTATCAATACAGCACGGCATCCTAACTGTTTAGCTGCGATCGCACTTTCAATATAAAAACTACCTGCATCATTTACAGCCGCAGAACCCAAAGTAAAAACAATCGGCGGCGAACCGGATTCAAGAAATTCTAATAATTCGGGCGATAGTTCTGCGGCTTGGCGATCGTAGAAGGGAAATCCAGTAATGTAAGTGTGCTTGTACCAATCGGCTTGAGGTTGAGCAAAAGCTTGAGAAAATAACGCTAGAACCAAGTCTGGTGAATGCTGATCTTGAAAAAAAGGATCTCTAGCTGATGATAACCCTAATTCAGCCCGTAGTTGTCGTATGGGTAAACTCCAAGGAAAAATACTAAGTTTGCCAACATACATCAATAAGCTATTAATTAAAGGGGAAAACAGCCCTAATTCAAGCCGACTGATTTGATTGCCTAAAACTGGCGGATCGTAGGCTGAAAACAATGAAATTGGCGACAATACGCTGGAAATCCAACGTATACCTGTTTTTTGAGCTACTAAAGCCCCAGCAAAACTTAAAGGATGAGTGATAAGTAAGTCCGCACCACGTACACCTTGCATTAAATCGTTGTAGCTGTCTTTCAAGTAAGGCAAAATTAACTGGCGCAAAACATACTCTGTTCCGCTTTGCAAGTCCATAGCTTGTTTGATAGCTCCCTGCGCTTCTTCCGTGTTTTTAGCAGGTAAATCGGGTCTGACAGGGAAAAAATCAATGTTTTTTGCTTCAACTTGAGGGCGATACACCTCATTTGTGGCGATCGCCACACTATTACCCCGTTGCTTTAATTCCACTGCGATCGCCATGTAAGGATGCAAATCGCCTAAAGAGCCAAAAGTAGTTAAAACAATACGATTACTCATAATTTTATTATTAGCCTTAGTAGTCGGACATTCGTTAAACTACGGGATGCTGCAATTTTTCTTACTATGCCAGATCCTCAAAGCGTTAGCGCTGCTGTTGCTAAACTCTACGATACTTACCCATTTCCCCCCGAACCCTTGCTAGATGAGCCACCACCGGGTTACAACTGGCGCTGGAATTGGCAAGCTGCTTACAATTTCTGCACCGGACAAAAGCCCCAAAAACAAGATATTCGTATTCTTGATGCTGGCTGTGGTTCGGGTGTCAGTACGGAATATTTAGTACACTTAAATCCCCATGCTCAAGTAGTTGGGATTGATATTAGTGAAGGTACTTTAGCCGTCGCTAAAGAGCGCTGTCAGCGTTCAAAAGCCGATCGCGTTCAATTTCATCAACTCAGCCTATACGACGCAGAACAGATTGAAGGAGAGTTTGATTTAATTAACTCTGTTGGCGTACTGCACCACTTAGAAGATCCGATTCGCGGGATTCAGGCTTTAGCTAAAAAGTTAGCTCCCGGTGGATTGATGCACATTTTTGTTTATGGAGAGTTGGGACGCTGGGAAATTAGTTTAATGCAACGCGCGATCGCACTGCTGCAAAATGACAAAGGCGATTACCGCGACGGTGTAGAAGTTGGACGCAAACTATTTGCCTCGCTACCAGAAAACAACCGCATTGTCAAGCGCGAAAAAGAACGTTGGTCAATGGAAAACCAGCGCGATGAATGTTTTGCTGATATGTACGTCCATCCCCACGAAATTGACTACAATATTGAAACTTTATTTGAATTAATTGATGCTTCAGGATTGGACTTTTTAGGCTTCTCTAATCCTAATTTCTGGCAATTAGAGCGACTTCTGGGCAAAGAACCGTTTTTACAGGAGAGAGTAGAAAAATTAAGAACTCGCGCCACTTTCCGTTTGATTGAATTACTAGATCCTGAAGTAGCTCATTACGAGTTCTTTTTAGGACGTGCGCCTTTGCCTAAAAACGATTGGTCTAGAGATGAAACCCTTTTAGCTGCTATCCCTGAACGTCATCCTTGTATGGAAGGCTGGGAGAGTAAGTGCTTATTTAACTATGATTACCAAATTGTTAACTTATCTCAAACAGAATTTGAGTTTATGCAACAGTGCGATTGCAATTTAACTAAAACTGTAGGCGAAATCTTGCTCCAAGTACCGTTGGAGTTAAATCAGGTGCGAAGTTTACTTACTCAGCAACTAATTATGCTCACGCCTAGTTAATTGTTTTTTAAGAATCGTTACCGCGACGTGATACGATCTTTTCTGGCTCTAATGAGTCAAACCAATTATTTAAAAGGTTTGCGAGTCCTGTGAGCTTGCTAAACGAACCCACAACCACACCTGAAGTAAAAGAAAATTCTCCCCCCGATTCTGCCCCTTCAGAATCGGGAAAATCGATGCAGGAATTTTATCAACTCTCCCAAGAGTTGCTATTGATTACCTTGGTTTTGACCGGGATAATTTTTATTTCTGTATGGATTTTTTACTCACTCAACATTGCCCTAAATTATCTGATCGGGTCATGCGCTGGTGTGGTTTACTTGAAAATGTTGGGTAAAAACGTCGAGCAAATTGGCGCAGAAAACCCCAAGTTTAATAAAAATAGATTGGCGTTGGTAGTTGGATTGCTAGTTTTAGCAAGTCAATGGAATCAATTGCAAATCTTGCCAGTATTCTTGGGATTTCTGACCTATAAAGCTACGCTCCTCGTTTATACTCTCCGCACGGTTTTGACTCCTGACTCATAAGTTAGATCGAGAAAAAATCGCAAGTTAACTCCTAATATCTTAGGATCGTAAACTTCCGCAATGGAAATGCTCAGTGTGTTAAACGCCTTTAACTATAAGTTCCTCGCCGCCTTAGAAGTCGGTCAGCATTTCTACTGGCAATTGGGCAGTCTGAAAATTCACGGACAAGTTTTTCTCACGTCGTGGTTTGTAATTGCCCTTCTAGTTATAGTTTCAATTGCTGCAACTCGAAACATCCAACGAATCCCTAGTGGCATCCAAAATTTTATGGAATACGCCCTAGAATTTATTCGGGATTTAGCAAAAAATCAAATCGGCGAAAAAGAATACCGTCCCTGGGTTCCATTTATTGGAACTTTATTTCTGTTCATTTTTGTATCAAATTGGTCAGGCGCGTTAATACCGTGGAAGTTGATTAGACTTCCAGAAGGCGAACTAGCCGCCCCCACCAATGACATCAATACCACCGTAGCTTTAGCCCTACTGACTTCTTTGGCGTACTTTTACGCGGGTTTTAGTAAAAAAGGTTTGAGGTATTTTACAAAATACATCGAACCTACACCGATACTACTACCGATCGCTATTTTAGAAGATTTCACCAAACCTCTTTCCCTAAGCTTCCGTTTATTTGGTAACATCTTGGCGGATGAACTGGTGGTAGGAGTATTGGTTTTACTTGTTCCCTTGTTTGTACCACTGCCCGTAATGGCTTTGGGTTTATTTACTAGCGCCATTCAAGCACTGGTTTTTGCTACCCTAGCCGCCGCGTACATTCATGAAGCCCTAGAAGGGCATGGTGGGGAAGAAGAAGGACATTGACACAGGCTGTCAGTTCCACCCTTACCCCACCCATCAATTAACGTCCGTTTGTTTAATTTTGTACATTTAGAGTAAGGAAAATCATCATGGATCCATTAGTCGCTGCTGCTTCCGTAATCGCTGCTGCTTTAGCAATCGGTTTAGCTTCCATTGGCCCCGGTCTTGGTCAGGGAAATGCTGCTGGGCGCGCTGTAGAAGGTATTGCTCGTCAACCAGAAGCTGAAGGAAAAATTCGCGGTACTTTGCTACTAACCTTGGCTTTCATGGAATCATTGACCATTTACGGTCTAGTTATTGCTCTAGTGTTGTTGTTTGCTAATCCTTTCGCTTCTTAAGAGCCAAATTTAGAGACGTGGAAATCGCGTCTCTAGCCAAGAGCCAGTTAATTTCGAGAGCGATTAAGCTAATTACCCAATCGGGTTTATTGAATTTATCAAAGGTTGAATGATGTTGCCTGTAATTAAAACTACTGTTCTAGTTGAAAGGGAAAACAATGTTTGATTTTGACGCTACTTTGCCGTTAATGGCATTGCAATTTCTCCTCCTAGCAGCCGTATTGAACGTAATTTTCTATAAGCCACTTACTAAAGTATTGGACGAGCGCACAGATTTTATTCGTACCAGCAAAACGGATGCCCGCGAAATCCTGGCTAAAACCGAGCATTTGGCAGCCCAGTACAAGCAGCAGTTAAACGAAGCCCGGAAACAGGCTCAATCAGTCATTACTACTGCCCAAAACGAAGCTCAAACAGTTGCTAATCAAAAAGTTGCTGAAGCTCAAAAAGAAGCTCAAAGCCAAAGAGAGCAAGCCCAACAAGAAATAGACGCGCAAAAGATTGAAGCAATGCGCTCATTGGAGCAACAAGTAGATGCTCTAGGTCGGCAAATTATGGACAAACTGTTAGAGCCAGCTAGATAAAACAATTGCCACGCACTAACAACAAAATTTATTTTATTAGCAATCGAGCAGGGCAGTTGTAGATGAGTATAATCGGAAGTTATTTACTAACCGCCGCCGAAGCAAGCTTTGTCCACGCATCGGAAGCAGAAGCAGAAGGCGGTTTTGGTCTAAATCTTGATATTTTTGAAACAAATATCATCAATCTAGCAATTTTGATTGGGGCATTGTTTTATTTTGGCAAGGGTCTGTTGACGAAGATTTTGACAGAGCGCAAAGCTGGGATTGCCATCGAAATTCAAGCGGCGGAAAAAAGAGCCAAAGAAGCAGCTTCATCCTTGTCTGAGGCGCAGCAAAAGCTAACTCAAGCTCAAGCTGAAGCGCAAAGGATCCGCAAAACTGCTGAGGAAAATGCCCAAACTGCTAAAGAAGCAATTTTAGCTCAAGCAGCCAAAGACGTAGAGCAGATGAAACAAATGGCGGCGAATGACTTGAGTACGGAAACGGAAAGAGCGATCGCCGATTTACGCCAGCAAGTAGTCGCCAAAGCTTTGCAGAAAGTAGAATTAGAGTTGCGTCAGCGAGTAGACAGCAACGTCGAGCAAAAACTATTAGACCGTAGCATAGCGCTATTAGGGAGTGAAGCCTAATGAAAGGAAGTAGCGGTATAAATTCGGAAGTAGTAATGCCTTATGCTCAGGCGCTAATGTCTTCGGCAAAATCGCAAAATATTACTGAGCAGATTGGCGAAGATGTCCGCTCTTTACTGAACTTGCTACAAAATTCTGACCAGTTACAGAATTTTGTAGCTAATCCTTTTGTTAAAGAGGAAGACAAAAAGCACGTATTAGAGCAAGTAATCGGCGATCGCGTCCATCCTTATTTGCGTAACTTTTTGCGAATACTCGTAGATCGGCGGCGAATTGTGCTGTTAGAAGGCATTTGTCAGCAGTATTTGGATCTTTTGCGCCAGCTAAATCAAACAGTTCTGGCTGAAGTAATTTCTGCAATAGAACTAAGCGAAGCTCAACAGCAATCGATTAAAGATAAAGTTAAAGCGATGACTAATGCCCGCGAAGTCGAGTTAGATATGAAACTCGATACAGAATTAATTGCTGGAGCAGTCGTTAAAGTTGGCTCTCAGGTAATTGATGCTAGTCTTCGAGGTCAGTTGCGCCGCTTGTCTTTAAGCTTAACTAGCAATAGTTAAGGTTTTAAATATTCCTTAAGTAGCTCAAGGCAATTTGAGCGGGAATTAAATCCCCTTTAGCAGTCAAACAATCCTAAATCACAAAAGATAAACATGGCTATTAGTATTAGACCCGACGAAATTAGCAGCATTATCCAGCAGCAAATTGAGCAATACGATCAAAATGTTAAAGTCGATAACGTTGGTACGGTATTGCAAGTAGGAGACGGTATTGCCCGGATTTATGGCTTAGAAAAAGCGATGGCTGGGGAATTACTCGAATTTGAAGATGGCTCGATTGGGATCGCCTTAAACCTCGAAGAAGACAACGTAGGCGCGGTATTGATGAGTGAAGGGCGAGATATTCAAGAAGGTAGCACTGTTAAGGCTACTGGAAAAATTGCTCAAGTCCCCGTCGGTGATGCAATGATTGGTAGAGTTGTGGATGCTCTAGCAATTCCTATTGATGGCAAAGGCGATATTCAGACTACAGAAAGCCGTTTAATTGAATCTAGCGCACCGGGCATTATCGAGCGTCGTTCGGTATACGAACCCATGCAAACTGGGATCACAGCTATTGATGCGATGATTCCGATAGGACGCGGACAACGGGAATTGATTATTGGCGATCGCCAAACGGGAAAAACATCCATCGCTATTGATACAATCATTAACCAAAAAGGTGAAGATGTAGTTTGTGTTTACGTAGCGATCGGGCAAAAAGCTTCTACGGTAGCCAATATTGTCAACGTGCTGCAAGAAAAAGGCGCGATGGAATACACCATCGTTGTAGCAGCTAATGCTAATGCTCCCGCTACCTTGCAATACTTGGCTCCTTATACAGGCGCGAGTTTGGCTGAATACTTCATGTATAAGGGCAAAGCAACTTTAATTATTTACGACGATCTTTCCAAGCAAGCCCAAGCTTACCGTCAGATGTCGCTACTATTGCGTCGTCCACCAGGACGGGAAGCTTACCCAGGAGATGTATTTTATCTCCACTCTCGCTTGCTAGAACGGGCAGCAAAATTGAGCAACGAACTCGGTGAAGGTAGCATGACAGCGTTACCAATTATCGAAACTCAAGCTGGAGACGTATCAGCTTACATTCCTACTAACGTAATTTCGATTACCGATGGTCAAATCTTTTTATCTTCCAACTTGTTTAACTCTGGCTTACGTCCGGCTGTAAACCCTGGTATTTCAGTATCAAGGGTAGGTTCGGCGGCTCAAACTAAAGCGATGAAGCAAGTAGCTGGAAAAATCAAGCTAGAACTAGCTCAGTACGACGATTTAGCCGCCTTTGCTCAGTTTGCGTCGGATTTAGACCAAGCAACCCAAAATCAGTTATCACGGGGTAAGCGCTTGCAGGAACTATTGAAGCAGCCTCAATACTCGCCCCTATCGGTCGGCGACCAAGTAGCAATTTTGTACGCGGGAATCAACGGCTATTTAGATGACATTGCTGTAGACCAAATAGCTGCTTACACTCAAGGACTGCGGGATTATCTCAAGAGTAGCAAAGCCCAGTATGGCGAATTGCTCCGCAGCGAGAAAAAGCTAGGTGATGAAGCTGAGAAGCTCTTGAAAGAAGCCATCAGCGAGTACAAGCAAACCTTCATGGCATCGGTATAAAGCTGTTAGCAATTTAGCGGTTAGGATGGTTAATCGCTAAATTGCTATTAGAGGTAATAAAAATATGGCTAATCTCAAAGCAATTCGCGATCGCATCAATTCAGTCAAAAACACCAAAAAAATCACCGAAGCTATGCGCCTAGTAGCGGCGGCTAAGGTGCGGAGGGCGCAACAACAGGTAATTGCCACTCGTCCCTTTGCCGATCGCTTGGCTCAAGTATTATTTGGTTTACAAACTCGTTTAAAGTTTGAAGAAGCGGATTTGCCACTTTTTAAACAGCGTCCAGTTGAAACTGTTGGCTTATTAGTCATTTCTGGCGATCGCGGTTTATGTGGCGGTTACAATAGCAATATTATCCGCAGAGCAGAAAATCGCGCTAAAGAAATCAAAGCTGAAGGCAGGAACTACAAGTTCATCCTAGTTGGTCGTAAGGCTTCGCAATACTTCCAGCGCCGCAGCCAGCCTATTGAGGGCGTTTACACGGGCTTAGAGCAAATTCCTACGGCGGCAGAAGCGTCTAATGTTGCCGATCAACTGCTGTCGTTGTTTTTATCTGAGAATGTAGACAGAATTGAGTTGGTTTACACCAAATTCGTTTCGTTGATTAGCTCTCGCCCCGTAGTTCAAACTTTGCTACCCTTAGATCCTCAAGGATTAGAGGCGGCGGATGATGAAATCTTTAGATTGACAACTCGCGGCGGTGAGTTTGAAGTTGAAAGACAAAGAGTTAGTACCGAAGCTCGTCCTTTCCCCCGCGATATGTTGTTTGAGCAAGATCCGGTACAAATTCTGGATGCTTTGTTGCCGTTGTACTTAAATAACCAGCTACTAAGGGCGTTACAAGAATCGGCAGCCAGCGAACTCGCCGCCCGGATGACAGCGATGAATAGCGCCAGCGACAACGCCAAAGAACTAATTGGCAACCTGTCGTTGACTTACAACAAAGCTCGTCAAGCGGCGATTACTCAAGAGATTTTAGAAGTTGTTGGTGGTGCGGAAGCATTGACTTAAGTATCACATTAATTAAAGTTTGTCAAGAGCGCTAGAATATTCTGGCGCTTTTTGTTTGCTTGATAAAGCGATCGCCTGTTTATAAAGATTCTGGACTTTTTGTCGTTAACTGGGGTTTGATTGCCAATAGCTGCCAATTACCAGAAGTAAATACAGAAAATTTCTTAGTAGCTTGTAAAATAAATCAAACAGAGCGTCAAAGGGCAACTGCCATGTATGTGCTAATTGGTGGGGGCGGCTTAATTGGGCTGAGTTTGGCTCACAAACTTGTAGAATTAGGTCATACGGTTGCAGTAATTGATATCGATCCCGTTGCCTGTCGTTATGCCCGCGAACAAGTGGGGGTAATGGCTTTTGAAGGCAGTGCCGTAAGTACAGAAGTGTTGCTAGAAGCGGGTATTCGTAAGGCTGACTCAGTGGTAGCTGCATTGCGGAGCGATGCCTTAAATCTGGCGATGGTAACCCTTGCCAAACACTACGGAGCGCCGCATATTTTGACACGGATGCGCCACCGCGATTTTGCCGAGCCATTACGCATAGTCGGAGCAAATCATATTGTTAGCACGGTGGATCTAGCTGTATCAACGATGGTAAATGCGATTGAATATCCCCAAGTAGAATCAATGATGCACTTTGAGCAGGGACAAATTGAAGTGCTAAAACTTGCTATCCCAGAAAAATGCTATGTTGCTGGGCGTAGCGTTGCCGAAATTGCTCTTGATTCTAGCTTTCCCACAGGCTCGTTAATCATTGGCTATCAGGCTCATGCTTATGAAGACTTGATAATTCCTAATGGTAGTACGGTATTAGAACCTGGTTCAACAGCGCTAATTGTCACAAAACCAGGTTCGCTACATCAAGTCATTGATTTTATCGAAGGTTGTAAATAATTTGCATGAAGCTATACCGACTATTTTGTTTAGCAATGGCGCTCATTTTTCTGACTGCTTGTAACACTTCTGAGTTATCCCAACTCCCCGTAGCTCCATCGCCTAAGATGGTGACTTTAGATAAAAATTTTCAGGCAGTAATGGGGCAAACTATTTATGTGCCTATTTATTCCCATATTTATTATGAAAATCGGCAAAAGACTTTTGATTTAGCAGCTACGTTGAGTATTCGCAATACAGACTTGACGAGTCCAATGATTGTTACAGCAGTACGTTACTATGACTCAAATGGTAAATTGGTGCGGCAATATGTAGAGCGTCCAATTCAACTAGATGCTTTGGCTTCCACTGATTTTGTTGTAGATAGAAATGACACCAGTGGCGGTAGTGGGGCAAATTTTATTGTGGAATGGGTAGCAAAGACGGAAATTTCCGAACCCATAGTAGAAGCGGTAATGATTGGTAGTGCTTTGCAACAAGGAATTTCTTGGATTAGTCCGGGTAAAGTGATTAAACAAACTAATCGGCAGAAATCGCCTACTTAATCATCTTCAAGTTTTAGTAATTGCTCGTCAATATTTTGTAAGCGCGATCGCCCAATTTCTGAAGAAAGAATTTGCTTGCGGATGGCTTCACCCAAAGCTCCTTTTTCTGCCAGCAACAAGCGGCGGCGAATAGCATCAAGTTTAGGGCGATCGCCTTTGGTAGCATCTAAGCTATCTGGGCGGCGGTTATAGATGTCTCGTAGGGTTTTTTCTGCCCCGGCTATTCGTACTTGATAACTTGCCCGCATTTCTTCGTAAACGGCTCTGGGCAATACTCCTGACTTCAATAAGCTATCTAATTCATCTTGGGCGGCTTTACCTGTAATTAACTGGGCTTGTAACTCCTCAATTTGTTGGCGAGTTTCCGAAAACTTAGCTAATTTTAAGCGTTTTACTAACCAAGGCAAACTTAAACCTTGACCTACTAATGACACCAACACGCAACCATAAACTAGAGCAATCAAATATTCTCGTCCCGGTAAGTTAGTAGGTAAACTCAATGCTAAAGCCATGGAGAGCGAACCTTTAATATTGCCAATAAAGAGTAAATGTTGCCAACGCAAGGGAATTGAGCGATCAATCCAACGTACCCCAGCCATTAGTGGGTAAACAGTGCAAATTCGTCCCAATTGATAAGCCAAAACTGCGAGTAAAACTGCGGGGAAAATTTTAATTAGGGTGATGGGGTTTATTTCTATGCCAATGAGCAGGAATATAAAAGTATTGACTCCAAAACCAGCATATTCCCAAAAACTTAATAAAGTAATGCGATCGCCCGCAGAATTAGTCCGAGAAAGTCCGATATTGCCGAAGATTAACCCCGCCACTACCACCGCCACAGCACCGGATACACCAAAAAACTGCCCCGCCTGGAAAGTCCCCAAAGCAACGGCAACAGTCAACAATAGACTGCTTAGAGGATCGTTTAAACGGGCAAATATAGGTATGCTCAAATAGCCCAAAACTGCGCCTACTAAGCTGCCTCCAATCGCTACAAATAAAAATTCTTGGATTCCTGCTAAAAATGTCAGAGAACCCGTTGAATACACTTTTAAAATTAAATTGAATAAAACTAAAGCGGCGGCATCGTTGAATAAAGTTTCGCCTTCAACAATAGTCAAAAGTCTTGCAGGAACAGGGATATCTTTAAATACGGCAATCATTGACACCGTATCTGTATTTGCCAAAATTACCCCTAAAAAAAGGGCAGGTATCCAGTCTAGGGTCAGTCCAAATTTTAATAGTACAGCGATAATAGCCGTGGCAAGCAATGCCCCAGGGACAGCCAAAAGTGCAATCGGTTTAAAGGTGCTGCGGAGGCGGCGGACATCAGTGTTAATCCCTGCCTCAAAAATCAAAATTGGCAGAAAAAGATTTAAAACTAAGTATGGATCTAACCCAATACGACGAGATAATAAATCGTTGATGGGCAAACCTGCTAGAACTAAACCTGTCACATAAGAAATTCCTAGCCTCCGCGACAGCAAAGCGACGGTAGTAGCAATCAGCAGCAGAATAATTAAAACTGGGACTAATTCAGGCACATTTACGTTAGTTAAGAGTATTTGTAAATGAGTTTACCCCTAAAAAAATGTTATTGCAGCTATTGTTAGCAGTAAAAAGAAGACTTCTCATTAAAAATTATCTGTTAATATCTTCTCCCCACGCCGATAAATTTCTCGCGCGTAATCTGTCCAAACTCCTTGTCCCCAGTAACGAAAACAACTTGTTTGCAGTAGTAAATTGTGTAGCAGTGCTTGACGATAGTTAGAACTTTGAGTATTTGCTGGATCTATCTTTTGGTGAAACAAGGCGCTGAGTTGATTCATCGGAGTTAAAACATTTTCGTAACCCTTTACCCAACTTAAATTGTTAGTCCAAGAAGCGCCATCTACATGAAAATTTGGGTTATTTTGCTTAAGAAAGGCGATCGCATTATTCACCGCATCGGGAGCATACTTAGAGTTTACTTGCTCCCAAATCTGATGTTGTCCTACAGCTTGGCAAGTCGGAAAATCCTCCGCAGTACAACCAATAGACGAAATCAATTCTAAATACTCTGTACCTGTAACACTAACAACATCATTACCCATTTCTTCCCAAGCTCTCATAAATGCGCCAGGAAACTCATTCATCATCACGCCGCCATTTTCCCCATCCCCAATTTGAGTAACTATTGGCGGTACGGAAACATTGCCTAAATTTTGCCTTGATAGAGTTTTTGCCTCATAATACGGCTGCATCTGCGCGACTAATTTAGTATCCGAGCCTTGAGTTTTAATTAAGGCTGTAATACTTAAAGTTTCCCCTTGAGAATTACGCGCTACTAAACGGTGGGGTAAATGCTTGTACTGTAGAGGTTGCCCAGTTAAAGTTTCAATAGAATGCTCTTGTACCATCACCCAACGGTAGCCGCAGTCAAGCATTGCTTTGACAAATTTAAATAAAGTATCGGGATGGTTGGGTAAGTGCATCTCTGGCGGAGAAAAGCCTTTAACTCGTGCTAAAGCCTCCCAGCCAAAAATTGCCGCAAAATGATGTTGCCAAGCACGGATATGCAGTTTAATATCGGGAATTGGAGTCGAGGAAACTACAGCATGACTCCACATTGTCCCTAGCCATTCTACATAAGGCTGATAAGTGCGATCGCACGTTATCCGTTTAAGATTGTCTATCACATCCCCTCGTCCCATTTGCTGCAATCCCCATAGCAAATTACCGGAATAATCCAACATTACGCGCGGGTTTTTGCCTCTACTGACAAGATCGCAAATCATATCCGCCATGCGACTGTAACAATGAGCAAAAGGCGCAGCATTATGGTTATCTCCTTCGTGGGAATGCTCGAACATATATTGCAAGTTGCTAATTAATTCGCCATTGCTTCCCGCCGGAATTATCGGTTGCTGCATATGTAAGGCGATCGCAAAGGTAGCTTTTACGTTTTGAATATTTATATTACTTGTGGGTAAAAATACTGGTATATCGTTTTTAACTACCGTTTCAACCAAAGATTCCGAACCACAAATATTTGGTAATCCATCAATTATTTCTGGTAAAGTCGGTAGAGTTAACGCTTCTGATGCTGCAACCATTTTTGTTAGTTTTAGTAAGATAGGTTTATATTACTAAATTCTCAACTTTCCTAACTAAAAACTTATTGAAACTATTGGTAATGTCTAATCTTTATCTTATTGGTGGTGCAAATGGCTCAGGAAAGACAACTACAGCTAAAAGATTATTACCCAACTTTCTAGGAGTTATTGAGTATGTTAACGCTGATGAAATTGCTGCGGGAATTTCAATGTTTAACCCAGAATCCGTTGCTATTCTTGCCGGAAGATTAATGTTAGAAAGATTAGAAATACTTGCTAAGTCTGGGGTTGATTTCGCTTTTGAAACTACTCTTGCTGCTAGATATTTTGCTAGTTTTTTGAGAAAATCTAAGCTGAGAGGCTCCACTATTAACTTGATTTTCTTTTGGTTACAAAGTCCTGAATTAGCAGTAGGCGAGTAGAAAGCGGTAGGCATAATATTCCTGAAGATGTCATTCGCCGCCGTTATATAAGAGGTGTTAAAAACTTACTAGAATTGTATATACCCTTATGTGACAGTTGGGTTATATATGATAATTCTAGTCCAAGTTCTCAAGTAGTTGCAGTTTGTGACATTGAGAAAAAACCGCTTATTTATCAATCTAAAATCTGGAATTAAATAATAAAAATTACCAATGAATGAACAATCTTTAACAGACCTATATCAAAAAATTGATGCTGGTGTAAAATTAGCGATCGCCGAAGCTATAGAAAAGCACCGCAAATTAGGAGAATCAATTAGTATTTGGCAAGATGGTAAAATTATTACTTTGACGGCTAACCAAATTCCTCCTCTCAATCCAGAGAAAAGCCACTTGCAAGAGTAGTAATTAATTTTAAATACTCAAACCTTTTAGATGGTAGTGGGAAAAATAGACTGGGTTTAATATTGATGGAAGTAGGCGACTTCTAGTTAAAATTGGCTAAAGATTGAGCATAAGCCATAAAATTTGCAGTTGTGAGCGACTGTACCGCAGCGTTGCAGTTTTGTACCCAATACTGACGACCAAAACGAACTAATTGACGGCTATTTATTGCTGTGACGATCGCAAGTACGGGAGTATTAGCTTTATCTTTGTCGCCAGATTGCTCTTGCAGAATGCTTCTTAACTGGTTTTGCTTTTGCGAGTCTACGGCTTGTTCGATTGTCAATTCCACCATTAACATTTGCACTTTGTCAATTAATTGAGCATTTTCAATAATTAGCTGAAGCTCATCGTCATCTTTGCGATCAAGTTTACCCCACACAATTAGCCGCGCATCGATAATTAGCAACGAGCCAATTTGCTCGAAGGTTCTAGGAAATACTACAGCTTCCGTTTGTCCTGTCAAGTCTTCGAGTTTTACAATCGCCATGCGATCGCCTTTTTTGGTAGTAATTGATTTAATGCTACTAACCATCACTACCGCACACAGTAAGGCTTTCTTGCTTTGCGCTTCTAATTCGCTCAAATTAATTGGTGCTAAAACTTGCATGGCAGAACGAACAGATTTTAGGGGATGATCGGAAACATAAAAGCCAAGTAATTCTTTCTCTTTATTAAGCTTTTCTTGTTGCGAAAAATCCGCTACTTTTGCAGCTTTAGGGACTGAATCAAACTTATTACTTGCTTGCTCGTTATTTTCCAACCCGCTCCAATCAAAGAGGTTTACTTGTCCACTGGCGCGTTCTTTGAGGCGCGATTGCGACCAATCTAAAACTACATCTAAATCGTGGATTAACTGGTTGCGATTAGGCTCAATTTTGTCAAAACCACCGCATAAAATCAGAGTTTCCAAAGCGCGACGGCTGACTGTATGCAAATCTACGCGATCGCACAAATCGGCTAATGACTTAAATTCGCCACCATTATTTCTTGCTTCTAAAATACATTCACTTGCACCTAGCCCAAGATTTCGCACCGCACAAAATCCAAACAAAATTGTAGTGTCTAACGGCGCAAAATCTATAACCGAACGATTGATATCTACTTGTTCTATAGGAATATTCATTGTCAAACAAGTAGCAATATATTTTTGCACCTTATCTGTATCGCCGCTATTTGATGTTAACAACGCCGCCATATATTCCACAGGATAGTTTGCTTTCAAATAAGTCGTTTGATAAGTTACATAGGCATAAGCTGTTGAATGAGATTTATTAAAGCAATATTCTGCAAACTTGACCATTTGCTCGAACAAAAATTCAGCTACTTGTTGTCTTACGCCATTTTTTGCCGCTCCATCTACAAAAGTTTCTCGATGTTTTTGCATCTCTGATGCTTTCTTTTTACCCATTGCTCGTCTAAGTAAATCAGCTTGTCCCAAAGAGTACCCTGCCAAGTCTTGAGCCTGTCTCATGATTTGCTCTTGATAAACTAAAACTCCATAGGTTTCTTCTAAAATTGGCTCTTGTAAGGGAGTTTTATATTCTATTTTTTCTCTACCATGTTTGCGATCGATAAATTCAGGAATTAAACCTGCATCTAATGGCCCTGGGCGATATAATGCCAAAATTGACGAAATATCTTCTATACAAGAAGGACGCAAATCTTTAACTATTTGCCGCATTCCTGAAGACTCTAGCTGAAAAATACCTTCTAATTCTCCATCTTCTAACATTTTGTAGGTCTTTTCTACATCTTGAGGCATTTTTTTTACTTCACCTTTAGCAAGAATTTTTTGAACTCTCCTTTCTTCTAAAGGTAAGGCATCAGGATCGATAGTTATGTGGCGATTTTCTTTAATTAAATCGACGGTTTTTTGAATTAAAGTTAAGTTTCTTAATCCCAAAAAATCCATCTTCAGTAATCCCAAAGATTCTAAATCTTCCATGAAGTATTGAGTAATTACCGAGCCATCATTATTTCTTTGCAAAGGCACAATTTCATCTAAAGGTTCCGATGAAATTACTACCCCGGCGGCGTGAACTCCGTAAGTTTTATTAGTTCCTTCGACGCGCATTGCCATATCAATCCAATGATGTACCTTTGGATCGTTATCGTATTTTTCTTTAAATTCTATTGCTGGTGTAGCATCAGAAATCATTACCGCTAACTTAGTTGGCTTACCTCTAACTACAGGAATTAGTTTCGCCATTTTGTCGGATTCTCCGTATGGAATATCTAACACTCTTGCTACATCTTTTAGTACCGATTTTGACGTTAAGCGGTTAAAAGTAATAATCTGAGCAACTTTATCTGCACCATATTTATTCGTCACATATTCAATTACTTTTCCACGTTTTTCAATACAAAAATCCGTATCAATATCTGGCATTGATTTACGTTCTGGGTTTAAAAATCGCTCAAATAATAACCCATGATGGACGGGATCGATATTAGTAATTTGCAGCGCGTAAGCAACTAAAGAACCCGCCGCCGAACCTCTACCTGGCCCTACAGGAATGCTATTATCTCTAGCATACTTGATGTAATCCCACACTACTAAAAAGTAAGTAGCAAACCCCATTTGCTGCATCATTTTTAATTCGTAATCTAGCCTTTCTCGATAAACTGGCTCGATTTCGTGAGCAGATTTGCGGTTAAATCTTTTTAGCAATCCTTGCCAAGTAACAAACTCTAAATAAGTATCAGCAGTGTGTCCGGGAGGAAATTCATAGTTAGGAATACGAGACTCACCCATAAGGTCGTAAGGCTCGACTTTTTCTGCTACTTCTAAGGTAGTTGCGATCGCTTCATCTATTACCTCTGCTGGGAGATGATCTCGAAACAATTGTCTCATTTCTTGAGCCGATTTGAGATACTCTGTACCGCTATAGCGCATCCGCTTATCTTCACTAATTAGCTTTTTAGTTTGAATACATAGCAAAGCGTCGTGGGCTTCTACGTCGTAGCAAGAAACAAAATGCGAGTCATTGGTAGCAATAAATTTAATGTCTAATTCACGGGCAATTTTAATTATTTCAACATTAACAATTCGGTCTTCTGGCATTCCATGATCTTGAATTTCTAAGTAATAATCGTCTGCGAATATAGCTTTGTATTCTTTGGCTACCTTCCGCGCTACATCTAGCCTACCCGCGAGGATTGCTTGGGGTATTTCTCCACCTAAGCAAGCACTGGTGACAATTAAACCTTCATGATATTGGGTAAGTAATTCTTTATTAACACAAGGACGAGCAAAAATGCCGCTACCTTGCATTCCTTTAAGGTGAGAAATAGTTGTTAACTTAACTAAATTTTTGTATCCTTTAGTATTTTTAGCTAAAACAACTTGATGATATTTAGGTACTTTACGACGGGCTTTATTTTCAATATCGCCGTTCATTACATACATTTCATTGCCAATAATTGGCTTGACATTTCTACTACGACATACTTTAATAAGTTCAATCGCTCCATACATTACACCATGATCGGTAAGGGCGATCGCCTTCATGTCTAATTCAATCGCTCGATCTACCAGTGCGGGTAGTTGACTTGCACCATCAAGCAAGCTGTAATCACTGTGGATGTGTAAACCAACAAAAGACATAAGTTTATTAAATAGTTGTAGTTATTGACTTAGCTTTGGGTAATGCGTCGCGTGGGAAGCTTTAGAAATATTGCTATATATACATTTTAATCAATAGTTAGAGCGATCGCATCACAAAGTTTTTTACTACTTCAAAGTATTTTAATCCAGCAGTTATTGCAGTGTTATTGTGTCCAGCATTGGGAACTATGAATAGTTGTTTCGGGTTAGGTGCAGCCCCATACAGTTGTTTGCTCATACTAACCGGAATTACAGTATCATCTGTACCATGAATAAATAAAACAGGCATTTTTAGAAGCTTTACTTTTTTAATAGATTCAAAGCGTTGATTGAGAAGTAAATTAACTGGAAATAATCTAAATTGACCGTAGCTATTAACAACATCTGCAATAGAAGTAAACGAACTATCTACAATTAATCTAGCTGCTTCGGGGTGCTGGGTAGCTAAATTAATTGCGATCGCACCTCCCAAAGAATGCCCGTAAATAATAATATTATTAGGCTGAATCTGTCGCTGTTTTACTAAATAATCCCAAGCTGTCGTCGCATCTTGATAGACATTATTTTCGCTGGGAAAACTACCTTCACTGCGCCCGTAACCCCGATAATCTATTATTAGCACTGCAAAACCCATCTGGTGAAAACGATAAGCGTGAGCCGCATTTGCACCGATATTTACACCATTACCATGCAGATATAGTAAGGTTTTAGCCTTGGCTGTAGCGGCGGGAATCCACCAACCATGGATTTTCTCAACCTTACCGCTTGCTGTAGTTACAGGTAGCCATACCTCTTGAAAATCTAGATTAAAAGCCTTGGGTGTAGTTTCGATAACCGAGGAGGGAAAATAGATAAAACGCCCTTGTTGGCGATACAAGTAGATACAAGCAGCTAAATAAACACTCGTAACTACAACCCCCGTACCTAATAACAACTTGAATAAAGGCTTTTTAAGCATAATTATTTGTTAGCCCAAAAGACAAGCAGCCGGAAAAAGCAAATATTCCAAAAAAAACAACTTCCAGATAAATTGATAAAACGAAGCGATCGCCACCTTATCGAGCAAATCTACCTGAAAACTACGCCACCACAGCAAAAATAGCAAGCCTAAATGAGTGCTGACTAAAAATATAGTATTAACTCCAGGTAGCCAAAAGACGACAGAACTCGCCATTCCTATATAGCATACAGTTATTATCCAACGAGCCAGATTAAATACTCGTTCTTGACCTAAAGCAATGGTGAAAGTAGAAATTTGGTATTGACGATCGCCTTCAAGATCGGGGATATCTTTAAATATGGCGATCGCTACCGTAAACACAATTACAAACAAAGTCAACGCCCATACCGTCGCCGGGATATTCAGACTGTTAGTAAAATGCAGATATAGCCCTAAATTAACTACCGCTCCCCGTACCGTAAAAATGCACAAAGCCGCCCAAAAAGGAAACCGTTTCAACCGAATCGGGGGCAAAGAATAAGCCGTACCAATTGCTAAACTAATAACCACCATCCCCAGCAAATAAGGCGATTGTAGCCCAGCGAGTAGCAACGACAGTATCCCAGTCACCACAACGATTAGCTTGCCTGTAGCAAGGGAAAAATCGCCACTAGCTAGAGGTAAATGGGGCTTATTAATTTGGTCAATAGCCACATCTTCTAACTGATTCAAGCCGACAATGTAAATATTGCCACATAGACAAGCCAGCCAAGCTACTAAAACAGGCAGCACTGAACTATTATTGAATCCTTGATCAAAGGCGATCGCATATATACCCCAGACGCTCAAACTCGTACCAATAATTGTATGGGGGCGCGAAAACTGCCAAAAAGCCGCCAGTTTATTACCCTTTACACGGCGGTTTGTTTCCTTATTTAGTACCACACAACAACCCAAATTTAATTAATCCGCGATCGTAACCCCGACTCATTAACCCCAACGATAGCGCCGCTTGAATTGTTCCCCAACCAGAGCGAATTAAGCCAACTAGCGCCTCAAAATTGAACGCCGAATCAATAACTACATCCCAAAAAGGTGCAACTGCTTTTGACCAATCTGCTGTAGAAATGTTTTGTAATGGGAGATTGCGCGCAATTTCTGCGTACTCTGGCAAAGAAATTACGTAAGGCAAACAATAAACCCGATAAATATCTGCCAAATGCTGTTTTTCATCGATTGTTAGCGCCTCGTTTTCTGTAGAGCGGTGACACCACGTAACCATAATAAACTTTCCCCCAGGCTTTAGCACCCGATAACACTCTTGCATAAACTTAGTTTTGTCGGGCATATGTTCGCCACTTTCTAGCGACCACACTAAGTCAAAAGAATTGTCAGCAAAGGGCATATTTTGGGCATCTGCTACCTGAAAACTAGCTTGGGTGTTTAAAAGTGCCTCGGTTGCCCGTTCTGCTGCTCTAGAGGCTTGCACGGGGCTAAGAGTAATACCCGTTACCTTAGCATTAAATTTTTTTGCTAGGTACAGAGAACTGCCACCAATACCGCAACCAACATCAAGAATATTCTCAGCTTGCTGTATGCCCGACCATTGTAGTAATTCTTCAATTAAATCTATCTGTGCTTGGCGGCGATCTTTTTTGATTTTGCCTTCTGCGCCATAATAGCCGTGGTGCATATGCTCGCCCCATATTTGTTCCCACAAACTAGAGGAAGCATCGTAAAATTGCTGAATTTGCTGCTGTAGTGCCGTACTCATGTTAGTAGCGTTGAAACGGTAGACCGGAATCAGCGTAGCAGAAGATGTTATTCCTTGGCACGGATATTAAGTTTTAATTGAGGCATTTTATGCACAAAATGAATATTATTTTCGATTGTGCTTGAACTTTAAGCTGGAGCTTAGGACGTGACTGTTTCTCGGACAATTTGCCTAGGATTTTTGGCGGTAATCGCTATTGGCACAATTTTACTAATGATGCCTTTTTCCTCTACGACCGGGACTTGGGGTAACTTAATTGTGGCATTATTTACTTCTACTTCGGCTGTTTGTGTTACGGGTTTATCGATAGTTGACCCTGGGACTTACTTCTCTTTTTGGGGACAACTTTTTGTGGTGGCGCTGGTGCAGATTGGCGGACTAGGTTATATGACTGCCACTACCATCCTGTTATTACTTCTGGGGGCAAAGTTTGGTTTGCGCGATAAAGTTGCCATTCAACAAGCTTTAGACCGGACAGGAATACACGATAGCGCCCAATTAATTCGCTCGATTATTGCGCTTACTTTAATCTTTGAAATTAGTGGAGTATTTTTACTACTACCCGTTTTTACTCCCAAATATCCATTGAATGAGGCTTTGTGGTACGCTATTTTTCACAGTATCAACTCTTGGAATAATGCAGGTTTTAGTTTATTTAAAGATAGCTTTATTGGCTACCAAACTTCGGTACTTTTAAACTTGGTAGTTACGGGGTTAGTTCTTTTCGGCGGAATTGGTTATGGTGTGATTTTAGAGCTATTTATTTGGTCGCGCGATCGCATTGAGCGCAATCCCAAAAAAATGATATTTTCGCTCAACTTCAAAGTTGTCGTTAGCACTACCATAGCTTTGTTGATTTTGGGGACAATTGCCTTCTTTCTTATAGAAGTAAAAAATCCGGCAACTTTTGGCGCTCTAAGCTTACCTAATCAAATACTTACCGCTTGGTTTCAAGCGGTAACGCCAAGGACGGCGGGATTTAATACTATTGATATTAGCAAAATGACGACGGCGGGTTTATTTCTTACTATTGCTTTAATGTTTATTGGCGCAAGTCCGGGTGGTACAGGTGGCGGGATAAAAACTACTACTTTTCGAGTTTTGACAAGTTGTACAAAAGCAATTTTGCAAGGAAAAGAAGAAGTATTCTTGTACGAAAGAAGCGTAGATATTTCTTTGATTTTAAAAGCAGTGGGTGTAGCAGTTGGCTCCGTAGCTACAGTCATTTTGGCAACTATTTTAATTGCTCTAACCGATCCAAAAGTAAGCCTTATTCAAATTTTATTTGAGGTAGTTTCAGCTTTTGCTACGGTGGGACTTTCCACAGGAATTACTGCTAGTATAACGGCGGCAGCTAAATTAATTTTAGTTATGACTATGTATATAGGTAGAGTGGGAATTTTGCTGCTAATGGCTGCACTGCTTGGAGATCCTAAGCCTAGCTTAGTTCGCTACCCTGAAGAAAATTTAATTGTAGGTTAAAATTGTAGTACAAACTTATAGGGAAACAGCAATACATTTTAGTTTAAATAGGGTTGATTAACCAAGGTAATAAAAAGAGTGAATCTGTCATCTTTAGGTTTTTTACGCAGTCTACGCAAAGATAATCGTCAGTTTGCTGTTATTGGATTAGGACGTTTTGGTAGAGCAGTTTGTACAACATTTCATAAATTGGGTTATGAAGTGCTGGGGACAGATGTTAATGAAAAACTTGTTGCTCAAGTGTTAACAGACCAAATTGTTTCTCATGCAATGCAACTAGATTCCACTCAACCTGCGGCACTAAAAGAAGCAGGGATTTTTGAATTTGACACGGTAATTATTGCTATTGGTAATTACATTCAAGAAAGTATTGTAACAACGCTAAATGTAAAAGAAGCTGGCGTACCTCATGTAGTCGCAAAAGCATCATCGGAAGTACACGGAAAACTGTTGCAAAGAGTGGGAGCAGATCATGTAGTGTATCCTGAATTTGAGGCGGGTTGTACTTTGGCGCGTAGTCTTACTAAACCACATATTTTAGATCGTTTTGACCTCGATCCCGACAACAGCATTGTAGAGCTAATTGTCCCGGATGTATTTCACGGCAAAACCATCACCGAGCTTCAATTTCGCACTCGCTACGGGTTAAACTTGATAGCTGTAAGTCAAGACGGCAAGTTTGAAGTTAATCCCGATCCCAAAAAACAACTACAGCAAGGCTCAGCAATGGTAGTAATTGGCTGCAATAAAGATATTAATCGCTTACCAATTTGATAAAGTTTTTGATATCCGGGTAGAGCAATCGGCAAGGTTTTAGAATAAAACTAGAAAGCTATTCCAATGGGCTGTAAGCCACAAGTTGAGAAGAAAAAAACACCATGCTGGATTTGGTACTGATTCTAGCGGTAGGTTTTTTTGGCAGCTTTGGACATTGTGTGGGAATGTGTGGGCCATTGACGGCGGCATTTTCTCTATCGCAAAAACAAAACACGCCGCAAAAAGTGCGATCGCTTCTTTTGTTTCATATTTTGCTCAATGCTGGCAGACTGATAAGTTATGCTATTGTTGGCGCGGGTATTGGGGCAATAGGTTCAGTAATTTTGGCAAGCGGACAATTAGCCGGAAGCGGTAGCGCCTTGCGTCAAACTATTGCTATTGCGACTGGGGTATTACTAATTTGGTTTGGAATTATTCAAATTAACCCTAAGTTTTTACCACCCATACCCTTATTACATCCTTTAACCCAAGGAAACTTGCATCAGCGCTTAAGTAAAGCAATGGTAGAGCTTTCTTTTAAAAGTCAATGGTGGACACCAGCTATTTTAGGCGGCGTTTGGGGTTTAATGCCCTGTGGTTTTTTGTACGCCGCCCAAATTAAAGCCGCCGAAACTGGCAATATTTGGCAAGGTGCAGCAACAATGGCGGCTTTTGGGTTGGGAACTTTGCCCACGATGCTAGGGGTAGGGATTTCTACTTCTTTAGTTAGTAAAGATCGGCGCAGTCAACTATTTAGGTTGGCTGGCTGGGTAACTATTACGGTAGGTGTATTAACTCTCCTCCGGGCGATGGGGGAAGAAATGATGATTTATTTTACAGGGCATGGGGCGTTACTATGTTTGATGTTAGCTTTAATTGCCCGTCCAATGCGCCGTTTATGGGCGCAGCCACTAAAGTACCGCCGCGCTTTGGGAGTAGGTGCTTTTGTCCTGGCGATCGCCCACGTTAGTATTACTATGCAGCATAACTATGGTTGGAATTTAAGTGCGATCGCCTTTTTGCTGCCAAATCATCAAATAGCGTTGTTTACGGGGTTAAGTGCCTTTCTACTGCTTGTTCCCGCAGCTTTTACCAGCAGGGACAAAATACAGAAAAGTTTAGGCAAGTATTGGCGATGGATTCATCTGTTGAGTATTCCAGCTTTGATAATGGCGGTAATTCATGCTGTACTTATTGGTAGTCATTACTTGGGTGGGATTAATGAGACGTGGAGAAATCAGATTTTGGTTGCTAGTTTGGGGTTGATGACTTTGGGAGTATTAATATTACGTTGGCAAAACCCACTAATATCGCGCAAGTTATGAAAAGCTTTGTTTTGTTTCAAAAGTTTGTAGCTCGGAGATCCCCCCTTCAAAAGGGGGGGAAATATAATAATGTCAGGATTAATAAGGGGGGGGAATATAGAAAAATTGCTGTTAAAAAAGTGTGTTTGGGGCGATCGCAAATTGTGGCAACTTTTAATCAAGTAATCAGTTTTGGCGGATTGATACTACTTGCAACTTTAGTTACTACTCCCGCCAATGCTCACAAAATAGAAATTCAAAAAGATGTAGGCGCAACTATTCATATTGAACCAAACGATGCTCCCCGCGCGGGAGAATCGGCTTTAACTTGGTTTGCGCTTACCCAAAAAGGAGGGAGAATTATTCCTCTAAATGAATGCGATTGTAAGTTGTCTCTTTACTCCCAAACTTCCACAGAAAAGCCTTTGCAGCAACCGATACTCACAGCAGTGTCTCAAGAGAGTTATCAAGGTATCCCCGCCGCAACAATTACTTTTCCGGCGGCGGGGGCTTATCAGTTGCAATTGCAGGGAAAACCCCAAAATGGGGCAAAATTTTCCCCCTTTGAATTAAAGTTTGACATCAATGTTGTACCAGGAATAAATGCACCAAAAAGCAGCGATTTTAAGGTGGCACCGGAAGTTGTTACAGAAAAAAATACCGATCTCATTCTTTCTCAAACAATGCCGCCGTGGTTGATTCTATCCGTTGCTATAGGCGTAATTTTTATAGGTGCGATCGCATTTTTAGTATGGCAAAAGTTGCACCGCAGGTAGAGACGTTGCAATGCAACGTCTTTACACCAAAATTCTACGGCGGCTTGTTAACCCAATCGCTAAACCTACTATTACTGTACCTATCAAATAAGCACAGCTAATTAACCGAGTTATCAAAGGTGTCGCAACGGCGGCTACTTCTATTTCTTCTGTAGCGACAACGGGTTTAAATTGACTATTTGCCGAATTTGGGATAACTTCCACCTCTAACTTGTGCGGTGCGCCATCAAAAAATTGTTGCTGCCACTTTAACTTACCTGTAACATCGGGAATCCCCTCATAAGCAAAAGCTACCCAGTTATTTTCTAGTTGAGTGGTTTTGAGCTTAAAAGTTACATCTGTTAGCGGCTGATTAGTTTTTGAATCGATTGCACTAACTTGTAAATTCGCTAATTTCCCTACTCTGGCGTAGTTATCGCCGCTTATTTGTACTTTTAGCTGAGAATCATTGCGAAAGGCGGTTTTTTCCGGCGTTGCAGGGGAATGATCGTGAGACTTGGATACTTCGGCGTTAACATTAACTACAACCAAACTTGCGATCGCAACTAACACTGCCCCACTCAATAATAATCGTACTCGTGCCGGGGCAATTTCTCCTCTCTGAGGCAAAGATTGCTTACCCATGATCCAACCGCCACCAATTCCTACCGCTAACAAAACCACAAGTAAGATAAAGTAATTGCGATACTTAACCGGATTTTCTGGCACATCAAGAGTTAAAGTTTCCTCGATGGGGCTAAATTGATTTGCTGTAATCGGGGTAACATTTACCAATAACTTATATTTGCCCCGAATTGGCAGCATTTGTTGCAATTGTACTTTACCTGATGGGGCGATCGCTGCTAATTCTAGTAACTTAGTACCTTCGACAACGGGAAAATCTGTACTAAAAAAAGGAGTGTTAGGCGGTGTAAATATTTGGACTTTAAATAAACTATTTGCCAACAATTCCCCCGCAGAATTTCGCGCCGTTAACGTTATTAATGTAGGCGATTGGGGCGTTGTAGCTTCCGCTTCAAAGGGGTAAAACTGCCCCACAGGTGGACTTGTGGTTAGTTGAATAGGCGATCGCGGCGTTTGAGATAAGCCAATATTTACCAAGAAAAGTACGCTCATCAAGCCTGTAATGGTCATGATGAGCGCCGAGCGCTGAGACTTTGACATTTTAGACTAAACTAATGGCAACTAATGGTCAAAGTGTGATGGCGCAAGGAGTGCATTGAATCGTGTACGGCGGGATAAGTAGTAAAATATACCGTCCACAGGCTCAAAGCGCATAATGAAGTATAAAGTGTCATCTGTACGGGCAAAGATAAAGTCCAATTAATTGCCCGTTTTTGAACGTAACTAAGATTATTTGTAGCTCTCACAACCAGTGTTCCTCGCACATTAATGTAAGTTATTAGCGATCAGGCATTCTGACTTAGAGACATTAGCATCGCCTCATCACAGTTGCGGAACAGCGTCGGAATTGCACCGAACTTTCCCTTTACTTCTAGTGACTTCCACCAAAACCAATCGCTTCAAGCAATTATTCTATCACAACGCGCGATCGCCAAAACTAACAGTAAAATATAATGCTAATTAGTCTTGAGGATAAGTAAAAATATGTGTACAGCTTGTTTACTATTTTCTGCTTTAATGCTATTCACACCCGCAGGAGACGCAACCCCATCTAAGGGAGTTTCTGTAGCCCAAGAAACTCAAGTAGCCATTACACAAATGGTTAAGCAATTGCCCAAGTCTTCAGATACAAGGTTATTACGCAGTGGATTATTAGAATTGCATTCGCAATTAGCGACTACAAAAAACGACACTCAAGCCCAAGAAATTATTGATAGCGAACTAAATATTTTATCGCAACAGTTAAGTAATTCTTTTAGCGGGGAAGAAGTAACTGAGTTATTGGAAGATATGTTGATAGAAGATGAGCCAGCACCGCTTGTAAAAAGTTTAAGCTCTGCGCCGCATAAATCCATTCCAACTTGGGGCTGGCTGCGTTAAATAACTGTTCTTTTGATACCCTTAACTTAGGGGCTATACGCCCCCAGTAACTTACTTCAATATTTCCTCTAACTGGTGCTGATTCCAAAGAGTTTGATACAATCCTGACTGTTTCACCAATTGCGCGTGAGTACCAGCTTGGACAATTTGCCCTTTATCCATCACTAAGAGTCTATCGGCGGTAGCGGTGGCGGATAATTGATGAGAAATAAATACAACGGTTTTGCGTTTAGTACCTTGAGAAAGATTGTTTAAGATATCGGTAGCGGTTTGATTATCTACGCTAGAAAGCGCATCATCTAAAATCAATACTGGCGCATCTACTAGCATGGCTCTAGCTAAAGCTGTACGCTGCCTTTGACCGCCAGAGAGAGTAATTCCGCGTTCTCCGACGATAGTTTTGTATTCTTGGGGAAAAGTGCGAATTTCTCCGTCTATTTGGGCAACTTTGGCACTATATTCAACTTCTGCTTGGTCGCTTACCGGATCGCCATAACGGATGTTATTTTTAATCGTAGTGCTAAAAAGAAAGCTATCTTGAGGAACATAGGCGATCGCCTGACGCAATGAATCTAAGTCAAGTTGGGTAATATCTACCCCATCAAGAAATAATTGCCCCGGTTCAATATTTAGCAAACGTGGTAAAGCATTAGCAAGGGTTGATTTACCCGAACCAATAGCACCAACAATTGCTACAGTTTCTCCCGGAGAAATTGTCAAATTGACGTTATCTAAAGCTGGAATAGTAGCGCCGGGATAGGTAAAGCTAAGATTAACCGCTTTTAGTTCGCCTTTTACTTGGTCTTTGGGTAAATGTACAACTTGGTCAGAGTTTTGAATTTTGGGCGTGACAGTTAAAATAGATTCAATGCGATCGATACTAACTTCACCCCGTTGGTAAGCCGTAATTGTAAAGCCTAACAACGCTGTGGGAAATACCAAACGCTCTACATAAATTAAAAGCTTAAGAAAATCACCGATAGTAATTTGTCCAGAAATAATTTGACTAGATCCCAGCCACAACAAAATTAGTAAACTAATATAAGCAAGTCCTCCCACGAGCGGAAACAAAGTATTGCGGGTTTTGGCTAGTCGTAAGTTAGCAGCTAAAAGCCTTTGATTATTTTGACTAAAAGCACGGCGCTCGTTTTCTTCTTGGGCGTAGATTTTAATTAAAGCAATTCCGCTCATATCTTCTTGAATCAACTCGCTGACAAGGGAAAGCTCCTCTTGGACTTGGATTTGTTCGTTGCGGAGGCGATCGCTAAATAACTGTACAGTAATTAGCATAAATGGATAGATAGCGATCGTTGCCAGCGTTAGCTGCACGCTAATTGCTAACATTACTGGGAGAGTAAGGGCGTAAGCAAATACCGTATTTGCCAAACTAAGCACCGCAAATCCCACCAATCGCCGGATATTTTCAACATCGCTAGTGGCGCGGTTAATCAAGTCACCCGCCGTATTGAGGGCAAAATAAGCAGGTTCTAACTTTAGCAGGTGTTGAAAAATCTTTTGTTTCAGGTCAAATTCTACCTGTCGCCCGACACCAAATAAAGCAATGCGAGAAACCATGCGGATTACCCACATGATTGAACTAAGAACAATAATTAGAATAACGTAACGTAAAACTTGGTCGAAAGTGAACGCAGATTGAAATTTATCGACAATTTCCCCAATCAACTGCGGAATATAAACACCAATAGCATTAACAACAAGTAAAGCAACAATACCTACAGTAGTTGCTTGCCAATGGGGGCGAAGATAAGAAACAAGTTTAGCAAGTCTAGATTGAGCCATTAGAGCAATTGAGCAACTAATTACGATTTTAACAACAGGTGCGATCGCAATAGTTATGGTCAAAAGTTAGGTAATAGCTGCCAAACTAAAGATTTTGCCGATGTAATGTTAAATTCAAGGCTATTAATGTTAAATTCAAGGCTATTTTGGTAGTGCTTGTCTGACAACTTCAACATCTATTGCCAACACTTGCGCTACTTGCTCTATGCTTAATCCCAATTCTATTAATCGCGGTACAGTCTCTAACTTAGCAGCCTGGCGACCTTGTTGTTCTCCTGCTTGACGACCTTGTTGTTCTCCTGCTTGACGACCTTGTTGTTCTCCTTCGGTAAAGGCTTCTTGGTAAACCCTTGTATTTCTAATCAAGTCTAAACCTAACATTGCTTCCACCTCCTGACGGCTAAGAAAAGGAAATTTGTATATTACTATCGTCTCAATAAACTCGATAATTTGCTGCTGTGTCTGTTCATCTAACAACTGTTGTCTGGCTTTAGCAATTAGCGATTTAGCTGTAGTGGCGGCTATTTTCTCATTTTCTACCACTAACTGAATAATTCCTACACCGAGAGACTGATTTTGCCCTAATTCATCTAAGTATATTCTTTTGACGCGATCGCCATCCAAAAGAAATTGATAGGGCAACGGTGGCGTTGATTCGGTACTCCGCTTTGGATAAACTACAATTGCTTGCCAATTATTTACAGCTTTATATTGGTATAAATACAAAAATATTTCCGCAAATAGACGATAGTAAAATGTTTCATCTTTTTGAAACTGGACTTCTACAAAGTAAATAGGTAAATTTGGTTCGCTACGGGAGGGCAAAAACAAACCATCCAACCGAAAGGCAACTTGTTTAAGCTCAATGGAGGTAAATTGATAAACATTAGCTTGAGTACCAGGTTGACCAATCAGTTCAAAAAATATACTTGGGAATTCTTGAAATAGGTAGTAAAAAAGGGTATCAGTTTTCACAGTTAATGTAGAGACGTTGCACTACAACGACTTCTATAGAATGCTAAGAATTTGAGAAATCATGTGATTAGCCTGGGATGCGTAACCACCACCAAATAAATTAAAGTGATTGAGAATGTGGTAAAGGTTATACAAAGTTTTGCGTTGCTCGTAACCCGGTTGTAAAGGGAAAGCCTCATTGTAAGAGCGATAAAAAGCCGCCGGAAACCCGCCAAATAGTTCTGTTAGTGCAATATCGACTTCGCGATCGCCATAATAGGTTGCAGGGTCAAAAATGACTGGTTCTCCTCTATCTGTACAAGCGGCGTTACCTCCCCACAAGTCCCCGTGTACTAAAGATGGTTGCACTTGGTGCGATAGCAGTTGAGGGAGAGATGCTAACAATTGTTCTTGCTGAGGAAAATTTCCCCCCTTACGTTTAGCTAATTGAAATTGATAACCTAAACGGCGATCAGCATAAAATTCTACCCAGTCTTTAGTCCAATTATTAATCTGCGGTGTAGAACCGATAGTGTTATTTTGTTCCCACCCAAACCCATTAGCGCTTGTAGCGCGGTGCATTGCGGCTAAATGCCGTCCCATTTCTTGCCAAGAATTAGTAGTTCCAGCGCAAAATCTGTGTGGAGGGTTTCCCTCCACAGAGTTTTGTAAGAAAGTACCTAGTTTTAGCCACTCTAAGACAATGTAAGCCGAATTTTCAGCTACGCCCCAACAAATTGGTTTTGGAACGCGGATAGTATTTGTTTGCGCCATTTGCTGCAACCCCAATGCTTCAGCGACAAACATTTCGCCTTTAGAAGCTTCGTTTAATTTTACAAAATAAGTGCGCTCTCCATCGCTAACAGCGTAACCTTGATTGATGCAGCCACCGCTTACCGGGCGATGACTAGCAATTTTAAACTTTGGTTGAGTCTGGGAGATATGCGCGGCTATTTGCGTCCACATACTTAATTAAGGCTTGAGAATAACCGCACCGTAAGCATTTGCTGAGAGATACTTTTGGGCGGCGGTTTGCATTATCCCCGCATCTAGGGCTTGAATCCTAGAAGGGTAATCAAAGGCTGGCTCTAGGTTTCCTACCATAGATTGATAATAACCATATAAACCAGCGCGATCGCTCGGAGTTTCGTTAGCAAAAATAAATCTGTTTGCTACTTGAGTACGAATCCGGGCAATTTCCCATTCTTCCACAGGCTGAGTTTGAATAGTATTTATATGCTGGGCGACTTCTGCTTCTACTTGGGCTATATTTTCTACTGGAAGCGTTGCAGAAATATAGAAAGTACCTTGCAAGCGTTGGGTTACGTTGCTTACAGAAATGCTCGAAACAAGTCCTTTTTCTTCCCGCAAATCCCGCACTAGCCTTGAAGTACGCCCCGAACCTAAAATTGCTGCTAAGACATCTAAAGCGTAAGTTTCTTGAAGGTTGCTCAATCCTGGAACGCGCCAAACCATTACTAGCCTAGCTTGTTGTAGATTATCATCTTTTAACTCGTTGCGGACAATTTCTGTAAAAGCAGGTTCTTCTTTAAGGGTATTTGCTAAAGGTGGATGGTTAACAACTGGTAAGGGATTAGTAGCTTCGGTAAAACCATCGGCGACAATTTTAATTAATTCATCTACAGGTAAATTACCCACAGCGACGGCGGTAATTGAGTTAGGTTGATACCAAGAGGTATGAAAATCGCGCATTTGTTGCGGCTGAAGTTGAGAAATTACGTCAAATTCTCCTAGTACCGGGCGACGATAAGGTAAACGATCAAAAGCGGTTTGCATTGCTTGGGCAAAAGTGCGCCGACGGGGATTATCATCCGAGCGGCGGATTTCTTCTAAGACAACTAACTTTTCTCGACTAAAAGCATCGTCAGGAATTAAAGAATTAAGCACTACATCAATTTGCAGAGGTGCTAGGCTGGCAAAATCTTTTGGAGCGGTGGTGATGTAGTAATGGGTGTAATCTTGGCTAGTTGCTGCATTAGTAACCGCTCCTCGCTCCTCAATTCGGCGTTCAAATTCCCCGCTCACAATACGTTTAGTTCCTTTAAAAACCATGTGTTCGAGAAAGTGAGCCATACCATTGATATCATCAGGTTCATTAGCGGAACCCACATTAACCCACAAACTGAGGTTAACAGCTTCTACTGGCATTTGCTCGGCTACAATTGTCAAACCGTTAGGTAGCCGATGTAGGGTAGGAGAATTTAAGCGGGGTGGTTTTACAACAGTTGAAGTCATTGGTAATACGCAAAAAGCCAGTATTTCCTTATCTTAGCCATTCTTGAGAACAGGCTGAAAAGATTGTACTATTTTGGGTAAGTCTTTGCTCGTGCTTTGCGAAGTCTCAACCAAAAGATATACATATTTTTTCACCGCTTTATGTAAGTTATGCTATCGATTCAACAAATAAAAGCTAAAAAAAAATCTGTTCGCCGCAATCTTTGGTTAGAAAAGTTACTAGCAATTATTGCCTTTGTAAATTTAATTTTAGTAGGTTTCGATCTTAGTTACATACCTTGGCGAGATTTTTACTTTGCTGAAGCACCAACAATAGTTAAATATTACGACCAAGTTAAAGGTATAGAACCTCACCGCGAAACTCAAAGATATCTTAACAAGGTTGAGCAATTAGAAACCCAAGTTGAGCAAACAGGATTGCAATCGCCAGAAGTTGAAAGCTTATTGCAACAATTGCGTCAACTCAGCAATGAAATGATTGAAGATAATCCTTTTGATGTGGCAGGTAAAACGGGAAGTTTAGCTAAAATCAAAAGATTAATGCGTCTCCATGTAGCTAACTTTAATAATCGTTCTATAGAAGCATCAGCCCACGAAGCCTTTACATTATTTTGGAGCCAATTATATTTATCTCAAGCAGATTGGCAGAAAGAAATTAGTTTTTTTAATACTCAGTTACGCCCTTTAATTGAAAACAACTACTATCGAGATATAGGAGAGAATGGTCAATTTATAGATAATTTTTGGTTAATAGATTTACTATTTGTAGTCATCTTTAGTCTAGATTTTTTAATTCGGACATTTTTTATTAGCCTCCGCAACAGATTAAGTTGGTTAGAAGCAATGTTACGGCGCTGGTACGATATTTTGCTGCTAGTACCTGTGTTGCGGTGGTTGCGAGTAATTCCGGTAACGATTCGCCTCTATCAATCTCGGCTACTAAATCTTGAACCTGTGCGATCGCAAATTAACCGAGATTTTGTTGCTAATTTTGCCGAAGAAATTACCGAAATTGTTGGTATTAGAATCATAAATCAGCTTCAAGAAGCAATTAGTAATGGTAATATTAGTCGCTGGCTGCTACGTTCAAAGAGTGGTGGTTATATAGATATTAATAATACTAATGAAATTAGTGCGATCGCATCTCGCCTTATAAAACTAAGCGTTGATCAAGTTATCCCAAAAATTCAGCCAGAAGTAGAAGCGTTGATACATTACAATCTTCAAACTATACTTAATCAGTCTCCAGTATACAAACAGCTTCAAAACGTGCCAGGGGTAAGTAATTTGCCGAAGCAATTAGCGAGTGAGATCGCCAAATCTGCTTATAGTGCGATCATAAATATGACCGAAGATCGAACAAATGCAAAAATGTGGCAGCAGCTAACTGACAACTTTAGTAAAAATCTAGAATTAGAGTTGCAAAAAGAACATAATCTTAAAGAAATTCAAAACTTGCTCGTAGATTTATTAGAAGAAATTAAGATTAACTATGTTCAAAATATCACTGAAGGCGGGATAGAAGAAATTTTAGAAGGATCTGACCAAATTAGACAAATTAAGCGTAAAAGATAAAATTAGTAAGAAAGGAAAAATTATGGTTAATTCTTTAGAAATAAATACCCCGATTAGAGTAGGTTTAGTTGGTACGGGTTATGTAGCAAAGCTTAGAGCCGAGATATTGCAGCAAGACGGGAGAGCTAAATTAGTAGCAGTAGTTGGTAGTACGCCTGAGAAAACCGCCGAATTTGCTCAAAAATATGATGTAGATGCGATCGCATCTGTAGAAGAATTAGTAAGCTTAGATATAGATTTAGTAATTGTTGCAACTATAAATAGCGAACATGGTTCCGTTTGCCGTCAAGCCTTGCAACACGGAAAGCACGTTGTAGTTGAGTATCCTTTGTCTTTAGATGTATACGAAGCGGAAGAACTAATTAACCTAGCATCTCGGCAAAATAAACTACTGCACGTAGAACATATAGAATTACTCGGCGGATTGCACCAAGCCCTAAAAGAAAATTTATCAGCAATTGGCAATGCATTTTACGCCCGTTACAGCACCCTAAATCACCAATCTCCTGCACCTCAGCGTTGGAATTACAGCAAAGAATTATTTGGGTTTCCTTTGAGTGGCGCAGTATCGAGGCTGCACCGCCTGACCGATTTATTTGGCACTGTAGCGACTATTAGCTGTCAAAACCGCTATTGGGGGATGGAGGGAGAGTTTTACAAGGCTTGTTTGTGTACAACACAGTTGCAGTTTACTAACGGGCTTATTGCTGAAGTTGTTTATGGTAAAGGAGAAACTATCTGGCTAGAAGAACGCAAATTTACTGTTGATGGCGAAAAAGGCGGTTTAAGTTTTGACAAAGAAGACGGAAAATTAATCAATGCTGAAGGGATAAAAGCCATTGAAGTAGGTACGCGCCGAGGCTTATTTGCCCAAGATACAGATATGGTATTAAGCCATTTGATTGATGGTACGCAATTGTATGTTAGTCCAGCAGCAAGCTTGTACGCCCTCAAAGTGGCGGATGCAGCTAGGCGCTCTGCTCAAACTGGGCAAACTGTGGCTTTATGATACTCAATTGCCGCTTTCCAGCAGAGCAAAAAACCTAAATTAGTTGCCCTATACACCACCATTCCTCAGTTATTTCTTCTACTTCATCCTTGAAAATAAAACCGCGCTCTACAAAACCTTGGGGAACAATCAGCCCAAACTCTTTTGATAGTTTTCTGGGTGCAAGTTCGTGGGTTTTACCAAAAAAACCTAGATAATAGCTAGGATCGTAGAAAATTGTTACCTCGCTACTAAACATCCAGGGTAAGGTAAATAAACAGGCGACTTTGTAATAGTTACAGTAACTCTGGGGTAAAGACTGAGCAATTAGTTCGGCGGAATGCAGCATAAGGTTCATACATTGCGCTTGAATTTCTTTTGTGGTGTAAGGCGGGTTGATAAGGCTAGAAATTACCGGGATTTTCCAGTGACAGTATTTTTCCTCTGCCTCACTCCTGGGATAATAATACCCAGCAAATTGATCTGCCCATTTAGATAAAGCTCTTAGTCTGCGAGGAATTCCTCGGAGCTTTTGGCGATCGCGTAGTTGAAGCCGACGCATATAATTTATATTGGCGCTTGTGTATATGTGATCGTAGCTTTTTGTTTTAACATTATCAAAATTAGTTAATTAGAGCCGTTTCTACAGAAGAATACGTCAATTATCTACAGGTAACACCGCCGACGGACACAAATCTGCAAGGATGCACTCGTCACATCGTGGACTTCTCGCCTTACAAACTTCTCTACCGTAGTAGACCAATCTAATTGACCAATTTTCCCAGTCTGGCTGAGGCAACAAGCGCATCAAATCGCGCTCGATGCGAATTGGATCGGTATATTCAGTCAAGCCTAAGCGATCGCACAACCGTTTAACATGAGTATCTACCGTTACCCCAGCATTAATGTTGTAACCATGCGCCAACACAACATTCGCCGTTTTTCGGGCTACTCCTGGAAGCCTTAACAATTGCTCCATGCTTGCAGGTACTTGTCCGTTAAATTCCTGCATCAGCAAAGCCGCCGCCCCTTGAATATTTTTAGCTTTATTGCGAAAAAAGCCTGTAGAACGAATTAAAACTTCTAATTCTTCAATCTCAGCCTTTGCCAAAGCCGCCGCATCAGGAAAGCGGCGAAACAACTCTGGCGTAACTAAATTAACTCGCTCGTCAGTGCATTGCGCCGATAAAATAGTTGCCACCAGAAGTTGGACGGGGGTTTCGTAGTTTAGCGTACAAGGTGCGTTTGGATAAAGAGTTTTCAAACGCACCAAAATCTCTAACGCCCGTTGCTTTTTAACCGCCCATTTGCGGGTTATGCTCACTGAAATAGCTTTTGTACCCACTCCAAGTTTGCCGTGTCGCGCACGATTAAGAAAATTCCCAAACCTAACAATAACATCAGCCCAGTTTGCATTACCCCATCTTGAATCTTTGCAGGTAAAGGTTTGCCGCGTACAGCTTCAAATAACAAAAATGCCAATTGACCGCCATCTAAAGCAGGTAAGGGCAAAGTGTTGATTACTGCCAGGTTAATGCTAATTAAAGCCGCAAATTGTAGCAAATTAGCAGCATCAGAACGAGCAATTTTTGCGCCAAAATCAACGATCGCAATGGGGCCGGAAATTTGACCCGCCGTTTCGCCAAAGTTGCCGATTAGTTGCCCAAAACCATTAATCGTGAGTCCGACAATTCGTTGAAATTCTGTAGCCGCCGCGCTAAAAGCGTCTAGTATACTAACTTTTGTGCGTTCCACGCTGCCATTAGGGGCTAAGGCAATGCCAATACTACCGCGATCGCCTGTTTTTGCTTCTGGGGTAACATTGACGGTTAATTGCTCGTCTTTACGCCCAATTTTTAACTGGAGTGGCTGTCCCGCACTCGTTCTGATAATTTGGCTCAAAGCCTCCATTTCCTGTAAGGAATTACCAAAAGTGCGATCATTTACTGCCAAAATTACATCGCCGGGTTTAATTCCCGCGTCCGTTGCTACTCTACTTACATTTGCAGCTAATTCCGGTACTAATACCCCTGGTAGACTAGCTTGGGGAATGCCCACAAAGCCAATATGTGTAACCAGTAGTAAGTAAGCAAAAATTAAATTAGAAATTACTCCGGCGCTAATGACGATCGCGCGATCAATTACCGGGCGATTGCTCAGTAAATCGGGGTCGTTGGGGGGAATTTTGCTATCGGGGTCGTCATCAGGAAAACCAACGAAACCACCAAGGGGAAAGGCTCTAACCGCGTACTCGGTTTCTGTTCCCTGGTACTTAAATAAAACTGGGCCAAAACCTAAAGAAAAACGGTTAACGTGAATACCCTGAGAACGGGCGGCTACAAAGTGTCCGAGTTCGTGTACTACTATAAGAACCGCTAAAACGGCGATCGCTGCCAATACTGACATAGAAAATTTTAATTAAACGCAACATCATCTTGCCCCAATATCCGAGGCAGCAAAGCTACACTCGGATTTGGTGCGCTTCTTCAATTCTACGCTGATGTCGCCTTAGACGGGGTAACGCTCAAGAATGTCAGGAATTAAAAGCAGAATTTAAAGGCGATCGCGTTTGAGATAAGTTTGTAATACCTCTGGTATTTTCACTGTCCCATCGGGCTGCTGGTAATTTTCTAAAATTGCTGCCATTGTCCGCCCTACCGCTAACCCCGAACCATTTAGGGTATGAATGAACTGCGTACCTTTTTTCCCGGCTTCCTTAAAGCGGATTTGCCCTCTACGGGCTTGAAAATCTGTACAGTTAGAACAGCTAGAAATTTCTCGATATTTCCCTGCCGATGGTAGCCATACTTCTAAGTCGTAGCACCTCGCCGCCGAAAATCCCATATCGCCAGTGCATAGCTCTAAAACTCGATAAGGCAACTGCAAGGCTTGTAAAATTGCCTCCGCATCTTGGACTAATTTTTGATGCTCATCTTCAGAATTATTAGGATGAACAAATTTAACTAATTCAACTTTATTAAATTGATGCAGGCGAATTAAACCCCGTGTATCGCGCCCGTAAGAGCCAGCTTCTCGGCGAAAACAAGGCGTATACGCACAGTGATAAATTGGTAAGTTTTCCGCCGTTAAAATCTCCTCTCGATACAAGTTTGTAATCGGCACTTCCGCCGTCGGACTTAGCCATAAATCATCGTCTGCACATTTAAAGCTTTCTTCTGCAAACTTGGGCAATTGTCCTGTCGCTGTGAGCGATTGCGTATTAATTAATACTGGTGGCATTGCCTCTATGTACCCCACCCCAATATGGCGCTCTAGCATAAATTGAATTAATGCCCGTTCTATTGCTGCACCCGCCCCTAATAGCGTCACAAACCGACTTTGGGCAACTTTTGCCGACCTCTCAAAATTAAATATTCCTAGTTTTTCGCCAATTTCCCAATGGGGCAAAATATTAGTGTTTTGTGGGATAAATTCATCCCCCCATCGGCGGACTTCAATATTCTCAGCTTCACTTCTTCCGATTGGTGTAGCGGCGCTAGGCAAGTTTGGCAAAGCTAAAAGTAGGGTTTTTAACTGCTCTTGCAATTCCCTCTCTTGGGGTTCTAATTCGCCCACTTGGGTTTTAACTTCGTTACCTTCACTTCTTAAAGCTACAATTTCCTCATCTTGAGGATTAGCCTGCATTTTTTGCCCGACTAACTTACCAATTTCATTACTCCGGGCTTGGAGGTGCGATTTTTTTGCCTCCAGTTCTCGCATCTGCTTGTCTAGCTGCAAAATCGGCTCTAAATCGTACTCGCCACGACGATTTAGTAATTCAAGCACCGTTTGAGGATGTTCTCTAATTTGTTTAATATCCAGCACGGATTATTACCTAATTTTTCTGCCCATAGTTCAACATATAATATCTTTTCTGGTTCATTTGGTAACGCGATTGAGTAAAAATAGCGTTGCTATAAGTCCCGCAAAATGAGCCGCAACAGTATTAGTATTTGCCTGTACTACAAAAATATCTACTGGGCGGATAACTTGTTGGGGGTTGTAAATAGCCGCGCCAAAACCTTGAGGTAAAGATAAAGAGCGCAATAACAAAATTCCGGCGATCGCCTGCGCCCCTAAAATAGTGAGTAATGTTCCCACCAAATTAACAATTAAACCCAAGCGCAAAATTTGAACTGTATCAGCTTTGCGCGGGCGATTACTAGGGTTAATCGATTGTAAGCGCTTACCAATGCGGGTATAACGAAACGCTATATAACCGCCAATTCCTAAAGTAATAATTCCACTTACAGCAAAAACTATCCCAATTCCAGTTCCCGGACTTCTTTGCCCTTGAGGGCCAATATCGCGCCCTAGGCTGGCAAATATTAATACTAAGGTAGAAACGACCCCCAATACCAATTGCACCCAAAAACTAGCCCAGCCAGCTAAACGAAACGCCACAGCTATTTGCTGGAGGGCGACGGGAGGAGATTTTAATTCTGATTTTTCCACAATAAATAATTCCCCTATGGGTGCTATAAATCTATACCTTAATATTTGAGCAATTCACTACAATTTTTGATTTAGTACGTCTTTAAGTGCGATCGCATCTTAGCTTACTGAAGCAATTTTATGATTTTGGCAGACAAACCTCAATAAACCGTTTAAGATTGCCTCAAATCTACTTTTTAGCAGCCTAGGACTCTAATTATCTCAAAAGTTCCCTTCATCTATTGATTTATCTGCAAAATTACCCCAGCAACGGTAGTCACCTAAAACCCTAAACTTTTCTTCAACTTTGTTGTTTTGAAATATTTACACCCATAATGTCTATAAAAATTCACAAATATATAAGTATTTAAGAGGTTAATTGACAATCCGAGAAAAATAAAGTTTACTGGTTTTTTTTCTACTACCCCTGTCACGCTGTCTCAAGCCACACAATCCGCTAATCACCATCCTACGTCTATGAAAACTTTACTAGGAGAGCGACAAATGAACCTTGAGCATATTTATGAGTTTTTTCGCCATCGTCCTCCAACTTATTTAGGTCAAGAACTAGCAGTATGTTATGTTCTTTCCGTTTTAGTCGAAAAAGAATCCTATGGTACAGAGCTTATTGCTCTATTAGAAACCCAGCATCCTGGCTATCGGCTGTCTGACACAGTTTTGTATAGTGCAATTAAATTTCTAGAAGACGAAAAAGCGATCGCTGGTTATTGGAAGAAAGTTCAAGGGCGCGGTCGTCCGAGGAGAATGTACCAAATTAGTCCCCAATGGCAAACTCAATCTCAAGACTTGGCTCGTCTTTGGCGAGAATACATCACTACTAACCCTGGGTAGCCAATAATAAAGAAGTTGGTATGAGTTTTAACCCTTTTCTAGTGAATACTGCTACTATTCCCTCACTTTTTGTCTTGACTTTGGTGTTAGCAACAGGCTTGTTTTTCTTTATTCGCGCCTCTGCTAAAGATCGTACCGAGCAAGTAGAATTAATCTCTCAGCAACCGGAAGCCGCCCTAATGGCGCAACTACAAGAGTATTTTGACCGTAGAGCCTATCGCGTTGAAAGTCTAAATCAAGAAAATAACTCTGTTACTTTTACAGGTATAGTTAGACCTAGTATTTTTCTAGCAATTTTGCTGACAATCCTTGCCAGTGCTGGTATTTTCAGCTTAATCTTGGCGTTGTCAACCTTGTTTCCCAATTGGGGTAAAGTCTTGCTATTGTTACTACTTGCTTCCCCCATCGCTGGGATTTTTTACTGGAGAAAAGCTGGTCGTACCGAACAAGTATCCCTAAAGTTGCAACCTTCAGGCGATAAAGATGTGTCAATTTGGGTTAAAGCCCACCGCGATGAAATTCTTGAACTACGCCAAGCTATCCCCTTCACAGAGGCGAGCGATCGCGAATAATCATTTATTCAGCAAAAAATTACCCCACCCAAACCTAGTTGTTTGAGTAGGGTTACAATTTGACTAAAATTAATTTTCACACCCTGGTAATTTCGATAAAAAACCTCAAAATCAATATCTTAAAGGATTTATAGCCGATTAATACCACTTAATTTATCAACATCCCTCTTACTTGCGGATGGTAACTAATTCCTTTTCTGTAGGATTTTCTGAAAACCGCAGACTAGGGAACAAAAAATGATTCTCTTCAACGTACTGCGCCCCAAACAACCCTTTTTCTGCCCAAAAGTAACGATCAGTCGTGTGTTCGTTCCGTTTGACAAGTAGCAGGGCTGGTGGTAAGATACCCTCCGCTTGAATATATTTTCGGGCGGCGGTTACAGGCTTATCTTCCCCACTTTCGATGCTAAATTGAGGTACGTGTTCCAGGATTCGGCGACCCTCTTGACGACGACGACTTTTCCGTTTCCGTCTCCTTGCCAACTCTTTGTCCTCCTCTTTAAATGAGTAAATATTGTAGTTATGGTTACAATTTACGGTCAGTATATCTTTATGAATTTATAAAATCAAGTTATATTAAGCATTTGATACAAAGTTATCAAGATATGGTTAAAAACTGGTTTAAGGTTAAGAGGTTGTTTAATAAAGTTAACAATAGTTAAAGATGCGAGCTAGGAGTAAAGTTAGACAATGGGATGGCGGCGCAAAAAATTCCATTGGCGCTGGAAACAGCTAATAGCTAGATTCCCTTGTTAATATGAAGCAAAAGTCCCGGTAGTGTGGGCAAGCCGAATAAGTTTTAGTATGTAAAGAATGCTGACCAGTGCTGATTTTGTTGCTTTATGTCAAGTCCAAGTTGCTACGCTCACCCAGAGATTAGGAGCGGTATGGAGCATCGTGTATTTAACCGAGGAATTGGGAGAAAAAGAAAGCAGCCAAGCTAAGTTAATTCCCGTATTTGCTTATCCTGATTTAGCCACTTGGCAAAAAGCAAAAGCCGCCGGAGGGATGCTATTGCAAGAGGCGGGGGAGAATACGCCAAAAATTCTCCCAAATAACGCGCCTACCCCTGTACCATTGCCTGCAAGAGAATTCTGGCAAGACAAAACACCGATGCAGCCTTTAAGCCTGACAAGACAAATTGTATTGCCTTTAGTGTATGAAGGGCTGTTGACGGGATTGCTAGTAACGGGGAGAGAAGATCGCCCCTGGAATGAAACCGAGCGTAAAGAAATTGAAACTATTGCTCAAACTTTAGCGATCGCCCATTCAATTGATCGGCGCAGAGAATGGGTAGAGCAGCAACTAAACAAACAGCAAAATTTACAGCAGCAGCAAAGAGACTTATTAGATAACTTATTGCACCAATTCCGCAACCCGTTAACGGCATTGCGAACCTTTGGTAAGTTATTGCTCAAACGCTTTACACCCGAAGACGCGAACAGAGCCGTAGCTAATAATATTGTCCGCGAAAGCGATCGCCTGCAAGAATTGCTCAAACAATTTGACCGGGCTATAGATTTGACGGTAGATGATTTAGAACCACAGAAAGCTTTAACATTCAAGCTAAAACCCCTGCCTTTATTACTCGCCGCCAGTAGCAACCAATTATTTGTAGGAGCGATATTAGCGCCCCTAGTAGAATCAGCAAAAGCAATTGCGCTGGAGAGAAATTTACAACTATACACAGAAATCCCGGCAAATTTAGCCGCCGTTAAAGCTGACGAAAGGGCATTGCGGGAAGTATTGAGCAATTTGATCGATAATGCTTTGAAATACACCCCCAAAAGAGGGCAAATTAAGATTTGTGCTGGGCTTACGCGCCCTAGCTTTCAAGGCGTAGCAGTTAGCGATAGTGGGGTAGGAATTCCTCAAGCCGATTTAGGAAGAGTCTTTGAGCGACATTATCGAGGAATACAGGAAAATTCGGCAATTCCGGGTACAGGATTGGGACTTGCGATCGCCCTTGAATTGGTAGAACAAATGCAGGGTGAAATTGAAGTTTTCAGCCCTGCACAAAATGGTCTAGGAACAGAGTTTATTGTCTGGTTGCCTTTGCTTTAGCGGTTGAACACCAAATTTGAAGTCAAGGTTAGGCGCAAATCGGTATCGGGATCGATGGCGACTAAATCTACACTGTTTTTACCCAAAAATACGCCGACTAAAGTACCAACACCCGCACCGCCTAAAATTTCCTCCGTAGCGATCGCGCGATCGCCTGTTACCGCCGAAATTGCCGCCGCCGCAGCAGCACCCAAAGCCGCATTTTTAACTACATTCCCAGCATTAATCCCTTTGCGGATGCGCTCAGTTTTAGTAATTACTTCCGAAGTCGCGTTAATGTTGTACTTTTGACCGCTAGATAATACCAATTCTTGAGCATAGAATTGAGAACCCCCTTGGGCTGGGCGCAACTCGCCAACTACTTTGCTACCTGCGGGTATTAAAATTGTGCCATTACTGGTGACAACGTTTTGGGCTACTGTCAGCGTTAAAGGTGCAGTTTCGTCTTTTGTGACCAAAATTCGCTCGGCTTGGTCATACTTGACAGGAATAGTAGTTCCTGAAGGAATTGTAATCGCTTGGGGTGTGGTGGGAGTAGTCGATTGGGCTTGTCCGACAACGTAAGCTGAATTAATTGCCGATACTTGCCCCGACTCTACCAAAGCTTGGTAGATAAAAGCTGCTACCTCAGCGCGGGTTGCTGTGCGCTTGGGGTTGAGAAATTTAACGTTGGGATAGTTAACAACGATCGCCTTTTCTGTTGCTGCTGCGATCGGATTACGAGCATAACTAGAGATGCTGTTATCGTCGTTGTAGTATTGGCTCAGAGTATTTGAATTGTTTGAGTTGTAATCTAAGCCACTAGCCAAAGATACTAAAACTTGTTCACGGGGAATATTTTGTTCTGGTTGAAAGCGATTTCCTGGATAGCCAGAAAGAAAGCCTGTTCTATAGGCTTCTTCAATTGCACTAGATGCCCAATAGTTTGAGGAAACATCAGTAAAATTGATGGCATTACGTTCGGGGCTTTTTTCAAAGGCTTTACGGACAATTGCCGCAAACTGAGCGCGAGTTACGTTTTGATCGGGGCGGAAACTACCATCAGGAAACCCGGCAATAATATCGCGTCTTGAAAGTTCGGCAATAAAAGGACTTGCCCAGTAATTGTTAGATACATCGTTAAAAGCTGCGTTTTGAGCAAAAACAGGCGCAGACATAAATGCTGGGGCAATACTACCAGCGCTAAGAGCGATCGCCATAATTCCGGCGGTTTTTGCTTGCAAGCGATTTGAAAAAATAGCCATTAGTACAGATTCCTCCTAAGAAGTTTATTAACTGTTTTCTTAATTACTTAGATTCATTAAAGTGTATATTGTTCCTATTTTTTCTACTTATATAGACGTATTTATTTAAGGTTTCAAAATTGCAACTATGGTAGTTTAAGGGCAAATTTAAGCATAAACTGCCCTCCATGCCAGAAGACGAAATTTAAAATAATAAGTTGCTTTAGTAGCGATAAATAGTCTTACTTAAGTGATATTACTTAAATAAAATTGTAATAAACCAATTACTACTTCTGGCATTTCTAGATGAGGCAATACACCTGCGCCAGAAAGGCTTTGGAGTTTAATGGATGACGGATTTAGTTGTGCCAAACGCCGCCCCAATTTAATATCTGTAAACTGTGCGGATTCTCCCCACAGCATGAAGGTAGGTGTAGTCAGGCGTTGAATATATAAAGACAAGTCAAAGTAAAGATCCCCCCGTAAAAAAGCTAAAGCGGCATAAATAGCGTTGGGCTGTTGGGCGGAAGCAAGATAAGCTTGGACTATTTCTGAGGAGATGCGGTGAGGATTGGCAAACAAAAATCGTTCAAGAAAGTTCCGCACCGCAATTTCATTTTCAGCGCCCAAAGTGTAGATTAAGCGATCGAGGAGCGGTGTATTGATAACTTGTAATGGTATTCTACGCCCCGCACCCTGTCCAAAATCATCAAACCCCGATGGAGAAACTAAAACTAAAGCTTTAAATAAATCCGGGCGGTTAATTGCGAGGCGAATAGTTAAAGCCGCCGTTAGAGAAGAAGAGACAACGATCGCGGGAGGCGGACAAATTTGGGCAATAAATTCAGCAATAGTCGTGAGGTAATCATCAACTCCGTAATCGCGCACTGGATGATCCGATTCTCCCCAACCAATTAAATCTGGCGCAATAACACGGTAGTTGTGAGTAAATGCTGGGTAAACTTTAGACCATTCGTAAGCGGAAGCCCCACCGCCAAAACTATGTAGAAATATCAATGGGGGTAATTGCCGTTCTAAGGAGGCTACGGGGCTGTAATAGACCATTTTCCCTAAAGATGTATCTACGGCTTGTTGGACGAAGTTAGGAGGTTGAAATTGCAGCATGGTGGGAGGAATATTTGTAGTAAACAGATTGGAAATCGCAAATAAAGCAATTTCAGAAATCGCCATAGGTTCTACGCCAGTTTTCGGCTTGTTGAAACTTAATTTTGGCAGACTGGGCGGCTTGTTTATCTTCAATGCGATCGCCTACAAACAAGATTTTGCCTGCATTGTGTATTTCCATTACTAGCAATAGCATTCCGGGGTTAGGTTTGCGAAAGGTTCCCGATAGCTGATGTTTGTTATAGTCGCGCACTTCTTTTGGTGTGACGCAGAAACATTTTTTTCCGGCAAAATCTGGGCAAAAGTAAACTTCTTCAATTTCTGGAAGGAGAATCATTGTTTGCTGTTGTTCTTTGACGCAGCTAGTTAGGGATTTTTTAACCGCCGCCACCCCTGCTTGATTGGTTACAGCTACTATTTTCCAGCCTTCGGTGGCAAAATAGGCGATCGCGCCTTCCGCCCCTGGGATAATTTTTTGATCTCCCGGATGTTCGATAAACTTGTTGTCAGAACGCGGTTCTCGTACTGTTCCATCCATATCGACAAGCAAGAGGTTTCTGGGAGTAGTATTTGCTGTTTCTTCCTGTTCCATCGCTTAATCTTAAACTAGAAGGTAATAGTTAGGCTGTTGAGGTAATACTACTTAAGTGGATAGAAAAAACATTTCAACTGGAAGCCATTGGGAGCCAATTGTAGGTTATTCCCGCGCAGTTCGGATCGGCAACTTTGTCTATGTTTCTGGGACAACGGCAACTGATAATAATGGTGCAATTGTCGGTGTAGCCGATCCTTATATGCAAACCGTCCAAATTCTGCAAAATATTGAATCTGCATTACAGTCTGCGGGTGCAAACATAAAGGACGTTGTTCGCACGCGAATTTACGTCACTAATATTGATGAATGGGAAAAAGTTGGTAAAGCCCACGGCGAATTTTTTAGTGAAATTCGACCAGCTACCACAATGGTAGAAGTAAATCGCTTAATTTCTCCAGAGATGTTAGTAGAAATTGAAGCTGAGGCATTAATTAATCAATCTGACAAAACAGTATGAATGAAAAAAATCGCGCTTGGGATGTAGGCAGATTTGTAAAAACTCTGGCTTACTTTGACATTATCCCGTTTATTGGCTGCCTGCAACGATTGTTCTTAGGTAACGATAATAAGGATAGGTCTATTGGTAAAAGTATGGGAATCGTTTTAGTAGCAGGGGCGACGGGTGGCGTAGGTAAGCGTGTAGTACAAATATTAGTCGATCGCGGTTATAAGGTGCGGTGTTTGGTGAGAAATTGCGATCGCGCGAAATCCATATTGCCCCAAAATGTAGAGTTAATTGAGGGTGACATTACTAAACCCGAAACCTTAACGCCGGAACTAATGGCAAAGGTGCAAGCAGTAATTTGTTGTACATCAGTCAAAGTGCAGCCTGTAGAAGGAGATACGCCCGATCGGGCGAAGTACAATCAAGGAATTAAATTCTATCAACCGGAAATTGTCGGCGATACCCCAGAAAATGTGGAATATATGGGAGTAAAAAACCTCGTCCAAGCGGCGAAGTATCTCAATAAATCTACAGACAAACTTATATTTGACTTTAATAATCCCTCCGCAGATTTAAAAGAGATTTGGGGCGCAGTAGATGATGTAGTAATGGGCGGGGTCAGCGAAAGCGAAATCAAATTTATTGATAATATGGCAGTATTTACAGGCAATGTATCTACTCAAAATTCTGGTGGTTTTGCTTCTGTAAGGACTAAAAATATAGCTCCCCCCTTTGATTTATCTACCTATGAAGGTATAGAACTGCGCGTTAAAGGCGATGGTCAACGTTACAAGTTTCTAGCGCGTACCGAGTCAAAGTGGGATGGTGTAGCTTATTGCTACTCTTTTGATACTGTAGATAATAGTTGGATAGATGTGCGGATTCCTTTTAACCAATTAGTTCCAGTATTTCGGGCTAAAACCTTAGATAGTAAGGAATTAATCAATACTCAAAATATTTGCTCTTTGCAATTAATGCTAAGTAAGTTTGAGTACGACGGCGAATTAAATCCCAACTTTACGCCAGGTCATTTTGCTCTGCAAGTAGAATCGATTAAAGCTTATGGTGGTGAAACCTTGCCACAATTTGTACTAATTAGTTCGGCGGGTGTAACTCGTCCCAATCGCCCCGGTATCAACCTTGCAGAAGAACCCCCCGCAGTCAGAATGAACGAGCAATTGGGAGGTATTCTAACTTGGAAATTGCGTGGGGAAGATAGTTTAAGAGAGAGTAAAATTCCTTATACAATTATTAGACCTTGCGCGTTGACTGAGGAAACTGGCGTTCAAGAATTGGTATTTGAGCAAGGAGACAATATTAGAGGGAAAGTTAGCAGAGATGCGATCGCACTTCTTTGCATTGAATCATTATCCCAACCCCAAGCAAGTAACGTCACCTTTGAAGTAAAAGCCGTTGAAACTACCAATCCATCTAACAATTGGCAACAATTATTTGCATCTTTACAACCAGACTAACGATGTATAAAAGAGTTTTACTACTTTGTCTAACAACAATTTTGGTAACAATTAACTGGTATGGGTTAAATAGTGCGGCATTTTCCCAACAATCGCAGTTCAATCTACAAGCGGATATTTCTAGACTAGAATCGCGGTTAAATCGTCTAGAAGCTCAAATTAGTCAACTAAGTAGAGGATACCCAGTATCTCCTTCTCCATTGCCAATAAATTCGGGACGCAAACAGCCACAATTAAGCCGCGAACAAATGTTTGACAATCTGGCAACTTTAGCAATTGAAACCAAGGATCAGGTAAATAAATTGCAAGCTCGTGTTTCTAAACTAGAAAAACTCCGTAATCCTCGCTAATTACCTATGACTACATTGGATACTTTTGAAGGCGGTTGTCATTGCGGCGCGGTAAGGTTTCGAGTAGTTGTGGATAAATATAAGGTAGATGAATGCAACTGCTCAATTTGTTTGAAAAAAGGGTTTTTGCATTTAATTGTCTCATCGGAAAGGTTTACTTTATTGCAAGGTGCGGAGAAGTTAACTACTTATACGTTTAATACAGGGGTTGCCAAACATACATTCTGCCGAATTTGTGGCATTCATAGCTTTTATACACCGCGATCGCATCCCGACGGTTTCAGCGTCAATCTGCGCTGTCTTGATGGCGATGATATATTATCTCGATTTGATATAGTGCCGTTTGATGGCGCAAACTGGGAGCAAAATATTCATAAGCTAGACCCAATTTAAAGTTGATGATAAAAGGAGTACGGATTTACGCCCCAGCTAGAGCTAACGCCAAACAAATAGAACTTTATACTAGAAGTAGACGAAATAATTTTACTTGAGGGAAGGGCATGGCTCCAAATCCCGCCATCATGGAGGCTGTGGAACAACTGGGTTATCGCGTCACTGTTGGTGATGTAGCGACCCAGGCAGGATTTAATGTAAATTTAGCCCAACAAGGACTACTGGCTCTAGCAACCGATGTCGGCGGACACTTGCAAGTAGCCGAGACTGGGGAAATTGTGTATCTATTTCCCAAAAACCTACGGGCGGTCTTACGGAACAAGTTCTTGCGCTTGCGGCTGCAAGAGTGGTGGAAAAAAGTTTGGCGAGTATTATTTTACTTGATTCGTATATCTTTTGGAGTTTTATTACTTGCTTCTATTGCTCTAATTATTGTCACCATCTTTGTGCTTTTGACTGCCGCCAATCAAAGCAGCGATGACGATAATAGAAGTTCTAGTTATGGCGGTAATTCCTTTTTTATGCCTTATTTCTGGATTGGCCCTAATTGGTTTGGAGTATTTTCCCCAGACTACGACAGGCGATATCAAGAGCGGCGAAGGGAAGAAAGTGAATTAAACTTTTTTGAGGCAATTTTCTCCTTTCTATTTGGCGATGGCAATCCCAACGCAGACTTAGAAGAACGCCGCCAGAAAGAAATCGCCGCCGTAATTCGTACCAATCGCGGTGCGGTGGTAGGAGAGCAGATAGCGCCCTATTTAGACGATATTGGCTCAGGATACGCTCAAGAGTACGAAGACTATATGCTGCCCGTGCTAACTAGGTTTAACGGGCAACCAATAGTCAGCCCTGAAGGAAATCTTGTGTATGTATTTCCTGAATTGCAATCTTACGCCTCAAGGCAACAGCAGCTTGTATCTATACCACCATACTTACAAGAATTACCCCAGCGTTTTAGCGCCGCAAGTTCGGGACAATTAGGGCTAAGTATTGGGTTAGGAGTGCTGAATTTAGGCGGAGCATTATTTTTAGGTAGTTTGCTTGCAGATATTGCCGCCGGGGGACTTGTAGGCTTTGTCCAGGCTATTTATTGGCTACTGCTGGGGTATGGAGCGGCGTTTTTAGGCGTGCCTTTGGTACGTTACTTTTGGCTGAAGTGGCGTAATACAAAAATAGGCGATCGCAATGCCCAACGTCAAGAGCGAAGCTTACAGTTAGCTGACTCTACCGTAAAACAAAAAATTGCTTACGCCCGTCAATTTGCCGCCCAAAACGTAATTACTAACGAGGATTTAGCCTACACCACCGAAACCGATCTCCTAGATCAAGAAGCTGAAAATTCAGACCAAATTGACGCAGAGTGGCAGCGCCGATTAAGAGAATCTGGGCATTAATAAAAGGGAATGGTTGACATACTCCTCGTCCTGAAAGAACGAGGATTCTCAAGATGTTGCCATTCTTGATTTCTGATTCAACGAGTTCACTTACTACTTTTGAGTTACCCCAAAAACACCAGAGATGATTCTCTCCCCAGACTTTCGCTCCATTTCAGAAACAAGTTCCCGTATGCCCTACGGTACTTTAGATAGCCAAAATTTGGTTCTCTATACTTGGTGCTTAAAGATTTTACCTAGCAAAGCTATATTTCTTGCTAGAACCCTCGTTCTTCAGTTTTCAAGGTGCGTGGAGTCGTTAGACATCCTGGTTTCTTTAAAGAGTTTTCACCACCTCTGGGTATATTATAGCACATTTTTTAATAAAAAGCCGTCCTTATAGGACGGGGCTTTAAACCCAATAATTCCGGTAATAATTCAATTCCCTTTTACTTAGCTTTAATCGTACTAAGTTTAGTCCCACTGTAGTAATGCCCCAAAATCTGCCTGTAATTGATGCCTCGCGCCGCTAAATTGTACGCCCCCCACTGACTCAACCCTAAGCCATGACCCCAACCGCGTCCATCAAAGCGTAAACCTGTGGGTTCTTGAGTAATGGTAAAACGGGTACTTTTTAAACCTAAAGCGTTGCGTACTGCTTCTCCTTTTAACTCCCGCGTACCGCTCATTCCCACAATTTTCATTGACTTAATGCTGCCGTTAGTCGTCAGGGTTGGGGTAATTGAAACTACATTCCCTACCCCTGAAATCCGCTTATTTAGCTCCTCTGGTGAAAAGCTTTTCACCCACTGACATTGAGTTACATCTTGATCGTAATCTTGAACGCCACGCAGATAAGGTAAGGCTTCAGACCATACATCCTCAACATTTTCTGTACGTCCGCCCGAACACGCATGAAAAACTGACAAAATTAACTGATTACCGTAAGTTAGTACCTGTCCTGCCGTAGCATTTACTGCCGTCTGGGTGCTACTAAATTCCTTAGCGACACCTTGATAAACTTGAGATGCTTGAGTATTGCTGAGATCATAAAAAGCATTGCGTTCCTTTTGCTGCTTGTAAATAGCATAGGTACGGGCTGCTACTGCTTGAGCTTTGAGCGCTTCTAAGGGCCAACTGGCACTCATTTCGCTGCCTAGGACGCTGTAAAGGTATTGTTCTAAATCGACATAATTAATTGCCGTTAAGCCTTTGTTTGAAGGAATTACTAAAACTTCGCCCCGATACCAAAAGTCGCCTATATAAACATAACCTCCCGCCAACGGTTCGATCCACACTGCCCCCGCGCGCATCGTATTTACAGCAACTCCGCCCTCGCTGGGGGTTGCATAAAAGGCATTCATTGCCGCAATATCACCTAGTTTTTGCCCCGAAGCATCCTTAACTATGGCATTGGTTGAACTGCCAACTTTGAGCCGCGCGACACCTTTTTCTACGGCAACTCTTAACTGTACCGCTCCTTGCGCCGGGACAACTAAAGCTACCCACAGCAGCATAGTCAGCAACCAAGGACGTTTAGTAAATTGAGCTAATAATAGGCGTAAATTCATGCAGGTTTTCTCCAATTAAGAGTGTTATTAGTAAATTCCAATTAAACTAATAAATTAGCTATTTTTCGTTAAATCATCAAATAATAAGAAAGCAGTAGTTAAATAAAAGTTTCGTCCTGCTCCTCACTATACTTCCCGTGCCACCATAGAAAAAGCGATCGCAAATAAGGTTGACTAACATTAAGTGCAGATTACATTTTTAGGAACAAGTTCCGGCGTACCTACTCGTTCGCGTAATGTTTCCAGTGTGGCTTTACGTTTACCCCAAAGGGGCGAGTTGTGGTTGTTTGACTGTGGGGAAGGAACCCAGCATCAAGTTATGCGTAGTGACTTAAAAATTAGTCAACTAACGCGGATTTTTGTTACTCATCTACACGGCGATCACATTTTTGGTTTAATGGGACTTTTGGCTACCTGTGGTTTGGCGGGTAATACCAGCCGCGTTGATATTTATGGCCCCCCTAACCTTAACGAATATCTCATTGCTTGTCGGCGTTATTCTGGCACTCATTTTTCGTACCCCGTCCAAGTTCATACCGTGCAACCGGGGATAGTTTACGAAGATGACGAATTTACAGTCATTTGCGACTTGCTTACCCATCGCGTTACTACTTTTGGCTACCGCGTAACCGAAAAAGACCGCTCTGGACGATTTGATATTGATAAAGCTAAAGCTCTAAAAATTCCCCCAGGGAGAGTTTACGGACAACTCAAACGTGGGGAAACCGTGACTTTGCTGGATGGACGAACTATTAACGGTAAAGATTTGTGCGGTGAGACGGAGATAGGACGAAAGATTGCTTACTGCACGGATACGGTTTTTTGTGATAATGCTGTATCTTTGGCGGTGGATGCAGATTTACTCATTCATGAAGCAACTTTTGCTCATAGAGATGCAGATCTTGCTTTCCAGCGCTTGCATTCTACTTCAACAATGGCAGCACAGACGGCTTTGGCGGCGGGAGTAAAGCAGTTAATTATGACCCACTTTAGTCCGCGTTACGCTCCGGGTAATCCGATCGAATTTAAAGATTTATTAGCTGAAGCCCGTGCTATTTTTCCTAATACCAAAATGGCTTACGACTTTTTTAGCTACGAAGTACCTAGACGGAGAGAACTAGAGCTAGTTAATGATCGCTAACTTCCTCAATTCCGATTTTCTAGGCGATCGCAAATAGCTGTTAATTTAGCTTGACTATTCACTGGCGATCGCGGTGCGGGTAATTTGGTGTTGGGCCAATTACTCAAATCGTTGCAGGGACAAAGTAACGCCGCTATGCCCACGTCTAGACGGGGTACAGGCATTGTACACCGAGCGCAGGGACTAATTTGCCAATTTTCGGTCAATAGTTCGCTAATGGTTTCGATAGTGCCTTCTAAATAACTATCTCTTACATTGGCAGAGGTGATTTGCTGCCAACAGTTTTCAAATTCTTGGCTGTAGCCTTCACCCTACATAATCTGTTGCGGTATTACAGTTTGACTGCGATCGCCAATTACTACTTTCTTGCCTAATTGAAACCAGTAAGCAAGATATTCTTTAACTGCTTGTTCTGATGCCATTGCTTAAAATCTTGCTTCAGAGCGTTTTTTTGCTTCAAGTACATATTAACGCTTTCGCCAGTTCGCGTCAAAAGCCTAAGAACCTTTAGAGCAAGTTCTATAATTGCAACAATACCACTTGTGCAATTATGCCTGAAGAACTCCAGCAGATTATCCCCGCACCTTTATCGCCAATTATTCCAGAAACTTTCGCCGCTATTTCTTCCACTAGGGAATTTTACCAAGAAGTAAAATTCCGCGATGATAGAAAGATTTATTGTGCCTGGGATCATACCACAACCCAAAAGCATCGTCAAGAATTAGAGCAGATGCGCGGCGAACTAAATATCTTGGGTTGGTTCCGTTTTAAACGGCGCTAGGATACTACTTCTAATTCATCTTCTCGTAAATGCGCCTTGAATTTTTTACTAAATTGAACGGCTATCGGCAAATTAGCACTTACGGGTCTACCATGCCATTCGGTGACAAGGGCGATAACTTCCCCTTCCGAGCCTTTGAGATCGAACGCTTGACTACGATGCTCTGGGTGATGGTAAACAATGATTGATTCAGTAATCCGAACTTTATCGCCAACTTTCATAAACCTGTAACCTAGTAGTTCTCCAGAAATCTGCAATAGCAGCCTGTTTTCAGTAAAAGTGCTTGTCAAACAATCTTTCTATTTTTGCATAAGAAAGTCTACTTTTGTAAGTAAATCTTGCTAGTAGAAATTTCTTGGCTAAAATAGACTCAGACTTAGCCAAGAAGTAAGTATTTTTTAAAACCAATGCCAAAATGTTCATAACTTATACATTGGTATGGCTGATAGCTGGAGCCGTTTTATGTTTGTTAGAACTGTTCTTACCGACGGCTTTTGTTGCCTTTATGATGGGAATTAGCGCTTTAATCGTGGCGCTAGTATCGGTGCTAATTCCTCAATTAAGTTTACAAGTTATTCTGTGGTTGGGACTTTCTACAGGGTTTATTTTGCTATCGCGGCGGTTTGTACCCAAAGCTAAAAAAAGCCGCAAGTTTCAAGATGCGGTAGTCGCCGAAACTTTAACAGCGATCGCTCCAGGAAAAGAAGGAAGGGTAATATACGAAGGCAATTCATGGCGGGCGCGGTGTGAAGACAAAGAGAATGCGATCGCGCCCTCCGAAAAAGTGTATGTAGTCAGACGAGAAGGAACGCTTTTAATTGTTCTTCCCGAAAATGTCTTAGATTCCTAAAATAGGCTTAAAAATGGAACAGTTTTTTTTATTAATATTTTTAGCATTGGGTGGCTCGGCTTTGGCGGGTACAGTTAAAGTAATCAATCAAAGTAACGAGGCTTTGGTAGAACGCTTGGGTAGTTACAACAAAAAACTGACCCCAGGACTAAACTTTGTTGCTCCTTTTATCGATAAGGTTGTTTATCGCGAAACAATCAGAGAAAAAGTTTTAGATATTCCTCCCCAGCAATGTATTACCCGCGACAACGTCTCAATTACCGTTGATGCGGTAGTTTATTGGCGCATTGTCGATATGGAGAAAGCCTACTACAAAGTAGAAAATCTCAAGTCAGCAATGGTGAACTTGGTACTAACTCAAATTCGCTCTGAAATGGGACAACTAGAATTAGACCAAACTTTTAGCGCCCGCAGTCAAATCAACGAGCTATTGCTAACAGAATTAGACATATCTACAGATCCCTGGGGCGTAAAAGTAACAAGGGTAGAATTGCGAGATTTGATTCCCTCTAAAGCCGTCCAAGAATCGATGGAATTGCAAATGTCAGCAGAAAGACGCAAACGCGCCTCAATTTTGACATCCGAAGGCGATCGCGAATCTGCTGTTAATAGTGCCAAAGGTAAAGCTGAAGCGCAACTTTTAGACGCAGAAGCGCGGCAAAAATCGACAATTTTGCAAGCGGAAGCTCAACAAAAAACTATCGTTCTCCAAGCCCAAGCGGAACGCCAACAGCAAGTATTAAAGGCGCAAGCTACTGCTGAAGCCTTGCAAATTATCTCCCAAACCTTGAAAACTGAGCCTAACGCTCGTGAAGCCTTGCAATTTTTACTTGCACAGCATTATCTAGAAATGGGGATGAAAATAGGTAGCAGCGACAGTAGCAAAGTTATGTTTATCGATCCGCGCAGCATTCCCGCCGCTTTGGAAGGAATGCGAAGTATTGTCTCGGAAGTCAAGCCAGAAAATCGCCAAGCTTAACCCATCAAGATTACTGTATCAATGACGTGAATTACCCCATTATCCGCCTCAATATCGGCGGCGAGTACCGTAGCATTTTTGACTTCAAACCCATCAGAGCAATCTATAGGAATGGGCGAACCTTCAACAGAGGTTACAGTTCCAAGCTTTGCTAAATCAGCTTGCATCAATTTACCGGGTACGACATGAAAAGTTAGAATCCTTGATAATTGAGGAATATTTTGGACTAAAGTATGTATTGTTCCCGGCGGGAGTTTGGCAAAAGCATCGTCATTAGGAGCAAAAACCGTAAAAGGGCCAGGACTTTTGAGAGTTTCCACTAGGTTTGCTAGTTGTACCGCCGTTACTAAAGTTGTAAAAGAGCCAGCACCAACAGCAATATCTACAATATCAGGCATTATTTTCACCAAAGAGTAGTTTATAAAATGATGCGAAGATCCCCCTCTCACCGATAATCCTGACTTTGAATATCTCTTAACCGAGCTTCTGGGCGCTTAAACCTGTCGATTTGACCTTCAAAAAAAGCTCGATTTGCCTGCAAATGCTTAGGATTGGAGTCATCTAAAGGATAAAGTAGCGCGGCTCTTAAAGCTTGAATTACCGCCGAAGTAACGCAGTACATTGAGCGCTGGAAACTAACCCCTAGTTGAATTAAGGTATCCTGTTCGCCGCGACAGTAGTTTTTGTAATACTCCACCAAATAAGGAGGCAAAAAGTGCAGCATATCTTGCATTAGTAATGTTGGAGGAATCCCCGCCGTCCCTACCGGAAACACATCTGCGTACAAAATGCCGTAATGAAAATCTTTTTGATGTTCCGGTACTTGTTTAGCTTGGGCGTTGTAAGACTTTGTACCGCGAAAGGGTGCAGTACGATAAAAAACCGCCTCCACGTAAGGTAACGCCGCCTCATACAGCCAAGTAAAGCCGCAAGATTTGGGGATAATTTCGTACATTTCCCCGCGAATGTAAACATGATGGTAAATAGGACGACCAGCAACGGCAAATATGCCATTAACAAGAAAATTCATTGCTTCCGGGACGCTGGTAATTTTACCCTCGTCATACAAATCGCTCATTTCAAAGAAAACTGGAGCCATTACTTCCCAAAACAAGCCCAAATTACTGTAGTAAGATAGTTGGCGCACTTGCTCGATAAACATTTCTGGGAATAGCTTATACATCCCTAGCATAGCTGGGTTGCCCTGGAAATAAGCCTTAATTGCGCGATCGCACGCTGCAATATATTCTGGTGTATCTAAGTACGGGTCAAATTTTCCTCCCATCCCTCGATGCCATAACATTGCTTGCATACAGGCTTCGGCAAATTCCATGTTAATGCGATCATGCCATAAATGATGCAATAACTTAGGCATTTTGATAGTTTCCCCTTTATCCATAAATGCCAATAGTTCAGGATGAGCGGTAGCTGCGCCTTTTTGCCAAATTCTTAAGTCTGCATCTTCCCCCGCATAGTGATTATGTAAATCTAAATACTCTTGAGGTAAAAAGTATTTGAATGCAGGCAATGGGTTTAAAAATACGCGCTCGGCGATGTAAAGTAAATCACGCCAGTAAAAATCCATCGGTACAGCATAGGCTTTATACAAACCAATAATCTGCATTAAGTTCTCTGGCGTGTCTGGTAGCATTGCACCACCTGCTTCTAAGCGGTGAATGACAGGAGCAAATTCATGGGTTGACGGTGGAAGTTTAGTAGAAGTTGCGATCGTCATAATTTTAGTTAGGAATTTTGGCAAGGATTGCAGTAGCGGAAGTTTCGATCCCCCCTAACCCCCCTTAAAAAGGGGGGAAAATAAAGATTCCTTTTTTAGGGTTTGGGGATTTTTTGTGTGTAAGTTCCAAGTATTACGGTTGCGGGAGTTTGGACTTGCAATTGAGTATTTACAGGAGTTGCAACCATCATTGTTGCGGTGGTTTCGCTCCAACGTACTAGCCAGTTGGGTTGTACGCCCAACACTAAAACGATCGCAGCCAGGACAAAGGCTGGGACGCGCTCAGACCACAACACCTGTGGATAATAGGCTTTGTAGTTGTCTAACTTGCCGAAACAGGTGCGATTGAGCAAAATTACAAAATATACCGCCGTTAAGCCTGTCCCTACTACAGATAAAAGCGTCAGCAAAGGAAAGACTGGGTAACTACCTTGAAACACCATAAATTCTGAGATAAAACCTACCATTCCAGGGATACCTGCACTAGCCATCCCCGCATAAACTAATAAAATGCTAACTACAGGTAAACCGCGCAAAGGATTCATTAAGCCATTAAGAACATCTAAATCCCTTGTCCCTACTTTGTTTTCGACAACTCCGACTAAGTGAAACAGTAGCGCCAAAATTAAGCCGTGAGCGACCATTTGGGAAACTACCCCCACTAAACTTAGAGAATTAGCGGCAGCCGAACCTAAAAGAACATAGCCCATATGACCGATGGAACTGTAGGCAACCATCCGCTTTATGTCTTTTTGCGCGATCGCACTAAACGAGCCATACAACACGCCTATAGTCCCTAAAATCGCTATTCCTGGCGCTACAATTGTCCAAGTTTGAGGAAATAAACCTAAACCAAACCGTAACAAGCCATAAGTGCCTAATTTAGCTAATATTCCGCCTAATAAAATGGCTACAGGCGGCGAAGCTTCAACATACGCATCAGGCAACCATGTATGTAGAGGAACTAAGGGAATTTTAATCCCAAAACCAATTAACAGCACCGTAAGCAAAATTAATTGGCTTTGCAAAGACAAATCTTGAGTATGCAGCGCGTCGTAATTAAACGAAGTTGAACCACTTAGCCAAGTAGTACCTAAAAAGCCAGCCAGAATTAAAATGCCAGAAAAAGCAGTGTAGATCAGAAACTTGGTTGCTGCGTAACCGCGCTTAGAACCACCCCAAATGTTAATTAGTAAATACAAGGGGATGAGTTCAAATTCGTAGAATAAGAAAAATAAAAGCAGATTTTGGGCAACAAACGCCCCAGCGATTCCCGAATTAACCAGCAAAATCAAAGCGTAATATAGGCGCGGACGTTCTACAGTTTTGCTACTACTGTAAATTGCAATCCAACTTAGCAAAGCGTTGAGAGCGATAAGCGGAAAAGATAAACCATCAACACCTAGCTTGTAGTCTAAGCCCAAGGTTTCAATCCAAGGTAAAAACTCTTGAAACTGGTAGCCGATAGTCGTGGTACTAAAAGAAGTTGCTAAATAGAGCGTCCATAAAAATACACCAAAAGAAATAGCCAGCGCAATTGTCCGTAGCCGGGTCGCTGTATAGTTTCCCGGCAAAAAGCCAACGATCGCAGCACCTAATATAGGTATCCAAATCAAGGTACTAAGCATAAAATCTTTCCTAGAGTCCAAAATTAAAAACGTTGTTGTAAGCTGACCAATGAGGAAAACTCAAGAAAGCGCCAATAATGCTAATCCCAATCAAAATTGTTAGTGCGTAAAACTGAGATTGACCCGAAGTGCTGTACTTTAGACTTTCTCCACCCAAAAGCGAAGCTAATCCCACTAAGTTCACCGCGCCGTCTACGATAAAACGGTCAACCCAAGCGATAATTTTAGAAACTCTATCCACCGCAAACACAATACTGAAGCGATAAATATCGGGTGTATAAAAGTCATAAGCAAACAAGTTTTGCAAAGCTTTCGACGGTAGCTGTACGGGCTTGGGTAAGGCATTCCCTAGATAAATTACCCCGCTTAGAGTGCAACCAAAAACGCTTGACCAAAATAAGAGCATTGCTACATCTTTATTCAAATTTACCCAGTTAGGTAGCAAAGCTACGCTTTCTAAAACTAAAGGCAAATGCAGCGTAAAGCCTAGTAATATCATCATGGGTAATACTAATAGCCATAAAGCTTCAGCCGATCGCACTGTCATCGGTTTTGGTTTACCGCCGAAAATTAGCGAGAATATTCTCACTAAACTAAAAGCTGTCAAAGCATTGACAAGTAACACAAGTCCGACTAACCAAGGCTGAACTACCCACAAAGTATCGGCTAAATTCAACAGCGCCCAAAAGCTACCAAAAGGAGGACAGCCAATTAAAGCCGCCGTACCCCCCAAAAAAGCGATCGCACTTACAGGACGGCGCGACCATAACCCGCCCATTTGCGTCAAATCTTGAGTAATGTTATTCCAAATAATGCCGCCTACGCTCATAACTAACAAACCCATTGCGACGGCGTGAGTTAGAACTAACAACAACGCTGCATCATTTTGTCCCGTACCAACGGCGATAAATACTAAGCCCATGTAAGCGCTGACTGAGTAGGATAGAGCGCGTTTGACATCAATTTGGGCGATCGCAATGCAAGAACCACCCACTGCCGTTACTGCTCCAATTAACACCAACGCAGACATGGTTACTGGGGATAAGCTTAAGATTGGTTCTAATTTAACGAGTACCCAAGCACCCGTTGCTACTACTACAGAATTGCGTAATATTGTGCTAGGAAGCGGCCCTTCCATCGCTTCGTCTAGCCACAAATGCAAAGGAAATTGAGCGCATTTACCCATTGGCCCGGCAATTAATGCCAAGGTAATTAAAGTAATTACCTTGGGGTCTGGATGCGCTGTAGCTGCCCAATCGCTTAACTCCCAATAGTTCCAAGTTCCAGTTAAAGATAATAAGGCAATTACACCCATCAGTAGCACCAAGTCGCCTACCCGCTTGGTTAAAAAGGCATCTCTAGCCCCCGTAACTACTAAAGGCTGACTAAACCACAACCCAACTAGAAGGTAAGTTCCCAAAGTCAGTATTTCTAAAATTACATAGCTAAAAAACAAAGAGTTACACAGGGCTAAGGCACATATACCACACTCAAATAGTGCTAAAAGCGAATAAAATCGCGCCCATCCCCAGTCCATTTCCATATATCCAACGGCGTAAATCTGCGCCAGTAGATTCATTCCCGTTACTAGCACCATTGCGCCCACAGTAATCGGTGAGATTTCTAGAGGTAAGGAAATATCTAAATTTGCAACTTGCAGCCAAGGGATAATTATTTGTTGGGCGGGTTGATTCCACGTCGCTTGGAGAGCAATTACACCATGTACAAAGGCAATAAATGTCATCAATAAATTGATATAACCCGCAGGTCTTGGCCCCGTGCGCCGGATAATTCCCGGCGACCAAGGTATAGTCAAAACTGCCCCCATTAAGGCATACAAAGGTACAAACCAGATGGTTTGAAGAAAAAATTGCGCCATCGGTATTAACTCTATGTTGATTAAGAGAAATTAAATTTTTAGGACAAATTTGCGCTTGTCCTGTGTAATTTCAAATCATTAAAGATAAACAAATTAATGCTTCTTTAAGATTTAGTATAATTAGAAGCTTACCTTTAATAGTTCTATAAGTAAATTATTAATTTAGCTAATTTAGAAATCAGTTTAATTAATTTTGCTTATCTAAGTTAAGTAGTTATTGGTCTTATCAATGATGTCTATTGATAATTTTTATAGTAAAATCTCAAGAAAAAAGCCTTGCTATTTTAGCAAAACCCTTAGGTAGCAAGAAAAAAGTCTATTTGCCGCTAAAAATTTAGAAGTAAAAACCTCATATAAATCGATGTTTTTGCACTTGTAATCTCCCAGTTATTACAAATTATTAAAAAATCTAATTTATAAATTAGCCGATGTTTTCAAGAATATAGTTTTTTGTCTATGGTAATAATTGAAATATTCTATGCACCTTTATTATCAGTTTGAATTAGTTGGCATTGGTGACACAAACCAAAAAATTCTAGAGTGTGATAAAAAATCTTGAATTTATGAAAATTGTGTAACTGAGTTTCTAATTCATGTACGGGACATTCATCAATTAAAATAGACTGCCCGCACTGCAAACAAGTAAGATGATGTTTATCTTGCTGCACCAAGCTATAAAGTGATTCTCCAGAGGCGAGAGTTCGTACTTGGACGACACCTTCGAGTTTTAAAGCTTCCAAGGCGCGGTAAATTGTGGCTAAACCTATATTTTGGCTCCTACGCAATTCTATATAGATATCTTGAGCAGAAATAGCTCGGTTTAGAGTTTTGAGAAGTTTAAGAATTCGCTCTTGGCTGCGGGTGCGTTCAGTTTTCATAAATTGGTTGCGAAATTTTTTGTTATACAGATTTTAGATTTGTCAACTTGTTATGGTGTTCCTCTTGCCGACATTTTGGGGGTAGGATAGCGTTTGTTGCCTTCCTTACCGCTACTTATGAATCGACAGTATCAAGCTAATATCTATATTACTCTGCGCCCTTCCGTACTCGATCCCGCAGGAACCGCCGTACAATCGGGATTAAAGCATATGGGTTACGAACAAGTAGAACAGATAAGAATTGGCAAGTATATAGAGCTTAAGCTTTCGTCAACCGATGAAAACTCCGCACGACAACAATTAGATAAAATGTGCGAACAGCTACTAGCAAACCCCGTAATCGAAAATTATCGCTTTGACTTAGTAGAAATCGGAGCATAAATACATGAAGTTTGGAGTTATAGTTTTTCCTGGCTCAAATTGCGATCGCGATGTCCAATACGTTACCCGCGATTTACTCAAGCAACCTACCCGCATGGTATGGCATGAGGAAACAGATATAGGCGATATAGATGTGGTAATAGTCCCTGGAGGCTTTAGTTACGGCGATTATTTGCGTTGTGGAGCGATCGCTCGTTTTTCCCCAATTATGCAGCAAATCGTCTCCCACGCCCAACAGGGTAAGTTTGTTTTGGGTATCTGCAATGGTTTTCAGGTATTAACAGAGGCGGGATTATTACCAGGGGCGTTGATGCGTAATCGGGATATGCACTTTATTTGCGATCGCACAGCGATTAAAGTAGAACGCAATAACTTACCTTGGACGCAAGCTTACGATCAAAACCAAGTTATTACTTTACCAATTGCACACGGAGAAGGGCAGTTTTACGCTGATAGTGAGGTGTTAGCGCAACTAGAAGACAAAGGACAAGTTTTATTTCGTTACGAAGGCGACAACCCCAACGGTTCAGTAAATAATATTGCTGGGATATGTAATGAAACTGGTAATGTCTTAGGAATGATGCCCCACCCTGAAAGAGCTTCCGATCCTCAACTTGGCGGTACAGATGGCTTAAAGTTGTTTGAGGGGTTATTAGCAAAAGTGGCAGCTTTAGCTTAAGGCGGCGAAAAAATCGAGCTAATATCTAGGACAAATCCTGGCAATACGTCTTCTCCTGACAAAGTTACTGGATTTTCGAGTAATTCTACATCTTGATTAGAGCGATATATTTCAACTCGTCGCGTTTTTGCGTCAATCAACCAACCTAGGCGCGCACCATTATCGATATATTCCTGCATTTTTAGCTGAGTTTGTTTTAGCGAATCTGTAGGAGAGAGCAACTCAACTACAAAATCGGGACACAAAGGGATAAACTTTCGTTTTTGCTGTGGACTAAGGGCTTCCCAGCGCTCTTGTTTTACCCAAGAAGCATCAGGAGAACGATTTGCACCATTGGGTAATTTGAAGCCGCTAGAGGAGTCAAAACCTTTGCCTAGATTGTATTGTTTGTTCCAGATACCAAGCCCAACAGTAATTTCAAAGTTCCGGTTTCCTGTTTCTCCTCCCGTAGGTGGCATAATTATTAGTTCTCCCGAAGCCGTGCGCTCAAATTGCAAGTCGCGGTTATTTTGACATAACTGAAAAAACTGCTCGTCTGTCAAATCAATACTTAATTGCAATGTTGGGGGTAAACTAACTGTTGCCGCATCCATAGCTTGATCTCAGTAGAGGCATACTTCTATAATCTATCTACTTTTTGAGCAGCACAATTTGCGATCGCTTAATTAGGAGACAGGATTTGAGCCATATCTAGTACAAATCCTGGTAATACGTCTTCTCCTAATAAAGTCAGTGGATTTTCGAGTAATTCTACAGTGCGATCGGAGCGATATATTTCTACTCGTCGTGTTTTTGCATCAATGAGCCAACCCAAACGCGCACCATTATTTATATATTCCTGCATTTTTAGCTGAGTTTGTTTGAGCGAATCAGTAGGAGAGAGTAACTCAACAACAAAATCGGGACACAAAGGCAGAAATTTTTGTCTCTGTTGGGGTGTAATATCATGTCCGGCAAATAAGTTATGGTTAAGCTGCGATCTTAGTCCACCAATGAAAACCAGTTAGTCCTTGAATCAAATCTTGCTGCTGAAGCAGAGATTGGCATCGGTGAAATAAAACTTCCTCCAAATCATCTAAGGTTTGAAATGATTGATTGACAATTGGCTCGTCCACTAAAGTCCATAACCTTTCTGCTGGTTGTAATTCCGGTGAATAGGGAGGCAAAAATGTCAAAGGTAGTCCTTGTGGAATTTGGAGGTCTTTGCTGGTATGCCATCCCAGGGATAATTCGTTGCTTAGAGAAATACTAGAATAATTAAAACTAAAGAGTTGGAGAACAGACATGGGGGCGAACTTAATTCAAGCACTTCAAGAAATTAGAGATTTCCGCGCTGCTCAAGGT
>JAABUN010000863.1_pt1 | contig 74424 bp, 63 predicted proteins | sample 5559311 | NCBI WGS metagenome assembly JAABUN01 (sample SAMN10711877, study PRJNA513370) | rock metagenome | isolation source: Antarctica rocks | place: Antarctica: Victoria Land, Siegfried Peak sud | reverse complement strand
ACGGTTGGACGTGGAACTCCAACGCACATTCTTGGCGAGGGTGCCGCCGATGCCCGCGCCCTGATCCGACGAAGTGGTGCGGTTGCCCATCAGGTCGTAGTTGAAGGTGGACTTGACCTCAGGCGTGGCCTCGGTCGAAGTCTCGGATTGAAGCTGATCGACGGCATCGTAACCGTAGTTGACGCTTTGCACCGCGCCCAGCACACCATTGGTGCCCCGGATCTGGCGCGACTGGCTCAGGCGGACATCGCGCTTGTTCACGTCGTCAAAGCCATACGCGAACTGCGACAGAACCGTCGTGCCGTCGCTTTTCAGGTTGGTGACCTGAGTCAAACGCTCCAAGGAGATCTGCCAGGTGTAACGAGTTTTGGCGTTCGAGGGCAAGGTGAGTTGCGTCGGCAAGGCGCTGTAGCCGACCTGAGCGACATTGTAGTCCCAGTGCCACTGGCCCGTCGCCGTTCCCGTCGAGGCCGGGCTGAGCGCGTCGGTGAGGCGCCCCAGAGCATCGTAAGTGAAGCTGGCAGCGTAGTTACCATTGATGTTGCTGCTTGAGACTCGGCTCAGTCCATCGTAGGAGTAAGCCGTCGTGTCATTGTAATATGGACCATCTTCGCTAAGCGTGCGCCCCAAAAGGTCATAATTCCACTGCGTCGGGCCACTGGCATCCGCCATAGTCTGCAACTGACCGAGGTCGTTATAAGAAAACGACTCGTCGGTGCTGACGGGATAGTCGATATAAAGCAAACGACCGTCCGCGTTGTAATCGTATTTCGTCACCTGTCCGCGCGCGTCGTAATAACGGGTCAATTGATTCGCAGCGTCATAAGCGAAGCCTTCGCGCGAACCATCGGAGTAAATTTTGCGGATGACCCGGTCTCTGGCATCATAGTCCCAACGCGTCACCGAGCCGCGCGAATCGATCAGGGTTTTGACATTGCCCACTTTGTCGTAATCGGTTTGCAAAGTGCTGCCATCGGCATATTGCACACGGCGCAGCCGCTTGAGTTCGTCGTAATCGCGGTAAGTTTTGCGACCGCTCCGGTCGCTCGTCACGCCGGGAATGGCGCAGCACACGTAATCGGTGAGTTCCTGACTGCCGTCGGGATACGTCACGCTGAGCGCCTTGTCGAGATCGTTGTATTGGAAGGTGCGGGACAGACCGAAAGCATCCGTCGAAGTTCGCACCCGGCCTAACGCATCATAAACGAAAGTCGCTACCGTCACCGCGCTAAACGTCGGCGAGGAGACCTGCACGCTCGTCAGTCGCTTGGTGGTGACGTCGTAATTGTAGGTCGTCGTCTCATTAGCGGGGTTGGTCACCGTGAGCGGCGCGCCCCACGCGGTATAGGTCAAAGACGTGGTGTAAGCAGGTGATGCCGAGGCGGTCGGATAGGTCGTGATCGAAGCGGGCTGGTGATTCGCGGTGTAGCTCGCAGTCATCACCGTGTTGCCCCGGTTATTCTTGACTTGCAGCACGTCGAGACCACTTGAATCGTAGAAGAGCCGCGTTTTCTGGCCCGATGGACTTGTCGCACTGGTCAGTAAACCGCGCCCGTTATAAGTCACGCTGGAAGTGCGGCCATTCTCGTCGGTCAGGCTATTGACTTGGTTGGTGCTGGGATCGAGAGTGCTGTCGCTACGCCCCGGCAATCCCGCCGTTTCGCCGCTGACCAGATGCAACTGGCCGTCAACGGGCGCGCCGTAATCGTTGATTTGCTGGCGATTGTTGGCATCGGTGTAAGCAAAGCGAGCCGTTCCACTATAGGAGCCACCGATTTGCAAATACATCCCGTAGCGCTGCTCTCCGCCTTGGGGATCGGTGACTTTGGTTTCGTTGTTCGCTTCCCCCGGCCCGTAGAAGGGAGCGTGACCGGGAAAGTGATGGTCGAAGAGGAAGTTGCCCTGCTCGGTGCCAAGGTTGGTGATGATCTGGTCGGTGTCGTATTGATACGAAAACGGGTTGCCGCCCATGTCTTCGGCGGCCACCATGTTGCCGCTGGCGTCGTAGCCAAAAGTAGCCCGGCGCGCCATCGCATCGTTGACATCGCCATTCGAAGTATTGGTCGTGACAATTGCGGTGCAGCGATTGTTCGCATCGTATTGAAAGACGGTGACTTTGCCCTGCGCGTCGATCAGGCGGGCAATACGAACCTGAGTTGTCGTCGTGCCGTTGACGGTTTGGGTGAAAGTTGCATAGCGCATCTGGAGAGCATTGCCAAAGCGGTCGCGCATCTGCTGCAATTGAACCAAAGGCACATTGATCACTGTGCCGTTGATATCAAGCGGCTGGTCGAAAACCATCTTCTCTCCGGTCGGCGCCGTCACTTCGAAGTGGTTGCTGCCCGTTTTGCTGAGGGTATTGAACGTGCCGGTGGGCGAAGCGTAGCTGCCCGTCGTCGTGAGGCGATACGGCGTGAACTTACCGGTGCCTTCGTTCACGATCACCACACCACCGGGATTCTCCATGATCGACGCCTCATAATTAAGGCTCCATTTGTTGCCAAACGACGAAAAATAGGTGGTGCCCTGGCTGTTGTAGGAGAGCTTGGGTTCTACATCAGGCCCGATAGGAGTGGAATACCACACCGGAATGTCCACGATGTAGGTGTTCATGCTGATCGGATTGACCATCGCCGTAGGCGATCCGTAAGGAGGACAAAGCGGCTCTACAGGCGGTGGCGGAGAATGAGGCGAAGGATCTGGAGGCCCGGTCGGGCCAAATTTCCACGGGCAGCAGCAACCGCCCCGAATTTTGGTCATCGCCGCACGGCCCAACAATTCGATGCCCCCACTGGGCAAGGCCGCCAATCGGGTGGGCGTAGCTTGAAGGCCTTGCGGCGCCGGAGCCGATTTTTTCTGAGCAGCCGAGCGGTCGATCACCAGGCCCGCGCCCGACCATTCGTGTTCCAGTTGAGCAAAGGAAAGGGTGTAGGTCGATTGAAAGAGCGGATCTTCTAATTTAACGGTTTGACGCGCGCGATCAATGGCACGCACTACCAAAAAGTGTCCGACCGACCGCGCCCGAAACGGCGAAATGGCGGCAGTCTTTTTAACTCCTGTGGAGGCAACGGGCGGGCACTGGGGACAGTGCTGAACCGTAACCGCTTTGGAAGTCGCAGAGCTATTATCGGTCGAGATGGCAAAGGCGCGCGCCGCGCCCCCCGGTTGCAGACCAAAAGCGCTTTGGCCCGCTTTGGACGCGCCCGTGTAGCGCGCCATGTCGTAGTGGAGAATAAGAGGTAGCGGCAATTTCACTAACTGCGCTGCTCGCATTCCGGTGCGCGCCGCGCCGCGAATGCGAAAACCACGCATCGGCACTCCGCTCCGCGCCGCCATCCGGGCGACTTCATCGAGAGAAAAGCCGTCCGGGTGCTGCGGCACGATTTTTTCAACGCGCTCCGCCTCACTTTTCTTGTTCATTCCTACTAAAATCAAGCCCAGTGCCTCACTGCCGCAAGCGCGCATCAGGCGGAAACCGGGTTGCGCTTTGGTGCTGAGACGGAGCCGCGCCTGTGTCAGCCACATCGAGGCCCAGGTGCGACGGTGCAAACTGGTGTCATTGTCCACCATGTTTTGTAATTTGGGGATGGCCGACTCGTATTGGCCGAGTTGCAAGTCGAGGTCGGCCCAGGTGCCTTTAGCTTTGCAACGGATTTCCCACGTCGGGTCGGCGGGGTTTTCTTTGGTCACATCCAAAAGCGCCTGCAAACGTGCTTGCGCTTCGGCGGGACGCCCGGTGTGCATGGCATCCATCGAGAGATGCAGCATCGCCTCGCCCGCCCACGGGCTATCGGGATACTTGTCCATATGCTCACGCATGAGCCGAGCTGTCTCAGGAAAATTTCGAGCGTTGCGGGAGTTGATGGCCGCGCCGAACTCGCGATTGATGTTTCTTAGCCGCTTCACCCTTTTGCGGGCGCGGGATAGGGCATCGATTGTAGCTGAAATAGGGCGGCCATTGGCCTCGACCAAAGCATCTGCCTGGGTGGATAGGCGATCAAACTCCTCAATGGAGGCCAAATTGAACTGGCGGGTCAAACGCTTTTTGAAGTCCATCTCGTCGGCGTTGCCGAGCGTATCGAGCGGCCCCATGACACCGCCTGCCGCCATCAGTTGCGCTTGGGTCGGGACCTGGCTCAGGTTGAGCGGTGCAACAGAAACGGGCCGTTCACAGCAGAGGTCTGCGAGCGTCGCACCCGTAGCCCCAACTGTCGTGCCTTGCTGAATGTCCCCTGTTTCCCCCCGACCCTGACCTGCGATGTTTTGGGCCAAACGCAACCCGGTCATACCCAGCCTCTGACCTTCGCGGTTTTTGCCGCTCAAAGCAGGTTTCACCGTAGCCGCTCTACTTTTTGAACCGGCAAGTTTTTGATCCACTTGTGTCGTCTGCACCGGAGTTGAGGGCTTGGAAGCTGCCGTCTTCTTGTCACGAGGCGGCATACCTTGGGCTAAAACCACCGCCAGGGGAAGAACGCATTGGGAATTCAAAAAAACGACGGTCAATGCCAGAGCCGTGCATTCACGACGCAGCGCAGAAGAGGAAGCGGCCTTTTGACGCCTCGCGTTGCGGAGTTTTGGGGCGCTATCGAGGGGGCGGGAGGAGGAAAAGAAGCGAAGAGATTTCATGGCGACTTCAAAATAGCGATTTTGAAAGAATGCGACGGTCAGAAAAACGGAAAATCAAAGATAACGGTTGAACGGCGACGGGCAAAACGGTGTCGGGAGAAAAGCCGACTTAAAGCACTGTTACTATCAGTTGAAAAGTGAGGGGCGCATCCCCAATGCCGCGATTATCATCGTCGCGGGAGTTGGCGTCACTTGCCGCCTTGTTGGCGTTTTCCTGATCGGTCACCATCAGCGTGATGGTGTAGGTGCCAGGAGTGGAGGGCGCGATCCATACCGCGTTTTGAGTGCGGTTGATGCCGTCCTGAAAGGAACCGACCGGAGTTCCGCCCGAGTTTTTGGCGCTCCAGTAGTAAATACAGGGATCAGAAAGATAGTATGAGATGGTGTAGGGGGTGCCTGCTGCGCTGATGATACGCTGATCCCAATCGGTAGCCAAATAGCTGCTGAGACGCAGACCAGCGCCGCGCGCGACCGTCACTGCGCCGCCCGCCGGATTGGGATAACGGATACCTTTGCATTGAATCGTTTTGGCGATGGTTCCGCTGGCGCTCGAAGCCCAAGATGCGCTGGTGACCGGCATTAAAGTGTCGGGGTAAGCCGGGCCGGGAGTTACGCCGCCCGTTCCAACGGCAGCATAGCGGAATCGATAAGTCAGTCCGGGTGTTAGGCCGGAGATTTCAGTGATTTGGTTGGGAGCCAAAGGTAAGGGCATGCCATCGCCGTCGGTAAGGTCGATCCAATCCGACGTGCCTTGGCTCACGGGTAATATCTGCAACTTGAGATAGTCGGTATCGCTGGGCAGCAGTGCGGGCGCTTTGATCTGCACGGTATATGGATCGATAATCGTTACAAGTTGGGGAGCGCCGGGAGTGCCGGGAGCGGGAGCCGCCGTGCCGGTGCCCAAGGCGCCACCGAAGGTGTCATTTTGCCCCGCCACAACCGCATGGGCGCGGGCGCGCATCAGATAAGAGCGGCCCGGTGCAAGTCCGGTGACCGTCACCGAAGTTCCGCCCGCCACATGACCCGTTCCCCAATCCACGAAGTCGGCAGGATCAGAAGCCAGTTTGTATTGCAGTGTGAGTGAGGCGGTGCGGAGTGGCGCTTGAATGGGAGGCAAGGTGACGGTGATGTCTACCGTCGTTGCACTCACGAAAGAGGGCACGCCCGGCGTTTCGGGCGCGGCGGTCGTCGTGGTTACCGCCGCTTGTAACCCCGCCGTGACCAGTTCAGGGGTGCCACTAGCTATCGCCAAATAGCGAAAAACATACGTCGTCAGTGGCGTGAGGCCGGTCACCGTGCTCTGGATGCCGGGAGACAAGTTATCTGCCACATCCGCCCAGGCCGCCGTGCCGCTTCGCTGTTGGAGTTTCAAACGGTTGGCACGGAGTGTCGTGAGTGAGGTCGAGGGCGCCGTAACGGAAACGCTAACCGGGCCGATGTTGGAAAACGTCGGCGCTCCGGCTTCGCCAGGCTGCGTGCCGCCGGGCGTGGTGACGTTGGTGCTTGGCCCATTGGCCGTTCCGCCCGCGCCGGAGATGCTCCAACGAAAGGTGTAGGCGGTGCCGGGTGCCAATTGCAAAGCCGCAAGTGTTGGGTTGACGTTGAAAGTTCCGGTGTTCCAGTCGAGATAAGCCGAGTCCGGTTCGCCGCTTTTCTTACACTGGAGAACAAAAGTGGATTCGTTGAGCGCGCTCCATGTCGTGCCGGTCTGGACCGGAGCGTTGAATGTCACGCTCTGCGGGCTAACGGAGCCGTTCACGACGGGAGCTTCGGGAAGAGTCGTCGGTGCCTTCTCCACGCCGGGCACACTGCCCTGCATTCCAACCGCTAGAAAGCGGAAATAATGGTTCCTCTGTCCGGTGGGATAAGTAACGGCAGTAGCGGAATTACCTTCCAAACTCGATGCGACCACCGAGTAGACGGAATCGCTTTGCGGCCTCACTTGCAGGGTGAGCGAAGTCGCCCCTTCGGGTAGCGCGGGCGCAGTCACCGTAACGCCCGACACGCTAAGGTCGGAAAAATTGGGAAGACCTGGCGCTGTAGCGGTGTTCGAATCGGGAATAACCACATCGCCGGATGGCCCCGGCGTTTGAACTCCCGCCGACGTTACCGCCACATAACGAAAAACGTAGCGGGTCAAAAGACGGAGTCCTTCAACGGCAGTAACGGCACCGGATCCCAAAGTGTCTGCCAAGACGCCCGTATCCGCGTCTGTAACCGTTGTGAAATTTGCATCGACCTGCGCGGAAGTGCGAAATTGCAACATCATTCGCTGCGCGCCCGCAGGAAGAGCTGGAGCCTGCACGGTGACTCTGCCGGTCACATAGTCCCGGCTCAACCGATCTTGTCTGATAACGGTGGTAACTTCCAGAAAGGTCGGGGCACCGGGGATAGAAGATGTGGATGAGGAAAGTGTGGTTACGGTAGCCTCAGTGCCACTGGTGCTGGCTGTGGCATTCACAGCCACGAAACGGAATGTGTAAGCCGTGCCTGACGTGAGGCCAGTGACGCTTTTAGTCGCGCCGCCCGCCATTCCCTCCTGGATGTTGACGTAAGCCGTAGCAGCTTCACTGGCAAGCTTTTGCTGAAGCGCGAGCGAGGTCGTGTTGGCCGGGAACACGGGCGCGGTGACGGTTAGACCTGTCTGGCTAATTGCGCTGAAGGTGGGCGCACCGGGGGCACCCGGAACAGTGGCAGATTCAGTCAGCTGCCAGTTCAAGCTCACATCACCTGGCACTGTATTAGTGCCATTACTATAACTATCAACTGCTATTCGGTAAGTGGCGCCGGATACTGCACTCAAACTGACGCGGCTGGTTGGGCCGTTGTCATCGTCGTTTTTGCCGATCAAGGTGAGGGCATTGAGAGCGCTTCCGGTATAAACCGCCATCACAGTATCAAAGTTGCTTCCTTCCGTGGTGAACACCGCGGATCCGCTCGCCGGGGCCGTCCACTGATACCATATCGAATACTGCTCGTTTCCATTCCAGTGGGCCGGTTCACCGACCTCTTTAGTGGCCCCGATGTTGGTGCCTGTCACCGTCCCCGATGTTCCAGAAAGGGTTTGAGCCGAGGCGAAGTTGTCGTTGGGCGGCGCGCTTGTAGAGGAAGTCGATTTCCAGTTCAAGGTGATATTACCGGTAGCACCTACGAAACCATCAACCGTGATTTGATAAACCGTGCCGGCTGTGACAGCGAAGGTGACTTCACTGGTCGGCACGACGGGGCCATCATCGTTAGCAGCCTGTAGAGTCAGAGCGCTAAGCGCTGTGCCGCTGTATGCGGCCAGAAGTGTGTCGAAGTTGCTGCCCACGGTATCGAACACGACCTGCCCCGTCGAAGGCGCCGTCCAGCGATACCACACCGAAACTCGCGGCGCATACAAATGCGTAGGCTCACCCGTTTCCCTGGTCGCGCCTATATTACTGCCGGTCACTGTTCCCGATGTTCCCGAAATGACCTGAGCCGAGGCGAAGTTGTCGTTCGCGGGTGAGGTCGTTTGTGCGTAAGCGTAAATCAAGCTCAAAAACAGAAATGAGATCAGCACAAGCGTGGCCGGCAGAACCGAGGCACGATCAGATATGCGGCGAACACGGGAAGGCGTAGCAACAACATCACGACGGCAGGGAGAAAAGGGAAAAGAGCGCATGATGAGCCAACGAACCGGACCAGATTGGCTTAAATCTTAAATCCAATTAAAAGAAGTGTCAAGACTTCTTAAGATTAAATTTTTTCACAGAGGTGAAGAAATTTTTCCACTGAGATTTGCAAGAGTGACTACTCTTTCACAATGGAGAGGCTAAGGCATTTACCCACTTTCTTTGAAGCGTTGCAACGCGCCATTGAAGTGGAGGTTCACCGTCATTCCCGCCGCACCGTGCCTGTTTTTGGCAATTCTAACTGCCACCTCGCGTTCCCCTGCCCCACTCGCTTCTTTGGAGGCTTGCAGGTCAAAGACGATCTCGGCGCCGTATTCGATGAAACGGCTTCCCGCCCCGGAGTTGACCCCGCCTCCGCCTGCAATCGCCGCCCGGCTCTGCTCGCACACCACAAGCGCCGGACACTCTAACTGGTGACAGAGCATCTGCAGCGAGCGCAGGCCATCGTTGAGCGCTTCGTATTCGCTCACTCCGCTTGCCGCGCCGCGTGTCCAGGTGTGAAGCGAGTCCACCACCAGCAACAGCGACTTGGAATCGCCGCGCACCAGCCCGGCGCACTCGCGCAAATAGGTCGGGCTGGCAAACGCCGTGGTCGAATCGACAAACGAGAGATCCGGCATCGCCTGCGCGGTGCGCGCGGCCATCGCCTCGATCTCGCGCGGGGCCATCTCGCCCGATTTGAGGCGACCCAAGAAGGTGCCCGTCACGCGTGCCATCTGGCGGCGGAACAGTTCGGCGGGCGTCATCTCGGTCGTGACGAAGAGCGCCGGGAAACCGCACATCGCCGCGATCTGCATCGCAAAAGCCGTCTTACCGGTTCCGGTGTTACCCAGCACGATGCAGGTGCCGGCTTTGGGCAGCGCGCCGCCGATCTTCTCATCCAGTCCTTTGAAGCCGGTCACGGGAGCACGCAGCGTTCCGCTCACGCGCGCCTCATGCGCCTCTGTAGCGTCCTGGAGAACTTGGCCCACGATTTCCGAGCAGCGAACCAGGCGGGGAACGGCGAGGGGCGAGACGCGCCGCAGCGCGGCGATGAGCTCCTCCGATCTACGACCCGGATGGGTTTCGAGAGGCGGCGCGGCGTAGCGTTCAGCGAGCAGGTCGATGGCGCTCTGGTAATTCTGCGAGGCACTGCCAAACTCAGAACGCTCGATGAGGCGCCGCAGCGCCGTTTCGATATCGATGAGCGAAAAGTCGATCTCCTTTTCCCACAAGCGTTGAGCGATGCGAAGGAGGGCACGCTCCTCGGGGCGGGCGAGAAGTTCTTCTTCGAGGCCACTTAGCACCGTGACACGTGCCATTGGAAAGTGCAGCGCCAAGCCCAGCAGTTCGCTGGCGGCAGCGCTTGTCGAAAGTTCGGGGGAACGGTTCATCGCAGCCAAAGCTTAGGCCTGGGACGGCGCCCTTCGCCACCGGCGAATTGGCGCCTTTGTCATTGTCATTGTTATTGGGGGGCGATTTGAGCGTGAATTCCCAAAGTTTTGAGTCGGATTCCCAAGGTTTTGAGTCCCATTCCCCAAGTTTTGAGTCTCATTCCCCAAGTTTTGAGCCCAAAATCACCGTTCAGGCCGAAGATTTAGCCGGAACTGCCCCGGAAACTCTCATTCTCATCCGAAGCGGCCTCCAGTAGAGTCAGAGCGACTCAAAACTTGGGGAATCCTTTTCAGAGCGTGCTTCTCCTGCGGCGCGGTTTGACCTCTTCCGGTGGTAGAGCCTTGGTGCGGCCTTCCATTGTCGCCCGCAGTGCGGGCCCAGGCCGCAAATCGGCGCAGCCATTGATCCAGTCGCCCGCCCAGTCTTTGCGTGGCATCTTGGCGCGGGCGTTTTCAGGCGTCAGCAGTACTTCTCCCGTCCGTTCCAGAAAGCCGGTATCCGCCAGAATTTGCAGCGCGCTGTGCCAGTAGTTGAGCGCAAAGCCGGGGTTTTTGGAGGCCAGCAGATCCTCAATACTGCCCGTTTTTGGGGGGTAGCGCTCGATCAGCTCACGGCGTGTGGGCAGGATGGAACCGTCGCTCGATTCCCGTGGCAAACGGCGCCAGAACGAGGCCAGCGCCAGCCCGATCACGCGCGCCCACGCTCCGGAAGGTTTGTTGCCAGAGATGGCACCCAGCTTTTCGCCCAGAGGCAGATACTGCGCGGTCTGGGGCGAACTAAGCAGTTTCGTCCACTCGAAAGACATCACCAACTCGACGCGCACCGGCACTTCGTGCGCGGCAAAGAGGGATTTCTGTTCGGGGGTTTCCGTTTCGTGGATGCGCCAAGGCGAGGAGCGGATGACGGTGTTGATGACCTCGCCGGTGTGCTTGTCCTTGTATTTGCCGCGCCGCTCGCCGATCACCTGCGCCCGCTCACCAAACAGAATGAACTGATAGATGCGGCGGTGCATCTCGCGGCGCTCGGCGGTCGAACGCGGATCCCAACCGATCTTGCTGAGAACGTCATCGAAATCGACGGTTCCCCGCCCCAATTCGGGCGCGGAATGAGGAAGCGGCGGTGCGAGGAGCCGCGCGATGTAAAGGAAAGCAAGAGCAGCGTCGGCGTCCTGTTCGCGTGTCAATTGTTCAAGAGTCTCGGTGGTGAGGCCGGCCACGCTTTCAGCGCTGGTGAGTTCAAGAACAACCGAGTGCGAAGCGCCGGGAATGGCATGAAACCGCGCGTCAGCCTGCTCACTCGTGGAATAGTGGCGACCATGCTTGCCATCGGCTGCCGCGCGCTCCAGCGCGTCCATTTCAGGAGCTGTGTTGATGAAGTAGTCAGACGATTCGCGGGGTTGAAGTTTGTCGTCGTTCATAATATGCCGGAAATATTCCGAAACGCTCAAGGCTTTGACGAGAAAAATTACATCCTGCTCTACCCTGCTTTTCTACTAATCTCTATTTCTGAGTTAGTCAGTTGCGCGAGATTCATAATACTCATTTGATTCAATGAAATTTTGCACAATTGAGTAGATCAAACTATTGAGTAATGTGTCAGTCCGTAAGAGCCTTTTCCAACAGTTCTCGCACGATCAAGGCGATACTGCGCTCTTCTTCGACCGCTCGCAGCTTGAGTTTTTTGTGAAGTGACTTGTCGATGTCTACGTTGAGGCGCACTGTATCCCCTTTGAGATCAGAAAGCGAAATGCTCGGTTGTTGAGCGCTGGGGCGCCCTGCTTTAAGTCCAATTGCTGCCATAATTGTTTCCTACTTTTTTAGCTCAAGTGAGACCAGAACCAGCGGATGCCTCATTTGAGGTCCAACTCAATTGTGCTTCAACTCAAATAATGGTTGATTCGCTTGAAACAGTCATCATTTACTATTTTACTCAATTTATCAAATGAGTAGAGCCTCAATTTCCTTGACCAGTGCCTGAATTTCTTTGGCCGCCCCACCATCGGCATCGTCGTCGAACACCGTGCGGCCCGAAGCTGCTGAGGACGGAAAGACTACGCGCTGCGTAATGCGGCTTTGGAGAACAGGTAAACCGTAATCGCCGAGGACGTGGCCGACTTCCTGGCCGATTTTGGTGCCCTTGATGGCGCGCGAGATGACAAAAGCGGCTTTCAAAGCTCCATCCGTCAATTCGATGCGCTGTTTGACGAGATCTACCAGCGCCGAAGTTGCCCAGATGTCATAAGGGCTGGGCTGAACTGGAATGAGCACGAAATTGGCGGCCTTGATCGCGCTAACCGCCAAGTCTTGAGCTTGAGGCGCGCCATCGATAATCGTCCAATCCACGGATGCGATACTTTTGATGTCGCGCTCGATAGTGGGGCGGTCGATTCCCACCGTCGAAACCGGCTGGTCTTCCCGCATCGCGGCCCAATCACGCGCCGATCCCTGAGGGTCAGAGTCGATGAGCAGGACGCGCTTGCCTTCGAGCTGAAAGGCACGCGCCAGATGGGTTGAAATGGTGGTTTTACCGGAGCCACCTTTTTGATTGAGAACTGCGATGATAGGCATGATGTCGATCCATTACGAAGCTACAGACTCTTTTGAGTAAATGAAAAAACACGGCGCGCGTCAATTGAGTGAATAAAAAATTGAGTAAATGAGTAAAAAGCAGAATCAAACTCGAAGCGAATTTATCCATTTAGACAATTGCCCCGTTGAAATCGCATTTTCGTAGATGACTCTGCACCATAAAGACTGCTCGGTTTCACATGCTTAACCGGTGACGTGAAAAGTGTGTCCTTTCGATTCAGAAATTAGAGGGAAGCCCGTGAATCCAGTTCCAATTGACCTTCTAACTCATTGACAAACTCCGTCCACCGCATACCCAGAGCCTGACACCAGAGCCGAAGCTCGATGACATTGAGCTGGCGTTCGCCGCTCTCGCATTTGCTGACATAGCCGTGGGGTTGTTCCAGGCGACGTCCTAATTCACGCTGGCTCATCCCTACTTGTTCACGAATTGCCCGCAGAGCAACAAGAAAAATATGGTATTCCGGCGTATGAACCGACTTTGGTATGGTTAATCACCCGAAAACGGATGATATAGCCACACCCCCTGTGTAGCCGAATCAGCTACACTTGCCGTGACCGCGCAGCCGACGAGCTTTTCGTAAGAGGCAACGCGCAATAGGCGAAGGAGGAGTCATGACTTTAGCTCACCTCTGCGGGAAAATTGCTTTACAGATAAGCTCGGTGTCCATAGCCACACCGAATCCAGAAACGTTGGATGGAATTTTGTCTGATGAGGAGCGGTTACACAGGTGTTATCGGCTACGTCACGCTTACTTCGTGCAAGAACGCGCTTGGGTGGGCGAGAACGAGGTAGCGCCCGGTGTGGAGTGTGACCGCTACGATCCGCACGCCCTGCATCTGGGTGTGTGGCAGGGCGACGAAGTGGCCGCTTACCTGCGTATGGTGCCTTTCGATGGCGCTCTGGGCTTCATGTTGGACGACGAGCTGAGTGCCTTGGTTAGCCCTGAGGAGCGCGCCGCAATGCCGCGCGAGAATGCGGTAGAAATCTCGCGCCTGGTGTGTCGGATGGGCAAGAGCGGCGAAGACGGGCAGGGTAGCTCCCGGCTGGAAGATCCTCGCCTGGTGGAACTGCTGTTCAAGCAGCTTTATCGGGTGTCTTTAGAGCGCGGCTTTACCCGCTTTTACATCGTGGTCGAAGCGGGTTGGCTGCGTCTCTTCGCGCGGCGCTTCGGTGTGCCGTTTCGACCTATTGGTAGGCCCTATCGTTTTCCCGATGGCACCCGCACCGTCGCCGCGACCGCCACTCTGGAAGAACTCGAAGCCGGGATGCGCTGCCACGACGAGGCCAAATACGGCTGGTATCGGGAAGTTAATGATGTGGGATTGAATGGCGAGGAAGTGGACAGTGGGAATGCCGGAGAAAGCGGACGAGAACCTGATTTCAGCAACAGTGAAAGCCAAAGCGAGCGCTCAAGAGGCAGCTAATCGGTATCGTATCCCCGCGCGCCGCCATTTTCTTCCCCGACAGGCTCATCCTTGAACAGCCGGGACGCGACGAGGTGGTGTAACTGGCGCTTGATCGGATCGAGGGCAAAACCTACGACCAGTGCCGCGAAGAGTTGGGTGGGAAAGCTGTCGCCACCGATTAAGGGGCGCAGCGCATGTTCCATCCCCTTCTGAAAAGCGGCGAAACCACCGGTGAGGGCCGCGAGCAGCAGCGTGTAGACCAGGGTGCGCCGGATCAGGAGTCGCACGTCGAAGAGATGATGCGCCACGATGGAGTAGGCGCTAAAGCCAACAAAAAAGAGCGAGCAGAGCGGCCCGACCCACACCCAGCGATAATCGTTTAGCAGCGGTAGCAACAGGTTGAAGAGCAGACCCAAGGCGGCGGTCAGGGCGGAGCCGTAAAGCACGTAGCGGGCTTGCGCTCTCGATCTGCCGCGCAAGCGGTGTTGGCTGTGCAGCAAACGCCAGAACGCCAGGGCCAAGGTAATGACCATGAAGCTTGCGAGCGGATAAAGTCCAGGCGCGGTCAGGATGCTTCTCGCTTCAAGGTCGATGCCGCGCACCACGAAGCCGGGCACGAAAGCGGAGATAGCTACCAGACTCCCGATGCCATAAAGAATGAGGGTATAGAGGGCCGATTTTCCGGTTCCGCCGACGTTCAACTTGGAGGACTTGTGGCGCGGATAAACCCAGGCGAAGTGCAGAAACGTGGCGGCGGTGGCGAGAGCCGCGAAGTAGGAAAGCTGCGCCCACAGCGTAGCCGCTGGAATCGTCGCGGCACCCCGAAACAGCGCGTTGGTGAGCGTCCAGAGCGCGACCGAAAGCGCGACCAGGGCGAAGACGCGGTTCTCCTGCCGCCGCGCCGCCCGTCCCACGACAAGAGCCAGCAAGACGTTGAAGAGGGCCACGCCCAGAAGTGCCGTGAAGATGGCATCGAAGTGCGGCGCGGACTCCATCGCTAAGTGGATACGGGTGTGTTCATATCACCACGATAGCAATTTCGGCGGCGAGCTTCAATTGGGCACTACATCTGGTCACTACATCATCGAGTTCCGTGGCTTAGGGAGCATGACTACCGTAGTCGAGAGGTCGAGAGGTCGAGCGGGGCCACCGTCGGTTTCTCGACGACGCCGGAGATTGCCTCAGGTGTTGCGAGACGTGCGATTTGGAACACCTGAGGCCTAAAAAAAGCACGAAATTAATCTGGGCTTCACCTATCGGTAACCCCCGGCTTCTGGAGGTGGAGTATCTTTAATCCAATCGCGCTTTGCGGCACTCCTTGTAAGAGCCAGCGAGCGCGAAATTCCGCACAAGAGAGAACCTCCTTGCTATCTTTGTTCCCCGTTCTATCGCAGCGCTTCGGCGCCCGGTGCGCCGCTCGGTGCGCCACTCCGCTCCTTGCCGCTGTTTCGCCCTCCGCCCCGCCTGTCTCCGCCTTGCCTGTGTCGTCCCTGCACCGGCTAACCTCGACAGCGGCGACGCTGATCGGCTTGCTGGTCGCAAGCACCGGCCTTTGCTGGGGCCAGTCCACGTCTTCCTTGCAGTTGACGATGGGCAACCCCTCGGGCGCCACCACCAGCACGACCAACACCAGCAACTACCTGATGCAAAAGCCGCAGTTCTCGCTCTCCTACAACAAGAGCCACGCTACGCCCAACTGGGTTTCTTGGCACCTGGGGCCGCTGGATCTGGGATCGGCGCCGCGCAACGACGCCTTCCACGCCGACACCGATCTGCCCACCGGCTGGATCCGCATCACGACCAGCGATTACACGAACAGCGGCTACGACCGGGGGCACAACTGCCCCTCGGCGGATCGCACCGCCACCAGCGCCGACAACTACGCCACCTTCGTTATGACCAACATCGTGCCGCAAAGCCCGGATAACAACCAGGGGCCGTGGGCGGTTTTGGAAGACTATTGCCGCACCCTGGTGTCGCAGGGCAACGATCTCTTCATCATCTCCTGCGCCAACTCCTACGGAACGACCACCATCGCGGCGGGCAAGGTCTCTGTGCCGGGCTACATGAGCAAAGTCATCGTGGTGCTGCCCAAAGGCTCCTCGCTTTCGGCAAGCGCGGTGACGACCTCGACGCGCGTCATCGCCGTCGACATGCCCAACGTGGCGGGCATCCGGGCCAACGACTGGCGCAGCTACCGCACCAGCGTGGACAATTTGGAATCTTACACCGGCTACGACTTCCTCTCCAACGTCACCCCCTCGGTGCAAGCGGTCATCGAAGCGCGCGTCGATGCAGGCTGAGTCTCAGCTGCTAAGACTCCACCACTGACTTCCCCTGCTCGGTCTTGGCAGCGCTCTCGCTTCAACGCCTGTGACGAAAAGCCTGCTCCGGTTGGGGAGCAGGCTTTTTGTGCTTCGGCTCGGTGACCGGAGATCCTCTGAATCAAGTTCTTCTGGATCGAGAGCCTCCGGTCTCAGGTTTCCACGACTTGGGTTGAGAGACCCAGCCACCGGCCCTGCGCGTCGTGGCCCAGGATGAAGACATCGAATTTGAGGCTGCCGAGTTTGTAAACGCGCAGCTCACTGAGCTGGCTCTGGAGCACCTCGACCAGGGTCTTGAGGCGCCGCGCCCCGGCGCGCTGGGGCGCGTCCTGATCGTCGCGCTCCTCGATCTTGAAGGCGAAGAACTCCTCGAAATTTAGGGTCTGGACAGGCGTGTCGCCCGGATAACCTGTGCCGGACAGAAGCAGGGCCGCAGAAGTCGGAAGGGGCTTGTCTTGCGGCCACTCGAAGGGCACGAGGGGATAGTCGGACTCGCTGGGAAACAGCAGGTCCTGACTGGCCTCTTTCAGATGTTGCAAGGTATCGGACATAGTTACTCCTTCTGGGGCGCTGCCCCTGGAAGAGGCGCTTCTTGAGACCGCGCTTTCTGCCAATTCGGGGCGCGGCGCAGTTCGACTCGGCCATCGACAAATGCCAGCAGGGTCTGGCCCGCGAGCCGGAAGACCGGCCCCTGCGCGTTTCCGTCCCAGAAGAGTGGCGCGTCGACTTGAAGCGCCGCACCTGGTTGTTGCTGCGCTGTAGCTTGTCTAACTTCCGTTCCGGCCAAAGCGGGGTTGAGGATCCAGAAGCGCGGGGTGCCCTCAACCTCAAAGGCGAGGCGCAGAGCGGGCTGCAGGCGTAGCGGCTCTTGTTCCAAGAGTGCAGCGGCATAGTCCGCAGGTGGGTAGTGCTTGGTCTGAGCGGTGTAGCGTTGCACGGCAGCGACAAGCCGTTGGAGCGAGCGTGTGTCGGCCAGTACGCTCGCCGTGCGCAGCATCGCTTCCGGCCCGCGCGCGACCCGAATCGCCTGTTCCAGATGGTTGCCGCCGCGCTCCGGTAGTTCGATGAGGGCTTCTGCCCCAGGGACATCACCGAAAAGCGTATTGCTAAGAGGCGCGGCGAACTGCCAGGACGCGCCTGGCGCCTCGCTCTTTTGCAGGGTGAACTCGCCCTGCCACGGCTGGGCGGGCCACTCGGCTGCGGGCAGGCTGGGTCGCTGGGTCGCTACATCGAGATGCACTTTCACCAAGGCGCTCGCTGCTCCGGTCAGCGCGCCGCCCGGCCCGCGTGCGGGCCGGAACTCTTCAACTTCGACTTCCTGAAGTAGCAAGCGTGTGGTGCTGGAGTCAGGAGAACTGGAGTCAGGAAAAGTTGGGGCGGCCTTTGGAGAGGTAAGAGATAGAGAGGTAGCGGCCTCCCTCGTCAACGAAGCTCTTCGCCACTCCCGCCAGGCCTCCTTCAGTCGTGCGTTTGGAGAAGCTCCGACCACCACCCGTTGCGCTGCCCCGTAACCTTCATCGCTCTGGGTTGCTTCGATCAGGGTGGCCACGGTCGCCCGGATCTCCTCTGTGGCGAGGGTTGAGGGCGCGCTTGGCGAGTCGGCAGGTTGGGCTTGGGTTGGAGCGCAAGCCCTCATCCCAAACCAGACCGCCCAGACGAGCAAGGGTGTCCATCCCTGCTTGGAGCGGAAACCATTGGCAATGGATAAGTTCATGCAGGTGGATAGGGCCGTTCCGGTTGAAAGCATCGTTGCAGGCATGGCACCAGTAGCAGTGGCACCGCAGACATTGGAGAGAATACCTTATAATCTGATGTTGAAGTTACCAAAACAAAAGCAGAGGAGGATACGATGAGCGACGATAGAACTAAGCGCGGGCTCGCCGACCGGACGCGGATCAACGTCCATGAGTCGTGGGAACTCGAATACTGGTGTAAAGAGCTAAGCGTCACGCCGGAAAAGCTCAGGGAAGCTGTTCAGGCTGTCGGCGTTATGGTCGCGGCTGTGCGCCGCTACCTGGGCAAGTAAGCCCAGTTCAGACGCAAGAGAGAGCTGAAAGCCAGCAATATCATCCCCCACTCAAAAGCTTGAGCGGGGCTTTTTATAAACCGAGTGACAACTGGTTTTACAAGCCAGGCAGTGCGTTTCCTGCACGCGGAGCCGTTTCTGTCCCCCTTGCCCCTAAATCTGTCCTATTGCGGGGTTTTGGTTCCGGCATGGGCTTGAAGGATGAAGAGGCAGTTGAGGTAGCAGCCCAGCGACCAGCGGCGCCGGCGCACATAGCCAAAAGAGCAGGCGAAAAAGGCAGGCAGCCACCTTTCCAGCACCGCGATGCCGGGCTGCATCAAAGAGCGCTGCAACAACTCCCGATCCGCTTCCTCGACAGGTGGCATCTCCTCTTGAGGGCAGGTGAGGCGATAGGCCTGCTCGAACACCCCGATGAACCGTTCCACCTGCGCTTCATGAGCATCCATCTTGCGCGCTTCAGGCTCACCGGGAGTCAGAAGTAGGACATCGGGCACGACTTCACTTGGTAAAGACGACACCTTTTCTTCTTTTTCTTTCGTCCCGGTTTCTTTTGTCGTCTTCAGTTTTTGAAGTGGCACAAGTGAAGTCGAGATCTCCGCATGGCCCCTTTCGCCCTCCTCTTCGATTCGCGCCGTCCGGGTAGTGGAGTGCGTGGCGGTCGCCGAGCGGAGGTTCCCCCGCTCTTCGGAAGCATGGGCCTGGTCTGGCGCGAGTAGGGCATCGCTCAAGCGGTAGTAGAGGCGGCCTCTGGCGGCGCGGCGGGAGCGGGCCGAATCGCGCAATCCCCCACTTCCGTCCTGCACGACGAGGAGACCCCGGCGCACCAGGCGCTCGATGGCGCCCGAAACCGAGGCTCCGGCCCGTCCGGTGCGCGCCTGCAATTGGCGGTGCGAGAGCCAGTCGCTCTCTTTGCGCCCAGTGCCCTCCTTCCAGCCCAGCGTCGCGCGGTTCACCACCAAAAGCACGCGCAGTTCGGTGTCGGATAAGAGCGGCAGAAAGGTGTCGAAAAGGATGTTGGGCACCGGAGTCGTGCCTTGAAGCGTGGTGCCGACGAGGGCCACTTCGCGAGTGGCCGCACTTGGGGAGGACGCCTTTTTTATCGACGCCCGGGAAAAGTTAGGAAGTTCCATCGCCCTCTTTTCGACGGTCAAGTGTCTCCATCCCCAGAACTTCGATCTCCACGGGATCGAGTCGTGTTTTTGAACCCTCTTTTTTGAGATCGCCCGCAGTTTTGTGATCCGGCGTGGCTGCAACCTCAGGTGCCGTCGCTTCCGTCTCGGCTTCTTTTCGTTCTTCGGTTGACCCTCGCAGGCTGACCGCGGGCGGCGGGGCGTAATCCTTTTCGACGGCGGCGATGACATAAGCGACTGGATTGCGGGCGTTACGATAGGAGAGCCACTCCAACTGCTGAGCGATCTTTTCTGCCGGGTGAGCCTCCAAAAGTGCCTGCGCCCGGTGAAGAGGCACGCCCAGTGCCACGAGGGCGCGCTTGAGACGCAGCCGCTCGCGCGCCTCGGGCGTAGCCGGGGGTTCCGATTCCGCCTTTTCACCTCTCTCTTTCACCTCAGGTTCTGGATGTGGTTTTTGGCGATCACGGGACAAAAAGCGATTGATTTCCGCTTCGACCTCGGCGCGTGGCCGGGTGTAGGTAGCGCGGGAGTGAGCGATCACTTGGTCTCGCACATCGTCCGGCACAACCGGCATTGGGCTTGGGGACGCGATCTCCGGCACTTCCACCATGTGACCAGCCTCCGGCGCCGGGGAGATGACGTTTTGGCGCTCCTCAAGCAGATGTGGCGCGGGCTGGAAGAAGTGCCAACCGCTTTCACCGGTGTGACTCTTGCTGGTGTGACTTGTCAGCAACGGCTCGCCTTTCCATCGTAAAGTCTGAAGCCGCACTAAATGGGCACGGGCCGCGCGGGTGGAGAGGCCCAGAACCGGGGCAAGGCGTTCGGGCGTGGCGACGAAGCCGCCATTGCCATTGAGGCACGACAGCACGGCCAAAAGCGCCCGCAGATCGTCGGGCGCGAGATCGCGGAGCAACCCACTCTCGCTGAGGGCAGGCGTGAGCCACACGGCAGCGGTTGGGGTGAAGTAGCCACCGCGCTGCACGTTCTCGAAGCGCCGCTCCAAAACGAAAGGAGCGGGTCGATTTAAGTCGCGATCCTGAGGCGGCTCTTGATGTCGGGATTGGGACCGGGGCCAAAGCATGAAAGCAAGTTAGGGGTGAAAAGAGTGGGTAAAGGCGAAAACTATGGGGTCAAAGCGCCGGGGGCAGACCGAGGCTTAGGTGGCGAAGCAGCAGCGTAAGCGCCGTCACCGCAAAGAGGAACATTACCCCGTCTTCGGCCATCGATCCGGTCAAGAGACGGAAAGGTTTGGGCAGCAGATGCACGCGCCGGGGATTCGGATAGCGCCAGGGGATACCGCTCCGCGTGGTCGCATCTCCCAGGAGATGCGAGCCGTAACCCAGGGTCAGCCCCAACCATAGCGATAGACCGCTTCCCGCCGGGAAACCGATGAGGAGCAGAGGACAAAAGAGAAGAGCCGCGGCTCCCCAACCCCGCAGGGAGTGCAGCGCGCCGCGATGCCCGTAGCGCCGGTTGAGCCAGCGCGCGGGCAGGGCCAGAGGCCGCACGCCCCCAAACGAGGTCAGGGAGAGCAGGCTGACGGGCGCATCGAGATCGGGCGACAGGGCGCCTACGACGCTGCCGAGCAGTGCCCAGGGGAAAAGGCGATCGAAAGTCCACGGCTCCAGCATCCAGAGAGGCTCCAACAACCAGAGCGCATTGATGCCGAGCAGGGCGTGGGTGCGCCCCATCATCGCGGGCGCGTTAGAGGCTGATTCGCTACGGGCTTGCCCGGTGCAATTTTACCGGTTGCGGGTTTACCGGTTGCAGATCCGGAGGGCGGCGCTTCCAAACGAGCGAAGAACCCTTGATCGACTTCCCACTCCACTGTCTCGCCGGGTCGCGTGGGCAAACGTTTGATGCACACGCCCTCGCCCCGATCCAGAAGTCGCGCCGCCAGATCGAGTCCGCCCAGCAGGCGAATCGGCAAAAAGGTGGGCAGAGATGGCGCTTCGCGCGCGGCCTGAGAAAACTCTCCCGTCACCACGATTAGCCCTTGCTCGGCTCCCAGGCGCAGCATCGCGCCGCGCAGTTCGTCCACGTAGCGCCGTCCTACCACCTGTCTGGGCTGCTTGATCTGAATCGCCGTCAAATGCGTCGCCAGGTCGGTATGGAAAAACGCGATCAGATCGAAGCCGCCCGGTTGGGGCGCGTGAGGCGCCAGGGCGCTCTTCATGCCGCGCACGCCGGCATAGCCGCTTTCCATTAACAATCGGCGCACCAGACGCGTGTAAGCCGGGTAGGGCAGGGCGCTCAAGCGGTGTTGCAACGCGGCCTGAAGCCCGGTTATAGACGGACTGGGATCAAAGCGCTTGGATTGGGCGCTTTTGGCCGGAGTGCCCTTGGCCGGAGTGCCCTTGGCCGGAGTGCCCTTGGCCGGAGTGCTTTCAACCTGACTGGATTTAGTCTTGAAAGTCGACCGGTTGGGATAAGGAGAGAACGGCATAACCTCGCGTTAAGGATGTAGATTGCCCTCATCATCGGGGCTTTGGCTCCTTCACGCCACACCCATTGTGCGGGCGCAACGCCCTTCGACCCGACCGCACCGGAGTCTCACTATGGAGGCAAGGTTCTCAGTGTTTTCAATAGTGCGCCGACTTCAATAACCCCTATCCATTCCATGCAATCACCAAAGCCTTCCTCTTGTGACGCACCCTCTTCCCCATCCTTTCCGCGCGGACGTTTTTCGGCTACTATGAGGCCATCACCCACGCCGTCGGCGCCGGACAGCGGCTCGGCCCGAGCTGCGAACGAGCGCGTGGAGCGGCCCGCTCCCCATCCGACGTCAGGCGGCATCGCGCAATTGCAGGCCGCTTACCGGGAGCACTTGGGATTGGAGCTGAGCGCCCAAGACGCCGCGCGGGTTCTGGAGCAAATGATGCGCTTTTTTATCATTCACATCGATCATGAACTCCAATCTCAATCACCGCTCGAACACCGACTCGACCCACCCACCGGTAGCGACCGGTCATCTAATGGCGACCAGCTACCTGATCTATGCGCGCAAGAGCCAGGAGAGCGAAGAGCGCCAGGTTCAGTCGATTGACGATCAAGTGGGTCTCGCCCGCCAGCTTGTCGAGCGCCAGGCTCTTCCCGTTTACGGCGAACCCCTCACCGAATCCTTTTCGGCCAAAGAGCCGTGGCAACGCCGCGAGTTCGAGCACCTGATCCAGCTCATCGAGCGGGGCAAGGTGGATGGCATCGTCGCCTGGCATCCCGACCGCCTCTCGCGCAACGAAACCGATGCCGCCACGCTGTGCCGTCTGCTGCGCAAAGGCCGACTCAAAGACCTGCGCTTCGTCAACTACCACTTCGACAACTCGCCCGAAGGCCTGATGATGCTGCAGATGGCGCTCTCACAGAGCCAATACTTCTCTTCCAAGCTCGCCCTCGACGTGAAGCGCGGCCTCAACTCCAAGCTGCAAAAAGGCTGGTGGCCCCATCGCGCGCCCGAAGGCTATCTCAACGACCTCGAAACCCGCACCATCGCGCCCGACCCCGAAAGATTGCCTCTCATCGAGCGCGCTTTTGGTCTCTTGCTGACCGGTGCTTATACCGTGACCGAGGTGATCGAGATCATGAACGCCCGGTGGGGCTACCGCACGCGGCGCCATAAAAACACCGGCGGGCAACCGCTTTCCCGCTCCGCCGGACACCGCCTGTTCGCCAATGTCTTCTACACCGGACGCATGCTGCGCGAGGGGGAAATCTTGCCCGGTAGCCACCCGGCGATTCTGACTGTGCCCGAGTTCCACCGGGTGCAAACCATCATCGGACGCGGCCCTCAGGGTCGGAGCGGTTACCACAAGCGCGCCTGCGTCTTTAACAGCGTGATGCGATGCAGGAAGTGTCAGAGCGCGGTTGTGGGCAGCTTCCAATCCGGGCGTCATGGCAACAGCCCCGCCGTTTACTACCACTGCGGCGGCGCCTCCTGTCCTGTGCCCAAGAAAACCATCCGCGAAGACCGTTTAAAGAAGCAGATCGAGGCCGAGTTGGCGCGGGTCACCTGGCCGACTTGGAGCAAATCCATCATTCTGGACGAGCTGAAGCTTTATTACCAGCGCGAATTTGCCGCGTTGGAAATAGTTACCGATCAAGAAGGGCGCGCCTTGGCCAATGCCGAGCGCAAGAGGTCGAACTTGTTGGACTTGAAATTGGAAGGCGAAATCGACAGCGCGCTCTTTGGCGAGAAAGACCGGCAACTCAAAGCGGAGATCGAGGGTTTGCGCGCTCATGTGCAAGGCACACAGGCCAAATATGATCGGGCATTCGAGACCGTAAACCGGGTCTGTGACTTTCTACTCTACGGTCAGCAAACCTTTCAGTTAGGCGACTTGCATAAGAAACGGGAAGTGCTTCAGGCCTTGGCAACGAAATACGACTTCGAAGCAGGGGTGGTAACGATCGAGACCAATCCGCTGTTGCCCTATCGAGTAAAAGAATGGATTGAAACGACGGTTAGACTTGATGAAGGGTCAGATGAAGGCCATAATTCCGCTTCACTCGAACCCCCGAAAAGTGGCTCCCAAGGCACAAAAAAGACCGACTTATCAGCGTCGGTCTCATGTGGCTGGGCACACGGGAATTCTCTCGAACCCCTGACTGCAGCATTCAGACTGGCTTTGCAAGGTGGCTTATTCCCTTCCATTAACTACATCAAGTAGACAAAGTAGAAGGGGCCTCATATGCTAAGTCTGGCTGCGGAGCCAAGATTTGGTCGCGTTCCAGCTTCAATTCTTCCGCGCTGGCCAGGTGCAATTGGTATTTGGACGCGAACAACCGTTCGGCCCGGCCTGACACCGTGTATTTAACGACGGACTCGTTCTTATGGGTGCAGAGGATCAGTCCAATGAGCGGGTCCCTTCGGGCGTATCCTCTTCCGGGTTGCCGGTTCAGCCCCGCGCACGCGGGAAACACTGCAAGAGTCCGTTATCGGCCTCGCAGTAGTGCGGTTCAGCCCCGCGCACGCGGGAAACACCGCTGGGAAGCGCCTTCGACCCGCTCGGCGCACGGTTCAGCCCCGCGCACGCGGGAAACACGTGCGCTCCAATTCTCGAACTTTCAGGCAAGCAGGTTCAGCCCCGCGCACGCGGGAAACACGCCGCCGCGAGCCTCGAATCTCTGGCGCGCACCGGTTCAGCCCCGCGCACGCGGGAAACACCGGTTGTCGCGGTTGTCGCGGGTGACGTGTCGGCCGGTTCAGCCCCGCGCACGCGGGAAACACGTGGCTCGCAAACTCCGCCGCCGCTTCCTGCGCGGTTCAGCCCCGCGCACGCGGGAAACACTTTTTACGACACCGAGGGTGGCCCCAACTACGCGGTTCAGCCCCGCGCACGCGGGAAACACCCCGAATTGCCTTACCCGACTGGCGGGCCAATCGGTTCAGCCCCGCGCACGCGGGAAACACGCGGTCGCGGAATATATCGCGGCGCGTTCCTACGGTTCAGCCCCGCGCACGCGGGAAACACCTGTAATCGCCGCGCGGCTTGCCCTCGATTTCCGGTTCAGCCCCGCGCACGCGGGAAACACAGCCCGGCATCTTTGCCTTTGGCGGGACGATACGGTTCAGCCCCGCGCACGCGGGAAACACTAGTGCTGGTGGTGACGCGCCTTCACTCACCGCGGTTCAGCCCCGCGCACGCGGGAAACACCAGTTCGCCCGACTTGTGCATCTCCAACACCGCGGTTCAGCCCCGCGCACGCGGGAAACACTAACATGATCAGGAAATTGATGTATTGGTTTCCGGTTCAGCCCCGCGCACGCGGGAAACACCTAATGCCAGACTCAAAATAGACGCGTGAAAACGGTTCAGCCCCGCGCACGCGGGAAACACCTTCGGGCCTTGACTGGCTTACAGCATCCTCGCGGTTCAGCCCCGCGCACGCGGGAAACACGTCTTATCCGCGCGCTCGTTGTCTTTGTCCACCGGTTCAGCCCCGCGCACGCGGGAAACACACTTCGCCCTCATAGATTATCAAGCCCATTGACTCTCCGTAACTCTATTCATTATCTGGGATTCTCTCTCCCAAAACGACTTTTTTGCGCGCTTTGGAAGTTGGAGTTGGGACTTTGACCAGCATCAGGCCATCGTAGTTGACCAGTTCGCGCGTGGTATCGCCGCAACTTTTGATGGTGAAGCCTTGCTCTGTGTTAGTTGGATAGGCCAAAATCGCCGCGCCGTCTTTGAGCTTGTCCTGCACCCGTTGCCAGAGTTTGTCGCGCACCAACGCGCTCATGCGGCCCACGAAGACATTGGTTTTTGGCTCGATCATCCAGCGCGAGAGTTCACCACGCAGGCCGTCGGGCACTTTTTCGCAAATCAGAATCACCATTAGCCGTTCCCCCACTCCGCGTCTTGAGCGCGGGCTTCAACTTCGGGTTCAGGTGTCCACAAATCGGTTGGACGCGCCGGATCATCGTCCAGAGGCGACACTTCTTCCTGGATTTCGAGCGGCGTGCTGAGGCATTTCTGAATGTCGGGAATGATGCGCTGGAGCAGCTTGTGGTCGCGGAATACATCGCGGCAGCGATGGCGCACCGTGCGCTCCAGATTGTCGGTCTGGGTCGCCGCCAGTTGAAAAGCGAGGGGAATCGTCAGATCGCATTTGTAAAGGTCGGCGATGTCGTAGACGAAAGAAAGCTGTTTGCCCCAGTGGATGAAGCCTAGGCCCGGTGAGTAACCCGCCGCCACAATCGCCGCGTGACACAAGCCGTAAAGACACGAATTGGCACACGAAAGGGCGCGATTGACCGGCGAAGTGTTGCCCCAGTTGCCCCGGTCGTAGTTGCGCCCCGTCCACTCCAGGCCGGTGTCGCGGCTCATTTGGGCGTAGGTCTCGCGCACCCGGACGCCTTCCATGCCGCGCAACTGCTCGACTGAAAGTGTCGGATCGACGCCCTCGCCAAAGCGAATGCGATACATCTGGCGCACAACCTCCAAGCGCAGGTTAGGGTCGCTGCACAGGCGCGCTTGGTGAATGAGCGACGCCGATGAGCGCGTGCCCCCGCCGCCGTAAGCGTAAAAGCGCACGCCCTCTTCGCCACACCAGGCGACCAGGCAATTGTTATCGGCGAGAGTGGTGATCGCGCTCTGAGTGATGCGCGTGCCGGGGCCGAGCATCAAAAGACACAGGTTGGAAGCCGGAACTGGCAAACAGGCGCCGTCAGCCTCGAAAACCGCGATGCTGGAATCCAATTTATCGACTTTCGCGTGTTCGACGTAAACGTAGGAGAGGCTGTCCCTGATTTTGGGTAAGCGGTGCAGATCGTCAATTTTGCTGTCCATGATGAAAAATCCTCCGATTTTGGGTGTGCCTGAGCCTTTCGCCGCAAAAAGGGCGAAAAACCAGCGAGAAGTTGAAAGAAAGCGGCGAGGCCAGGTCTCGCCGCCGAGGGAATCATTTGGCGAGGGGCGCGACCGAAAGCAGGCCGAATCCAAAGCCGCGCGCTTTGCCGATGCCGTTTGCGACGGCGCGCGCGAACTTTTCCGGGTCGCTTACGCGCAACAGGCCATCGAAGCGCGCGGCAGAAAATTGGTTGCCCTGGGAAGGCACCGCGAAACGGCGCCCGTCATTGAGGTCAATCACTTCACAGAGTGGCAAATCCAGCGTGAGTTCGTTGTATTGGGTGCCGCGAAACACGACTTTCTGCGCGTCGCTGCGGCGCAAAGTCGTCGAAACCAGCGCCATTTCAAAACCGTGCGTCTCGCCCTGACGTTTCAGCCAGTCCAACCGCTCGGCTTCGCGGTATAAGCCGCGCCGCGTGCCGTTTTGGGCACCATTTTCCTTGGGCGCGAAGACCGGATTGGCCTGCAACCGGAAGCGCAGTGCCTGACCAGGTGAAAAACGCGGCTCCCAGACCTTCACTTGCGGCGCGCCGATAAAATAGCGACGCCCTTCCAAATGGGCCGCAAATGCCCTCCAGTCGGGCGCGATTTTCGACTGCACCAAAAGCGACAAGCGCCCTTCTTCCTCGTCGACGCGAAAAAGGACGCGCGCCGCCTCCCACTCGGCATCCGAAAGGTTAGGAAAGGCGTGGGAGAGAGTGCGATGCATCTCATAAGGGGCTGCCAGCTCTTTTTGCACCCGCCGCGAGGTCGGGTCAAGCACTAAACGGGAAAGGGTGATCATGGGGAAACCTCGTTGACACTGGCCGCCCTGGGAATGACAGCTTCAATGGGCACCTCCAGCGGCATGGCAAAGCGGAAATCGTAAACCCGCGCGGCGTTGTGGCGTAGCGCGTCTTGCCGCGCCACCGCGCCCGGTGAGCCCGCATCGTCGCTTTCGAGCCAGGCGCGCAAAGGTCGCAGCGGTGCCAAGCGCGTCGCCTCGCCCGCGCCCGACACTTGCCAGGGGTGGGTCAGGAACGCTCTTTCTAAATCGTCGTAAGTGGTGCCAAGCGCCTCGAAAATCGGTCGGGTGGGAACGCAGCATTTGCGGCCCAGAAAGAGCGGCCAGCGCGGTCGTTGCAGGGCGCTCGCGGCGCGTTCGAGCCAATCTTCTCCGCCGCTTCGCGCCTCGAATCCGGCCAGAAACGCGGCGTCTTCGAGATAATCGCGCGGCGAAATAATGGTCGAAGGTTTTTCCCCGGCCAGGCGCATCTCGACGGGCGATTTGCGGCGGCTGTCGCGCCCTTTCCATTCCCCGCCCGCCGTTGGCAAGTAGTCGGTGATGGTTTGATAATCCGTCACCAAACGCCCGATGCTCTCGATTCGCACTCCGAAACGCAATTTTTGGTCGAGTTCAAGCAGGCCTGCGTCGCCGCGCTTCAGGCCCAGCGCGCAACCCAAAAGGCCGATCACCCCGCTTTTGGTCGGTTCACCGGCGCTGTCACGCACGTCCCAGCGCGAGCGCGTGCCCCAACTTTGCAGCGGCCCCTCAAGGCGCAGCAGCAGAATCGGCTTACCCATGATTGGCTCCATTCAACGCGCTCGCGACGGCGCCATTTTGAAGTTTCAAAACCTCGTTTTGCAGCGCCTGACACAATGAATTGAGGCTGGGAATGCTTGAAACGCCCGCGATTTGAAAGGCTTCGCCGTCTTCTTCGGTGAGCAAAAAGCGGGCATCGCTTTCGAGATCGAATTTGCGCGTCACGGCTTCGACGTGAGTTTTGAGTTTGGCGAAGGAATCCCGCGTCAGGCTTTGGCCGCGCGCCGAGGCCGGTTCGACAAATGCATTGGCATAAGACACCGGCAGTGTGTGCGGGCGCACTTCGACCAAAATCGCATACGGCAGTTGGTGCGCGGCGAACGAGTTTTGCTTGCCTGACGGCGAAACTCGCACCGCCGCGCGCAAAAACTCGGCAACGGCCAGCGCCGCCAGTTCGATTTGAGTGTTGCGCTCCGAGGCGGGAACTTCGCGGCGAAACTCTGCGCCCACCAGGTTATCCACCAGCGCATTGGGGTGAATCGAGAAGTATTTGTAGTAGCAGGCCGAATTGAATTCGACATCGCCAATGATGTCGGCGCCCGCGTCCTGTTCCATGGTGGTATCGCTGCTTTGCAGGTCGTCAACGGCAGTGAAATAGTCGAACTGCGGCGTGACTTTGTTGGTGGAGATCGCGTGTGCAACCTGCGCGCTGGCCTCGACATCGCGAAAAGCCTCGCTGGTCACCATGCGGCCAAACAGCGCCACATCAACGGCGAGCGGGCGAAAACCGGTCTGGCGCGCTTCTTTTTGCAGTTCGGCGGCTTTGAGGTTTTTGAATGCCGCCACGCTGCCCGATTTGGTGGCGGCGGCTTGCAAGGTCTCGAAAACGGCGTCTTCGTCGGCTCTGGTGAAAAGAATAGTTTGCGCGGTTTCGTATTCGCCGGTTTTGGGATTGGCGGGCCGCTCTTTGCCTTCGGTGGTGCCAAAACCTGACGCTTTTTGGGCGGCGACTTCGGCGTAAGGCGCCAAAGTGGGATCGGCGGCGAAACGGCTTTTGATCTGTTCGGGTAAGCGGCGGGTGCGCGTGGCGAGATGCTGGCCCATGTGGGAGCTGAAAAGTTCGGAGCGGCGCACGCTGCGCTTGAGGCACTGCGACGAGATGCGGGCGCGCTTGACATCGCCAAAAGTGGCGGTTTTGGGGCTGCCCGAATCGTCGCGGTTCAGGTTGGAAGGCGCGTGGTTTTGCAGGATGTGGATTTCGATAAGCATGATGTTTGGGTTTGGGTTATTTGTTGGGTTATTTACGGGGTCACGTTGGTTTCGGCGGATTGAAAAAGGCGGACGTTGTAAAAGGAGCGTGCCCAGCGCTTTTGCACCGAGCGGTCGCCGAAGCGGTCGATGAACTCCTGGCTGGGCGCCCAGTTGCACAGGTCGAGCAGCAGTTGGGCGTAATCGAGACCGATGTTTTGTCCGGCCAGCCATTGCACGCACTGGCGCAGTCGAAACGCCAGTTCCGAGGCCGCGCCTTCCTCGAAATCGGCATCCAGCAAAATCTGCAAGCGGCGCCCGGTGCTATCGGGGTTGGCGCCGCGTTCGACGGCCAGGCGCATCGAAGCGCCCAAGTTGCGCGAATTGGCGGCGCCGAAATCGGGCGCGAAACGGTTCAAGTCGAACAGGGTGGCGATGAGGAAGTGCTGGTCGGCGTAAAAGAGGCGCCGTTTGGAGTTGCCGGCGTAAAGCACGCTGTAAAACCACGCAACACCGCGTCCGGGAAACGGCTCGCCGACGTTGCGCTTGAGCTGGGCAAGGCGCCCGCGATTGGACTGGCGCCATCCGGCGAGGGTTTGCACGAAATCGCGCGCGTCTTCGAGGAGCGGACTGGTTCGCAAGGCCGCGTCGGGCATGGCCGCGTCGGATGCGGGCGGAGTGGGTAAGGCAGTTGAAATTTCCATGATGAATTTAGGCGGTTAACTCCTTGGTTTTGCGGCGTTCTTTGGAAGCCCTCGCTTTTTCGGGTTCGAGAAGCGCGAAAAGCGCGCGCGAAAAGCTGGCGTAGGCATCGGTTTGTCGTTTGAGGGCTTTGGCGTCGCCATCGAGACCGTCAATGGCGAATTTCAAGGCGCGCCAACCCTGATCGCGCAAGGTTTGGCGCCACTTTTGGCGCCCAGCGAGGCGCGTTTCCTCGTCCGGTTTGGCGGCCAAAAAGCGAAGATGATCGTCGTAGTGCGCTCGCAAATCGCGCCAGAAAAGCGTAGTGGCGGAGTTGGCCAGCGTTTCGAAAGCTTTGTCGTTGCCCTGCGCTTCGCGTGGGTAAGTGATTTTGACGGCGCGCTTGATGGCATAAGCGACTTTATCCGCCTCGTTCATCGCGCTTTGCGCTTCGCTGGCCTCCAAATCTTCCCACAGCAAAGCCAAAGGCACGCTCAACGTCTCGCGTTGCCATTCGAAGACCTTCATCTTCATGTCGGTTCGCAGCCCATAAATCGCCATTTGCAGCGTTTGGGTCGCCTGGAAATAATTCTCTTTCCCCAACTCCGCAATTTGGGAGAGAATGGCGGGCCGCACATGGGTTTTTTCACTGCTCCCGCCGCGTAGCAGCGCGAGCGGCCCAGTATCGCGCCACACCTCGCGGCCTTCGCGCAAGCGCAGGATAGTGCGCTCGTCGCCGAGGCGGTAGGCCGCGTTGGGGTCAGTCCACTCGAATCCCGCGCCCCAGCCCGGCGCGAATTTCATCGCGCGCACCAGTGTCTGGCACCTTTGGCCGCTCAGAGAACACACGCCGCCACTTGCGGGAACGAGTTGAATTTTGCGCGGTCGCCACGTCAGCCCCTGGAGCAGCGACGCCTCGGTTGCGCGTGTCGCGCACACCGCTTCGGTTTGGCGCCACGAAACACTCACTTCGCCCTGAGACAGCAAGAGATCGGCATAAACCGGCGTGTTGAGCAGCACCGTGTGAAAACCGTTTTCACCGAGCGGCAACACATAAAGCGGCGGCGAACCGTTGATCGAAGGTGAAAGCCCCGCCCCGCCCGCCGTCATAAAGGGCGCAATGGTGGCCAAAAAGCGGGCCGCGCAAGCGGGCGAAACGCCGAAATCCTCTTCTCCATAGTGGTGAAAGTGGTTTGTGGCCGTCCCCGACGGCATGGAGTGCAACAGCCCTGCAAGTGGCTTGGATTGTTCCCCCTCCATGCCTGCGCTTTGCCCGAACGGTCTATCGCCAAACAAATCGAAGACGCCTTCGTGTTGGTCGAAATACGCGGCAATGCGCCCCTCATCGAGCTTTGTTCCGGCCCAGAGGTCGGCCCAATCCTCGCCGTTTTGAGGCGTGAAAATATCGAGTACAAACGCCACCAGCAGACGATACAGCCCAAACTCCACCGTAGGAAGTGGGTCAGAGATGGCGCGCCACTCGTGCGCCAATGACAGCGCTTTCTGCAATCCCAATTCGGCGCGACTTCCATTGAGGCGAATCACAGGAATCCAGGCTTGGCGCCGCAAATCGAAGCTGGGCGCGGTGTTTTCGGTTGGTGTCATTAGATTTTTGGGTCAGGTTGCAGAAGGCAAAACACCTTCGTAGTGCGCGACTTCTATTTGTGGCGATTTCTCCTTTTCGCCACGGTCGGATCTATGGGTGGGAACAGCTTCAATTGATTTTGAAAAACCGCTCTGTAGCGAATCACTGTCGCCGGGTGAGCATCAGGCCGAAACTGGTGAACCCTGAAGATAAGCTCCCTATCGTCATCACGGCAGGTTGCGACTTGGCTCAAAATTTTTCTCACCATCAGTCGAATTGACATCTCGATCTCCTCTTTTTAAAATTGCCGAAGATGCCTAATCTAAAACAAAGAGTGGGAGTTAGATTTCAGCGGCATTCATAATTTAGCCCATTGAAATCGGCTGTGAGTAGGGCCAGCACCAAAATGATCTCATGTAGCTGTCACCCAGAAAGAGCCAAGCACTAAACTTGGTATTGTTCCCTTGCATCAAGGGGTGAACCCATGCCTAATCGTAACTACGAGTGGCAGAAGTTGAGTTGCTCGCGCGTGCGGGCGTGACGGAGCCAGGGCAACATTGCCCTGGCTCCTCCTTTTGCGAAGTTTTAGGGTGTATTAAAGCCTCCATCGGCTTCGTCGCGCGCCGGTTCACGCTCGCTCAGGGCGCGGCGCAAAACTCCGAGTTGCGGATCGTCCACGATAGAGAAATCGCCTTGCGCGTCGCGGCCTTGCCATTGGAAAACGCCCTTGATCTCGCGCAGTGGCAGCAGTTTGTGGCCGCGCAAGAAACTCTGACCGTCCCGAATCGCCTCGAAGCCTTCGAGCGGTTCAGCATTGGAAAACCACCAGCGCGGCACACCCACTTTCTGGTTGAAAATCTCGACTAACTCGGCACGTGGCGGCGCGGACTGCGCGGCGCGCGGCAACGTCCCGTTTTGGGAGTCGCGCGCGGCGATGTCGAAGTGAAGCGGGTCGCGCAGCGCCAAAATTGCGACCGACTGATCGCCGAGCCGGGTCTGGGCGACGAAGAATTCCGATTGACCGGCGCTTTCCTCGTCGGCTTCTTCGGCGCCGCGCACCACCGGCTCGAAGGTTTTAGCATTCGGCTCGATCCAACAGTGCAACTTCGCCTTGTTTTTGGCGCGGGCGATTTCTAAGTCGCGCTCGCCTTGGGCGATTTGCAGGGCAGGGCCGAAACCATCGCGGGCTGCGAATTCGCCAAGCGGTTCACTGCGGTCGTAGCAGCGCTCGATGAGCGGGCGAAAATCGGCGGGCAATCGCCACTGCGCGACCTCTTGGCAAGCCGTTTCTTCGCACAGGGCCAGGGTTCGCAGCAGAATCTCGGGCGCATAAACCCGGCCCGACGCGCCGAAACCCCACTGGCCTGGGGGCGGTGTAAAAATCGTCAGCTTGGCTTGAGGTGTCGGACGCCACTCGCGCTGGTGGCGCCACAACCGACCGGCTCGCTGCAAGAGCAGGTCAAGAGGCGCGATTTGCGAAAAGAAAAAGTCGAAATCCACGTCCAAACTTTGTTCAACGACCTGGGTGGCGATCAAAATGGCGCAGTCGGGGCGCGGCGCTTGGCTCTCACTACCCGCGTCAGGGCCGAATTTAGCGACGACATCGGCTTCGATGCGGGCACGCTCTTCGACTCGAAAACGAGCATGGAACAGCGTCAAATCGCAATCAGCGGGCAAATCCCCACCCGCGTGCAGAGTTTTTAGCTCGTGGAAAATCTCCTGCGCGGCGCGAACGGTGTTGGCCAAAATACAGGCGCAGCCGCCGTTTTGAATCGCCTGGGCGCCTAATTGCGCCGTTGCCGCGAAATCGTCCAACATTCCCGCCCGAAGCTCGATTTGCAAGTCGCGCTTTCGCGCGGCATCGGCTTCCACCGGGAAGGCGAACGGTTTTTCCTTGCGCGGCACAAAAGAAAGCAGAGGGTAGGGCGCACTTTTGGCGTTCTCGCTTTGAAGCGGCGTTAAGTCGGTTTCGGCGCCGCCATAAGCGCGGCACAGCGCGATTTTTTGGGCCTGGGAAAGCGTCGCCGACAGCAAAATGACGTTGACTTCGAGCGCGCGACACCATTGCAAAAGGCGTTCGAGCAAAACGCCCATGAACTCATCATAAGCGTGAACCTCATCAACCACGAGGGTTTTTTGCGAGAGTCCCAACAGGCGCAGCGGCCCAAATTTGACGCGCAACGCGCAAAGCAGCGCTTGATCGACCGTGCCGACCCCTTCGCTGGCCAAAAGCGCGCGCCGCATCGGACGAAACCAGGCGCGCGCAGCGCGCGCTTGCGTGAGCGCCAGGTCGCGGTTTTTGGTTTCCAATTCGGGCAGAAACTCCAGTGCCTCAGGCGTTTCGTCGCGCAGCCACGCGCCGCCGTGCAGCAAACGGGCGCGGCGCTCCGGCTTCCAACCTTGCAGAAAATCGGCGTATCGCGTGTGCATCGCGTTGGCGGTTGCCTGCGTTGGCAGCGCGAAATACACGCCGCGCGCGGCAAAGCCGGTTTGCCACAACATCGCCAGATAAATCGCCGCCTCGGTTTTGCCCTCGCCCATCGGCGCTTCGATGATCGCCAAACCGGGAAACAACTCTTCGCGGCGCGCTTCCAGAGCGATTTGAAGGGGACGCGGCACTTCAATTTTGGGCCAAACCGCCTTGAAGTCCGGCTTCAAAGTGGAGTTTAGAGAGGTGTTTTCCAATGCGGGCGTGTCGAGTTTCATTTGCGCCACGACTTCTCTGGCACGCGCGCAAGAGGCTGCGAAATAAGAGGTGGGAGACTTAGTTTTTGGCAGATTCGGGTAGCAAAACAGCTTGTCGTTGGAGGCAATCCAATCGCTGAGGATCACATACGCCGCCAGTTTCGCCCCGGCGCTCGAAGCGTGAGGAAATCGCTCCAACGCGCACGGCTGGGGCTGCACCGCGTCCCACACCAACGCGCCCAGTTCATCGCGCATCGCGGCCCAAATCGGTGTGTCGTCACATTGTGATTCGGGGTAAATTTGGGGCGACCAATTGCCGTGATGCCCGACGACGGCTTTGGCGACGACATTTTGAGTGTGATTTTTCCAACCGCACTTGCCGGGCAAATGATCTCGCAACCATTCCCGCGAGCGCGCTTCGTGGCGAAACTTTTGATGGTAGTCTTCCCCCGAACTCCACTGCGGCATCTTCAATCCTACATCGCGGAGTTGGTTGGCGAGGTCATCGTCCTTGTTTTGAAACCAGCGGTCGGCTTTGCCGATGTCGTGGCAACCCACCAACCATTCGATCCAACCGGGGGGCAAACCCTCAACCGGGCCAAAGCGCCCAATGAGTGCCCGCGCGACAGCAGCGGTGTCGAGCAGGTGACACCACAGCGGATGGTGTGGCTCGGATTTGGCCCACAATTTTGAGGTGAATTCAGTCATCGTTTTCCTCCCGGTAGATTTCTCGCATCGCTTCGAGGTGAGCGATTACGATGGCACGCAATTCGGGCGGCGCTAAAACCTGAGCGTGTTTGCCATAACCCAAAACCCAGCGCGCCACTTCGGGAAGTCCGCCAGAGGGAAAGCGCAAAATGAGGCCACCCTCGGGCTGATCTTCTAAAGTTTGGTCGGGATGCCAGGGGCGTTCGCGGATGTAGCGCGCCTGGTAAGCGTCGAAGCGCACCACGACATCGAACATGGTTTGGCCCGCTTCGGCCCACAGCATCGAACGGCGCATTTGGTCGAGATCGAAATCGGGGCGGCGCTCGAAGTGGGCGCGCAGCGGTTCGATCTTCTGAATGCGAGCGACGTTGAAGCAGCGCACTTCGCCGCGATTCTCATCGAAAGCCAGCAGAATCCACTCGCCGCGTGGCACATAGAGGTGATACGGGTGAATGATGCGCTCGCCGAGGGCATCTCTGGACGCGGTGTAATAGCGAATCCGCACCTTCTGGCGCGCGGCCTGGGCTTTGGTCAGCAAAAGGGCGGTGTGCGAATTGATGCGCGCTGCTGGTGACAGCCCAAAACTGGTCGCGCTTCGCAGCGCGTTGAGGTCAACCGAAACCGCTTCACCCAAACTGCGCCTGATCTTCTTGACCGCGCTTTGCAAAGCCATGTCGAGTCCGTCATTGCCCCCGCTCCGTGCGATCTCAATTGACAAAAAGAAGGCCAAGAGTTCGCCTTCGGTCAAAACGGCGGTTGGCAAAACCCAGGTCAAATCTCGATAAATCCAGCCGCCACGCGCTCTGTCATGCAATAGAGGCGCACCTAACTGCTCAATCAAGTGCTTGCGGTCGAGAAAGATCTGGCGCTTAGAAACCCCGAACTGCTCGGCCAAGTCCTGAGCAGTTAGTGTTTTTCCACTTCGCAACAATCGGTCGATCTCGATTAGGCGCTGCCATTGTCTCATCGAGAACTCATTTTACTGGCGGCGAGTGAAATTTGGCTTCACTGGCGCAAAATTTATCCAAATTCGAAGAGTTTTTATAATGTTTGCTAACGGATTCTCTTTGGCAAAGTTGAAATCGGATCTATTTCTCGGCTAAAACTACTCACATGATGGGCGAAGCGGTGAGATCCAACGTTTTTCTAACAGTTGATGAGTAAGGTGTAATGGCGGGATGAAGGTCGATACCCTATCCAGCCGAAGAGTGTTCTCCGCGTGCGCGGAGATGAACCGCCCAACGCGGCGGCGGCGGAAATCGTCTCATCGTGTTCTCCGCGTGCGCGGAGATGAACCGAAGCCGCGTCCGGCGGCTGGTAGAAGCGAGACGTGTTCTCCGCGTGCGCGGAGATGAACCGCGATCAGGGCCAAAAATAGAGGAAACCATTTCGTGTTCTCCGCGTGCGCGGAGATGAACCGGCACTGGGATTGGTGATGTTGAGTTCGATGGTGTGTTCTCCGCGTGCGCGGAGATGAACCGGTAGCTTACCCTCTGAATTGAAGCCGATCATCGTGTTCTCCGCGTGCGCGGAGATGAACCGTCGAGTGCGAGGGCGCGAAAGATTTTCACGATGTGTTCTCCGCGTGCGCGGAGATGAACCGTCGTGGGCGGCTTTCCTGATCGACCAACACCAGTGTTCTCCGTGTGCGCGGAGATGAAGCTGTACACAATCGCTGATACAACAAAATAAACTACATGCCTCTTTAATTGAGAGTGAGAAAATAGCTCTGTGAGAGGCTATTGCGTGGGTATGGTCTTGATTCACGCATACGTCATGAGAAATTCATTTTTCTCTGTTACTGTGGAAATGTCGCGTGTTCGGTTTTCGTTCGGTAACCAAGAGAAGGTTGCCGGGAACAGCAGCACGCGGCTTTGCCCTCTTTCAACCGCCGATTGCGCCCGCGCAACGCGGTGAGCCACAGGCGCTTTAGAGCGTCAAAGTGAGGGGCAAAGACTTGTCACTCACTCCATGAACTCCTCTCGTCGTCACCAATCCGCGTATCATCCACCGCCGGTTCGCAACCGGATCGGTGCCGTGATGGCTCATACGCGCCGCTACGCGTTTCGAGGCGAGAGCCGCCTGGCGGATGACGCCGGCATCTCCCGCGCCGCGCTCAACCGCCTGGTGCGCGGCACGTCTTCGCCCTCCTTCGTTCATGTTGTGGCGCTCACCCAGGCTCTGGAACGGGCACTGGGCCGTTCACTCGATCCGCGCGAGGTGATTTCGCTCGACGGCAGTTACCCGACCGCTTCAGTGTGTGAACTGTGCGGGTGCCGGGGCTGCTTACCCGCCGAAGCGTATGATGATGAGAACAGGTTAAGGCCGGAGTTCAAAGACCTGAAGCCCGGACAGTGGTCGTAAAAGATAAAGCAGAAACTCCAAAACCATCCGCTCTGCAAAACGACGAGAGCCGCTTCCCGTTACGGAACAAGCGGCTCCTCCCCGGCCTTCGATGAGGGCGGTCAAGCGCTCACCGGGCATTTCTATCTCATCATTCTCTTTATCGGAGAACAAAAGGCGTTGCGCCCGCGACTGATCCCCCGATTTATCCGGAGCAATCCAATTAGTGGCTGGAGGCTTCTTTAGACCGCTAAACCCTGATTCTCGCCTTCATCACCGCTTGCGTCTTCAGCTGCGGAGTCTCTTGTCAACTCTGCCTCCAACTCTTCCACCGTGGGCAAGCTGGATTTGAGCGACTCCGGCAGCGCCTCGGCGAGTTGGTAGCCAGAGATGCCGATGGGTTTGTCGAGGTCGCGGAGCGCATACTCGGCGACGATGCGGTTCTTCTCGCGGCACAGTATGAGTCCCAGCGAGGGCGCGTCGTCAGGGTGACGCATCAGGTCATCGAGGGCCGACAGGTAGAAGTTCATCTTGCCCGCGTATTCGGGCCTGAACGCGCCCATCTTGAGGTCGATCACCACGAAGCAGCGCAGCTTGAGGTGGTAGAAGAGCAGGTCGAGATAGAAGTCTTCGCCGCCGATTTCGAGATGCACCTGGCTTCCCACGAAGGCAAAACCGACTCCCAACTCTAAAAGGAACTGGCGGATGTGATCGAGCAGGCCGCGTTCCAATTCGCGCTCACGGGCCTCTACGTCAAGGGTGAGAAAGTCGAAGTTATAAGGGTCTTTGAGTAGTTGACGAGCCAGATCCGAGTGCGGGGCGGGCAGGGTGCGCTCGAAGTTGGTCAGCGCCTGACCCTGCCGGTCGTAAAGACGGCTTTCGATCTGGTGCGCCAGCACGTTGCGCGACCAGCCGCTTTGAACCGTTTGCCGGGCATACCAGCCCCGTTCTTCCGGCGTCGAAAGTTTTTCTAGCAGAGCGATGTTGTGATACCAGGGGATTTGTGCAAGCGCCTCTTGCACAATTGCCTCATCGGGCCACTCTTGAGCAAAAGCCCGCATATATTTGAGGTTGCGCGGCGAAAAGCCCTTCATTTCGGGAAAGGCGCTTTTGAGGTCTTGGCTCAAACGCTCGATGACTTTAGCGCCCCAGCCCTCTTGCTCCTGCGAGCGCAGGATCTGGCGCCCGATGCTCCAGTAGAGCAAGACCAGTTCGCGGTTGACAGCCAGCAGCGCACCCACCTGAGCGCGCTCTACTTGCTCCTTAATTTCGTGAAGGAGACGTCCATAATCCGGAGGTAGTGCGCGCTCGATGTCGGTCATATGGTTTCAGCATAGCGCAGGTAAGGCCAAAATCAAAAAGAAGCCCTCATCCGAGGTGGATGAGGGCTTAAGGTAGAATTCCAAAGCGTCTGAGCGCTGTGGTGTAAGTAAGAAAGGTTCAACCGGAGCCGCTGCGCTCCCGGTCGAGGTGTTCGCGCCGCTCGCGGCTCATCTCTACGATGAGCGCGGCGGCTTGAGCGTGGGTCAAACACTCCAACACCGATTCATCGGCATGGATAGAAAGTCGTGTTTTCAAGGTTTTCTCATCGAGTTCGAGCGCGCGGCTCAGAGCCAGGATGACCTGAACTTGAGCGGGCGTTACAGGCGCTTGATCCTCCTGTTGCTCTTCTGAAAGCAAGTTGTCGTCTTGGGAAGTGTCCTCAGTTTTCGCTTCTGGCTCGTCTGTTTCTGGCTCGTCGACTGAGTCCACCTCTTCACCCGAAAGCACCGATGTGGACTCCCCGGCAATAGATTCCTCAAGCACGATGTCCTGCGCGATCTTTGCGACCGGAGCAGGTGTTCGAGGTGCTTTAGCTTCCCGCACCCGTTCCCAGGCGAGGCGGTGAGCCTCGACCAGTTCGGGAGCTTTCTGCTTCACGATCTCCAGCACATCAACGTCTTGGCGTTCGATCTTGTAGGTGATCGAAACGCTGACTTCCTCGCTCTGGTAGTTGAGCGAGACTTTGTTGCCGGTTCCAAGCGTCATTTCAACGGCGTAAGCCATCGCTTTCACCTCCCTTAGTTAAAGGCAAGCCTTCGGCCTGACACTCCCTTTGAAAGTCGCACCACCGGCACCAGAAGCCGGGACAGGGCGGATATTCGCCGCGCTCCCGCAGGTGTTCCCCATAGGCAAACACTTCCCCAAGCCAAGCGAAGTGATGCCGGTTGCGGGTCGAGGCGAAGCGAGAGCCATCGCGCAGGGCGTGGAACTCGACGCCTCCAACCGGCAACTCCAGCCACATTTCCAAAGCCTGAGCGTAGAGCGTGAGCTGCAAGTCGCTATCGGCCTCACTCTGGTTGGGTTTGCGAGCCCCCGACTTGTAATCCACGATGAGAAGCCCGCGCTCCGCATCGTGCCCGGTCACTTCGTCCACGCGGTCAATGACACCACGCACCTGGTGCGGCCCGATCTCGACCTCGAATGCCAGCTCGACCGCCAGAGGCGGCGCGGCCTTTTGGTTGAGGGCGTGGAAGACGCGCAGGGTTTCGTGGCCCTGTTTCACATAGCGCTCGGGCGCCGGATGAGAAGCGCGGAACAGGATCTCTTGGCGGGCGAGAATCTCTTCCCACCCGGCATCGAATCTGGCCAGCAGTGCTTCGGGGGCAGGCAGACCACCACTTGTCATCTGCGCTTCGTGCGCCGCGCAAACGACTTCGTGAATCACCCGCCCGAACGCCAGGGGCGCAGTGGTAAGGGTCGGCAACCCCTCTATATACATGTAACGGAACTGACGCGGGCACTGTAGCAAACGCTTGAGTCGCGAAGCGCTCCACCGAAAACGCCCGGTGTGAGCAACTTCCGAGGGAAGAGACTCCGTGTCAGGCGAATCGCTGTCAGGAGCTTCCGCGTGCAAAGACTCGGTGGAAGAAGGGTTCGAAGAAAGGTTCATCGCCCGCCTCCCGCCGTGGTCGGCACCCGGTCCATCACCTGAGCCTCGAACTTTTCCCGCGCGTAATCGACGACCGTGGACTCTTGGCCGAAACTTTCGCCCCCACCCGTCACTTTGCGCTCGCGCGGGGCGAGAGCGAAAGCGGGCACACCATATTCGACGAGGCGCCCGGCCAAAACTTCCAGGTCGTAACGCTTATCGTCGGCCAGGAGCTGAGCGGTCGCGGTGAGGGCGTTCACCAGGCCGTAAGCCGTGTGCTGGAGCGAGGCTTCGTCGCGGGCCAGGGCGGTTTTGGCCGCGTCCTGCACGCTTTGGCTCAGACCCCATCTCTCGCCCAGGTGTTCGAGCGCGCTTTCGGGATCGGGCACCGTTTCCTTCACGCTGGCCCTGAACCTTTCCGCCATCCTTTCACCGTGTCCGAGCGCTTGGGCGATGGCTTCTTCGAGCATCGCTTGGAAACGCCGGGGTTCGATGTGAACGTGACGACGACGCAGCAGGCTTTCGCCCGCCACGAGCGCAATCAGCCCGTTGGAGCAGACCTGCCTCCACACGAGCGTATCGACCGATATCGAGTACTGTCCGGTCTCGCCGTTCCTCACATGAATGCCCGAGCAGATCGGATCGCCGGGCCGCACCTCGCGGGTGCGCGAGGGGTCGATCAGGCGCAGGTGCATTCCGTCTTCGCCAAGCGCGAACCAGTCGAGACGCCACTTGGCTTCCAGAAGCGGAGCGAGGGCATCGAGCAGTTGCCGGTTGTCGAGCGGGCTGTAGCGCGCGGACAATACGGCGCGCAATCGGTCGTGCTTGGCCCGCAGCAGCCACGTCTCATCGAGATTGCCTGCCTCTTTGTGAGTGACAGGTTTGGGAGTGGCGAGAGTCTCCTCTGTGGCTTGCACCGCTCTTCCGGCTTTGAGAATCGACCCACTTTTGAGCCAGTAGTTGGCCTGAACGTCGACGAGCGGTTCGGGACACAGCGCCAGATAAGCGGGCGGCATTCCCAGGCGCTGGCAGAATTGACCGAACGCCCAGCGAGTCGGTGTCAGGCGCACCGGACAGCCTTGGTCGCCGGTTGTGGCCCTGCCTTCGGGTGTCAGATGCAGTTCGAGTTTGGCGCCTTTCATGACGAGGGCGCGGCGCAGAGTGGGGGTATCCCACTTGCCGGTGTCGTCGGCAGCGATCGCTGCGCGGGCGACATCGAGCGAGAGGAGGCCACCGTTGGGGTGGGAGCCACCATGGGGGTGGCCGGGTGCAGTTAACATAATCGTTCCTTTTCGGTTGTCAAAGAGCAGGTCGTTTTCAACCCTGCAAAGCGATGGATTGTCCGTCGAAACGAACGCTTTGCCCCCTCATCGTAAAGCACGCCTCGCCCCGTGCAATGGAAGTTGCGCCGAAGCGACAAAAGCGAAATCGGCGCGGACGTAAATCGGCGCGGACGTAAAAAAGCCCGGCTGCAATTGCAGCCGGGCCGGGTCGGTTGGTCGGATGACCGTCAAGTCGTGAGGTGGTAGCTGTGGTTAAGGGTCTTAACCACAAAGGAAATTAAGGGTTAGGTGACCGAAGTCACTTTGCTCAAGGGAACTGACTCAGGGTTTGGAACCTCATGGTTTGAGGCTTCAAGGGTTGAAGTTTCCAGTTGGGGGAAATCGGCTTCCATGGCATCGGCGCTCTCTGCGTCGAAGTCATCGAAAAAGTCATCTTCGCGCTCCTCCTCCGTAGCGTCTTCCATGAAGTCAGGATCGCTCCACCCGTGAATGGGCGAAACGAAACTTTCTTCGCCAGCATCGATCCCCAGAGCCATTTGCGCTTTGGCGTCCGGCTCCAAGATGAACGATAGCAGCGGGGTTTCCCCGCCCCAGCGCGCCGCTTCCTGCGCTTCGAGGGTGACGAGCAGGGCCGCGACCAGAAGCACGATGCGGAGCGCGCCCGGCGGGTCGTCTTGCGATTCCCCTTCGGAGCCTTTTTGGGCTTCGTCTCCATGCCGGGAAAGGATCCGCAGTTGATCCGTTTCCTGGATCTCGTCATCGAACAACTCGTCCCAGGGCAGCTCGACTTCCAACTTCTCTCCCAGTGCGCGCCACATCGCTTCCCAGTGATTGGGATCCAGGTAGTTGCGCCGCACACTGCGACCGTCGAGAAACGGCAGCAGGATCAGAGCAAAAGCTGGTTGCATCTGGCCCTCGCTCCACAGGGCACTCAGGCGCGCTATCGCTTGATTGGAAAGCGCCACGAAATGCTGGCGTTTCTCTTCTTCTTTGCGCTCACGCTCGGCACGCACCTGTTCCTGAAAGCGTTTGGGATCGAGACAGATGGCGACGTGCGCCTCTTCATCGCGGTCGTCGCGCGCCAGACCCCGGCAGGGGCAGGCGGACGTGCAAGTTGGGGGCGCTTCCCCCCAGCGCAGATCGCGGTAGTCGCCGCGCGGCAGGTCGGAAAGGAGCGGCAAATTACAAGTCGCTTGTTCGCCGTTTTCCTCCCCTGATTCGCCCGTCGCTTCCAGGTCGTCTGCGCTTTGCTCCGAGTTTGCGCCCGGAGAAGCGGCGCGGTGGGCCTCATCGGCCTTTTGACGCGCTTCGTCGAGGACGCGGGAGGCTTCATCGCTCTGGCGCATCTGCGCTTCGAGCTGTTTGCGCTTCCACTCGTCGGGTTTCAAGCAGTAGGAACTGTAGTTCGACGTGAGATGCGCTTTGTGCGGGCACTCGCGGCACAGCGTTTGATCGAACCTCGTGCGGTAATCGAGTGAGACGATTTGGCCCCGCTTGATCAGTTCGCGCGCGTTGGGCAAGGCGTCGCGGCCAAGAGCCGCTGCCGTTACACCGTGTAAAACGGCGTAGGAAGCAACGGCCTGGCACACGTCGGGTGCGCCACAAAGGCGCAGCAGTTCGTGGCCGTGCGCCGGGGTAAGTTGGCGCTTGATGAGCAGTTCTTGCACACCCGAAGGCAAAAGCAAAAGCTTCATCATCTCGCGCAGCACGGGGACAGATTTGCCGACCTTTCTGGCGAGCCGCTCCTCCCTGAGCCGGAAGTCGAGCATCAGGCGTTTATAGCCGCGCGCTTCTTCGATAGCACTCAGGCCCGAGCGCTGCACGTTTTCCAGAAGGCATAGCTCGGCGGCCTGGGCATCGCTCAGGTCGTCGCGCACGATGGCGGGCAGGGTTTTGCGCTCTGCCATGCGGCAGGCGCGCAACCGCCGCTCTCCGGCGATCAGTTCGTAGCGAACCGGAGCCTTGCGACCCGGTTTGTTGCCATCGGTGTCCGGTGTGACCTTGACAGTGCGCACCAGAACCGGCTGTTGTACGCCCTGGGCGCGCACGCTCTGGGCCAACTCTTCGAGTTCTTGCGGGTCGAAGACGATACGGGGTTGGTAGGGACTGGCGTCGATCTGTTCGACGCGCAGCATCACGATGGGCCACGGCGCGGTGCCGGTGGAGGGTGAGCCGTTGTGGGTAGAAGAGCCGGAGCGAGTGACCTTGTTGAAGGGCCGGGCTGGGGCGACACGGGTAGGGCGCTTTTGCAGCGCGCCGTTGGCAGTTGCGCCATTGGCGACTCCGCCGTTAGGCGACGTGCCGTTCGTCGGGGTGAGAGTGGACATAAATGTTCCTTGTCAAAGAGCAGAGATTGCTTAAAGCCGTGGCTCCAAGCGCTCTTTCCTCTCCACCCTAAAGGTGACCCTTCCCGGCCTCAACCTCCGTTGCGCGGGCGCTCAACTTTTCTTTCTTTGTTGAAGCCTCCATTGATGAGGCCACTACTTTCCAACTATCACGTCCCAACTATCACGAGTCGCATTTGCATTTCTGAACGGGCGCGTTAAAATAGTGCGCAACACAACGGTGCGGGGCGCTGGTGGATGTGCCCCTATTTTCAGTTTTCGCTTGGAGTTTTGCTCATGCCTTGGAGTTTCCTCTTCCCCCTGGGCGGCGTGCTTTTGGTGCTGGCGTTCCTGTCTTGGTGGCAGCCGCGCGCGCTGTCGGCTCAGGTGCAGTGGTCGCACATGATGGGAAACCTGGAAGAAGACGCCGACCTCTTCTACGCTCGCCTCTTCACCTTGCTCGAAGCCCGGCTTGCGGCGCGGCCACTGCCGTTCTCCTCGCTTTCGATTGGCCCCCGTTCTCTTTTCGCCACGCGCACTCTGCTGGGCGGAGAGGCGCTTTATCTTCAAGCGAATTACCGGCACCTAACCTACTACGTCTACGCTTGCCCGATGCCAGGCGGCCTTTATGTTTCGACGTGGCTGTTTTCCAAGATGGCCGGGTGGGGAGATCATCCCCTTCTCAAGTGGCTGCTCCTGTGGCGCCTCTACCGCATGACGCTCTTTGGCTTCGACGCCCTGGAGATGTTCCATCTCACGGTTCACGGCGCGGTGCTGGATCTGCTGGACGACTACACCCGCGAGCGCGGTCTTGCGCCTCTGGATGAAGCGGCGCGCCGTCCGGTGTTGCACGGCTTCTATGCGAGACGCAAAGGCGTGACGTCCCTGCCTCCTGCGCCGGCATCGAGCACTGCGCCCGCCGCCCAGCTTCCGGCGCCAGCCCGTTTGCCGTTTGAAGCGCCTCCAGAACTGCCAATCGTGTCTCCCGCGTCTGCGCCTCCTGTGGTTGATCCGCCTATGGTTGATCTGCCGCGATCCGCCTTGCCGTTCAAGGATACGTTTCCGCTCGAAGGTAGGGAGAAAGTGCAAGGCACGGAGAAAGTGCCATGATGTGGCGCCGCTTTCAGGGTGGCCCATCTGCCGCTAGGAGTAGCCGCCCGCCGCACCTCGATCAAGGGGCGGCGCAGAGTGCCTATTCGCTTCAGAGGGCCGAAGCCGTCGCCGAACTGATGGCGATGTGGGAGCGGAGGCTACGCGGCTATGACCTATTCGCCTGTCCAGTCGCGCTCGAACCGGCCTTTTTGCCCTTTTACCCTCCGCTTCTTCTCGAAGGAGAAGTGGGGGAAGACCTGCAGGTAGAGTCCCACCTGGACGTGCCGCTCGCTTTTGTGCGGGTGCTGGTGCCCGCCGAGCAGAAAGTCGCGTCGGACGCTTTTGCCGCTTTGCTTCAAGGATTGGGGGCTTTAGCGCACCCTGTTGGGCTGGAAATCGTGGCGACAGGGATCTCTATCGTCTTCCAAATCGTCTGCGCCAAAGGTGAAGAAATCTTGGTTCAAGACTCGCTGCGACTCGCGTTTCCCCTCGCCCAGAACGCGTTGGCTTCACCAGGCGGAGATGCGAACGCGAGCGACTCCCCAGGTGACGCGCTTCACGCCGCTCTGTCGGGCATCGGCTCTACCTCGCCCGACTACCGCGTGGTCGATCTGGGTCTTAGCCACGCGGCCTATGAGCCGCTTCCCAAAGTTTTGAGTTGGGCGCCCGATCCCCTGCTGGCTCTGATCGGCGTGCTGGGATCTCTGGGAAAGGGCGAAGTAGCGGGCCTCCAGCTGCTCTGCTCTCCCGCTCGCGAGGCGTGGGGCGCCGAGTTGCAGAAGCTGGTGGCGCTGTGGCGTGACTTTGGCGACAAGGACGAACCGGACGCGCGGGGCCGCAAAACGCGCGGTCAGGAGATGGAGAAGGTGCTACGCTCGAAACTCGACTCGCCGCTGTGGATGGCCGCGCCGCGCGTCTTTGCGGCGACCGCAAATGGTGATAAACACCGCACGCTTGATCTATGTGAGCGCACAGCCGCTTCGCTCCCCGGTACCGATGCACTTTTGGCCCTGGATGATGAGGGTTACGAGAAGCGCGACCACCTGCTCGACGTGGTGGCCCGGCGCTCGCGCCGAAGTGGGATGCTGCTCTCGGCTCAGGAGTTAGGGACGTTCTGGCATCCGCCCGCCGAGACGCTGGAACACCCGCGCCTGGTTCGCATATTAACTCCCGGACTTCCCACCGAGTTACAGGGACTGCCCGGCTCCCGGCTGGGCCGGCTTGACATGGGAAGCTCAGAAGAAGAGGCGCCACTCGTGTGCTGGCCCGATGCGTGGCGCACCCGTCACTTCTACACGCTGGGCGCCACCCGCATGGGCAAAAGTACGCTCCTGCTCAACATGATCGCCCAGGATCTGGCGGCGGGGCGCGGTCTGTGCCTCATCGACCCGCACGGCGACCTGGCGAGGGACGTGTTGGCGCTCGTGCCTCAAGAGCGCGCAGGCGATGTGCTGTTCCTCGACCTGGCGGATGCCGCATTTCCGCCCGCCATCGGGCTGCTCGATGCGCGCGATGAGTGGGAGGAACGCTTGCTCGTCTCCGACCTACTCTCCATTCTGCGCCGCCTCTTCGCCTCGTCGTGGGGTGACCGTTTGGAACATCTGCTGCGTCACGCCCTGCTTACGCTGCTCTGCGACCGGCAGACGAAGCACACCCTGCGTGATGTGCGTCCGCTTCTGAGCGACGAGGAGTTTCGCTCCCGTGTCATGACCGGCGTGCGCGACCCGGATCTGCGCTTGTTCTGGGCGCGGGAGTTCCCCGCTTACCCTGCTTCGGCGCTCTCGCCGATCTACAACAAGCTGGGGCTGCTCTTTTCCTCGCCACTCGTGCGCAACATCGCCGGTGGCTCGAAATCCAGAATCCACTTCAGCGAGATGATGCAGGAGAAGCAGGTGCTGCTCGTTGACCTTTCGGCGGGCAAGATCGGTCAGGATAACGCTCACTTCCTGGGAGCGCTACTCGTGTCGCGTTTGCAATTGTCAGCGATGCACGCGCTCAGGCTGAGCCGGCAGGAGCGGACGCCGTTCACGCTCTATGTCGATGAGTTCCATGCCTTCGTCGTCTCCTCGTTCGAGACCATCCTCTCGGAAGCGGGCAAAGCCGGGCTGCACCTGGTGATGGCCAACCAGTTTCTGGAACAGCTCGACCAAGGACTCCAAACCGCCATTCTTTCCAACGTTGGATCGCTGGTGAGTTTTAGAGTCAGCGCCACCACCGCCCGGGGTTTAGAGCGCGAGTTCGGCGGCGTGGTCAGCGCCGAGGCTCTGGTCGATCTTTCGCGCGGTGAGGCGGTCGCCCGTCTGGGCCGCGCCGGGAACACCGTGCGCCTCAAGACTTTTGGGCCGCCCCAGATAATGGAGAGAGCTGGCCAAGCCGAGCGAATCGAGCGCATCACCCAGCGCACAAGGGAGCAGTTATGCAGGCCGCGCGCCGAGGTGGAGGCTGAAATATTCGGCACGACGATTCAAAGCCAAAGTGCCAGTGTGCGGAGCGAGGAGCGGGAAGAAGAGCAAGCGGGTGACGTGATTCAAGACGAGAGGACAGATGAGAGGACAGATGAGAGGACAGACGAGCCACAGGAGCTGCTTGAGCCATTACCATCGAGCTTATCGAGCGGCCCGTCGAGTGGGCCGGCACGCTTTGGATGGGACGATGAGGATGATGAATAGATCGATACGAATTGTCGCGTTTTGAACGGGAGTCGTGTTCAAAACGCGAGGACGCACAAGCGTAAGTAGGGCTGTTTCAATGCTGCACGGTGATGTTTGCGATCGACCGCTCCATTGGCTTTATAAAGCCAATGGAACCGAGGTTGAGGTATATGTTTCGGGCTTACGTTCTGAGAGATACGGCTGAAGCGATAGAAGAGCATAGTCGAAACATATACCTGTAGGAGATGAAAATGAAGACGCTAACTGAGGAATTGGACGAAGACGCGGTGGAAGTGGCAGAATCCGAGGCTGATGCGCGTTTTGGAAATCAGGTGGTATCTCGCTCTCGGCGCCTGCCGGACGAGGTGCCTTTTGCGCTGACGAAGCGAGATGTAGCGCTGCTTCACGACGTGTGGCGTTTCCGCTTGCTCACGACCTCACAGCTTGAAACCCTGCGCCGCGCCGACATGTGCGAAGCTTCTCGCTTTGTGTCGCGCCTGACGCTTACCCGCCGCCTCAAGGGGCTGTATCATCACCGCTACCTGCGGCGCATCGTGCGGCCCAGTGCCAGTGGCAGCCAGGAGCCGGTGTATGTGCTGGACCGCGAAGGGGCGCGGGCGCTGTCTCTCTCGTTGGAGGCAGACGGTGAACCGGTCGAAGTGCGCGCTCCCCTGCCGTCGCGGTTGCCTAAAGCGCAGGGGCTGGAGCATCTGCTCCTCATCACGCAGGCGCGTGTCGCCTTTTCCGCCGCGTTCGTGCTTGAAGAGGACGCAAGTGATGAAACGCTGCAACTGCTGGAGTGGAAGCCGAGCGACCGGGCGCGCTTTACCGTGGAGGTGCCGGGCGGGCGCCGCGCGATCCAGAGCGTGACGCTGCTTCCCGACGCGGGAATGGTGCTACGGGTGACAAGTAGCGGACGGCGCTCGCGCCATATCGCCTTTCTGGAAGTGGATCGTGGAACGGAACCTTTGGCAACGCTTTCGGCCAAGGCGCGGGCCTATTTTGCCTACTGGCGAAGCGGCGGTTTTGCCCGTGACTACGCCGCGCCGCCCGGCGCAGGATTCTGGGTGCTGTTGACCGTGCCGTCCAAAGCGCGGGCGGCCACGCTTCTGAAAGCGCTCCGCGACGTGGAAGGCGGGCTGACGATGTTTCGCGTTGCACTCGAAAGCGATCTGGTGCCCCAGCGGGTGGCGCAGGCGATATGGACGGAAGCTGGCAAGGGTGCTTTGGTGAGGCCGTGCCAGTGGAAGGGAGAAACAAACCGATGAACCAAAACCAACCTACGCACGAACAAAACGGGGAAGCCGGGCCGGTCGAAATCGCGGCGGCGGTGCAGCCAGCTCCCGCTCAAATCTGGGCACAACCTCCAGTAGGCCGCTCGTGGAAACGCTTGCCGGCCATCAACCAGATGCTCTTTGTCGCCAGCTTCGGTTGTTTGGGCATCGGAGGACTTTCTCTATTGGGGCCATCAGTGGCGGAAACGGCGCGTCAGGCCTATCACCCTTACACGGGCGAAGGGCGGCGCGAAACGTGTCTGTCCAATCTGCAAGCCATCGCCCAGGCCGTCTCGCTCTACGCGCAGGATAATTCGGGGCGTTTGCCCCTAATGCAAATGCAGAATGGTAAAGCAAGCGCTACCTGGATCACCTCGCTCGCTCCTCACATCTCCGACCCGAAGCTGTGGGCGTGTCCCCTGGCGCCCACCCCTGCCAGCGGCAGTTCCAGCTACGCCCTGAATCCGGTTTTGGCCGGTAGACCGCTCTCGAGCGGCGATGACCCTGCGGCCACACTGCTCCTGGGCGATGGGAGCGCGCCCGGAGCCTTATCCCTCCAGCCGCCCTATCCGGGTTGGAATGACCAGGCAAACGCCTCTCCGAGCGAAGCAGCGGGTTTAGCCTTTCGTCACGAGGGGGCGGCAGGCATCGTTTACGCCGATGGACACTCCGCGGCCCTCGATCCAGGTGGAGTCAAAGCCGCCGCGCTCTGGGGCGGGAGTGCGGCGGCGCGGGCGAGCTTGGAGCATATCGCGAGCAGAAGTGCCCGCTCCCAGACTTTGGTCACGGCTTTACAAGCGGACGATGAGACAGGAGTTGCGCGCTTGCTTCGCACAGATGCTCCCGACGTGACGGCGGCTTCACGCGATCTGCTGGCGTTGTGGGAACGCAACGCCCAATCTCCAGCCCATGAAAGTTCCGGCGCAGAAGCGGCAGCCACCGGTTCTCAAAGCGTGGACACCTTGGGCTGGAATTTGGCTTGGGCGTGGCATCGGCTCGGTCAAGACACAGCTTTGCAAAAGTTGGAATCTCAGGTGAACACGCAGGTAGGGGCCGAATTGGAACGAGTCCAAGCTGCCGGGCTGGAATCACGGGCTGGCCCCAGTGGAAAAACGTTCGATGCGCCGCAGGGGTGGACAGGCAAAGAGACTACAAGTGGGAACTACCGCACCCTGAACCTGCGCTCCCGCGTGCCGGGGCTTTTCCTTTACGTGGAGGTCGGCACGCGCTCGACCTTCGCCGCTTCGCCGACTCCTGTCGATTGGCGCGGGGCGGAAAAACGGCTTCAAACCAAATACGGAGCCGGATACCGGCGACTCATCCTAAGCCTTGGCACCTTGAGCGGGTCTCCAGCGGGAGTTTGGAAGTATGAACTCGATAAACCCGGTGGGCCGCGCTTGCACAAGCGCTTGATCGGGATGGTGAACGGATGGAATTCGACGGTGTTTGCGGCGACGGCACCGAAAGGGAGTTTCGGTGCTTGGGAAAACACATTTGAGCGTGTCGCCCACTCTTTGTGAACTCAACGTCATCTAGATTGACAACGAGTCAGCTTCCACGAAGCTGGCAACTGATCATCGAGGCGTGGAGGCTGGACCACAACACCAAGAAACGGCGGTGCTAAATCCAATTGCGCACCTGCATTTAATACCCAGTATGTGAGCGTCCGATTAACTGGGATTACCCACTTTCAATAATATGATTTGATTGTAGGAGGTTCAGCGATTTGCTTAAGGCCGCTATCATAGGAACCTTGACACTCCGCTACAAAAGGGCAACCAATACCTGCCTTACAAGACGGAAGAGAGGCAACGACTTTATCAATCGGTTTCTCTGGTATTGGCCCTAAAGTGCAACGTGCCTGTTGACGCACGCAAAACGAGCGAGCAATCTGCCATTCGATATAATTAAGCTCATCAATACGCAGTCCAGCCCCCGCTGCTGAATAATGCATTGCCTCCTCAACCGCACATCGTAGGGCTGTTACATGCCCAATCCTCATGCCTTCTCCTTTCTTGAGCTGTTCTATCAAAGCTGTTTGCACTGGCCTCACACGTGCAGTCCGGACGTAGAGTCGTATTAAATGGTAATCGACAGCCGGTGCGATATTCTCAGGATCAGCTACGCTGATGAGACCGTATCGTAGAAGTTGATGGATTAATATACGAGATTTTTTCTGTACCGGGTCTTCAGCAAACATAGGGAATTGATTCAGCCAATGGTAAGTGCCATGGTTACCTGAAAGTTGCATTTCCACATCTTTGAACAGTGGAACATCACCTGTTTCGATCCATTCAATTGCTAATTCACCTAAGCATTGTAAGATTCGAGTTCGCTCCCCTGAACGCATTCGGTTTTCATCAATACCAGGGGTGAATAGCAAATTGAATTGTTTGCGATCCATTTTCCTAAGACGGGATGGATGCAATTGAAACATATCGTTAGAAGCAATTTCAATAATTCTGTTATGTAGAAGATCCCAGTTTGTCTGATGACAAATGCTAATAAAGACTAGCTCTGTCCAGATTTGCCACTTGCGTTCCACTGATAGTGGATGCTCTATTTCGGGCACATGTACACCGCTCAAGAGGCTACCCATCAAGTGAGAATTGAGCTGATCAACAATCCAAGATTTAGTCATGGTTCAACCTGTGCCCCAAGTTATGGACTTTTTCATCCAGATACCGGGACACAATGTCATTGCGTTGAAAAATGAGAGGACGTGACTGAGCTACTTTTATTCCTGTTTCCTCCAACGCCTTTACTTTGTAGGGATTGTTAGTCAGGAGTGACACCTCACGTTCCCTTCCTATCACCGCGATGATTACGCGCGCAGCCATTGCGTGGTCCCGGAGGTCAGACTCTAATTCTAAGTGACCGAAAGCTGCAGCAGTGTGGTAACCGAATTCCTGTTGAGCCCTAATTGCCTTCATTTTAAGTTCAAGGCCAGCCCCACGACCTTCTTCATACAAATAAATTACTATGCCTCCTTCACTAACGATTATTTTTAAGGAAGCATGTAGTTGGGCAGAACAATCACAATCGATCGAATGCAATGATTCGCTGAACAAACAGGAACTTTGCACCCGCACAGGTACTGGAAAAGCAAAAGGTTTCTGGCCAGTAACAAGAATCCCTTCCTGCAGATTCATGCGTAAATGACTAACATTTAGTTCTCCAAAACTTGTGGGAATTTTGATCGGTTCACCAATAGCCAACACAATCTCACCTGATTTTTCCATGATTAATAAGCCTTCATTTACATAGGTTTAGCGAATCGTGCTGCGCCGGCAGCGATAATGCCTTCGGCATATATAGACGGCCATTTCGTATGCAATTTGTCATAAACACCCGCGACAAGTAGTAAATCCGTATCTACTATGTCTCCGTTTAGGTAACCGATCGTCGCCATCCCAAACCGCCAGTGCAAATATTCGATAGGGTAACGGTCTGCCCCTTGACCAACAATAGCCTCAATACCTTTAAGAACCTGCCAAGCTTCTTTTTGCTGACCATCCAGTAAGAAGGCATCAGCCAAGCCCAAAACTGACCATAGAAGCGAGTCTCGGTTTCCTATTTTATTTGCGATAGCAAACGCAGACTGATAATGATTATATGCATCCGTGATCTGCAGTCCATGTCGATACGCTTCTCCGATCGCGAAGTGGGCGTTTCCTTCTGCACGAATCGAATGTTCTTCGCGAGCGATGCTTAGAGCTTTCTTCCCAAATTCTGCTGCCATCTGCCACCTGCCAAAAAGGGCAAAAGAACGCGCCGCCACCCTGTAACAGGAAGCCTTAATCAGGAGGGGAAAGTTTGCATCCGGCGCTTCCACTCGCGAAACCAGCGTCTGCGCTTGGGCGGCTGCATCTGAATACATTTCAAGGTCTCTCAGGAGCGTATTCAAGCTTAATTGAGCTTCAACTTGCCCCATAACTTCTCCCAATCCGTCATACCCTCTTTCTGCTTTTTCTAACTCCGCCTTTGATTCACAGTATCGATTGAGGCGCAGTAGAGTTTTACCTCGCTGTAAGGCGATTTGAAAGAGGATGCTTTCAGAATGTGGCTCTTTGGCAAGGGACTCCAAACGCTCTAAAGCTTCTTGATAATACCCAGTATGGAGCAGGATCTTCGCAATTCCAAGGTCAGCCTGCAATCTTGCACCCATATCTGACGGGTCTACAACTTCCAAAAGGAACCGATAAGCATCCAGTGCTGGCGTGTAAGCTCCTTCACTCAAGAGTTGTGCAGCAACAGGCAAGGCACGCAACTCAACCTCCTCTCTTTGCCCTGCTAGTCTGGCCAAGGTTAGCTTTGTGAATACACTTGAAGAATCTTCTTCGGCAGAATTTTCAGATAAATACACTTTTAATACCGTTGATGCTGCGGACTGTAGCACGATTTTGGGCAGATTTTGAGATAAATGAATGCGAATCACTTCATGAACTAAGCGATACCCATCTTTCATCGTTGGATCACGTTCTATAAAATTGTCTTTTACAAGTTCTAATACAACTGCCCACGTGTTCTCAACATTGTCTACAGTATTGAGGGTGGATAGTAATTTATGGCAAAAGTCGAAATGAAAGGACGAGCCTTGAGGGAAAATGGCCAAACGAGTCAAAAGCCACTGTGCCTTCTCACCTAGAGCATTGACACGCTGTTGATAGTACTCACCAACTCTATTATTTACGATTAGTTCGGTTCCAGACTGGGAAACTAATCCCGCTACCCAGTCCTTCAGATATAACGGGCGTCCGTCACAGTTTTTTAGCACTTGGTGCATCTCTTCTACCGATGGGAGATTATTGCGGACAGATTCTGTCCAAGCTTGTAGAGCTTGAATGTCGAGTGGCGGTAACCGGTATACTTCACCACCGAGATACTTGATACGCGGTTGAATCCGAGTAAGAGCCTGTATGCCTTCCGGCGTCTCGTCATTTACAGTAAGAATCAAACTCCAAGATGGAGGGATATAGGTAGCCAGTGAGTCTGCGAAATCCTGCACCGAGGCGGAGCCTGATTCCAATCGGTCAAATAGAATACACCCCCTATGTCCTGCGGCATCCAATGACTCAATAATACGAAAGAAGGCCAGAAGCATGTCATCCTTCTCAGCCTTAGCTAACTGTTCCGCCATAGCTTTAGGGGAAGCACCCGCAAAAGATGCCTGGAGAGTTTTAGTGAGATTTTCAGTGGTATTTTTGAGGTTAGGCGCCAAAACTCCTACCAGATCAAGTAAAGCTGCCGTTCCGAGCGCCACCGTGTGCTCCCTCTGCAGCCGGTTTAATGCGTTTCGGATGCTCTGCAAACGTCCGTCGAAGAGATCTACCTGTTGTAGTAGTTGAACCGTCAACCCAGCTAAGACATCGGCCACCGTGGTGGTTGATGCTTTTATTTCTTGGAGAAGGCAGATGAACTCGGGAGATTTATTTCCCAAATATGATTGAAGGTTTCGTTGAAATTCAGACTTTCCCACGCCAGAAACACCGCGCAGGATGAGTCGGCATTTGCCCGCTGCCATTTTCTTAGTGATCTCAGAAAGCAGGGCGTCACGCCCGTAAAAAGCTATCATATCTAACTGGCTGGAAAGACTATCCATATATCGCGCACGCTCCTTGAGTGCAAAGTCTCAAGCCTATTTGACCTGCTCCCCGTTTAGTAGTCCAGTTTTCAGGTGAGAGAAAGGTGATTTAGTTTCCAGCTTTGGGCGAACTCGTTGGGAGTTTGGTAGCCGAGGCTGGAATGGGGTCTGTAGCTGTTGAAGGCCAGTCGGTAGTTTTCGATGACGCAGCGCACCTCGATACGGTGGTTGAAGAGTTCGCGGTTGAGGCACTCGTCGCGTAGTTTGCCGTGCATCGACTCGCTTTTGCCATTTTGCCACGGCGAGCCGGGATCGATGTAGAGAGTTTGCACATTCTGCTCCCCCCAGCCATTATTTAAGGTCATTTTGCACAAACTCCGGCCCGTTGTCACTGCGCAGGAACGCCGGGGCGCCGTGGCGCCGTGCTGAGCGAACAAGCGATGTAACACCTTTTGCACGTCCTTGGCAGTCACAGAGGCCGCCACCTCAATGGCATGGCACTGCCGGGTGAACTCGTCACTCAGGCACAACAGTTTGAGTTTGGCTCCGCCCCGGCACGTGTCGTGAACGAAGTCGTAGCTCCAGACGTGCCCCGGATACAAAGCCTGCTGCGGCGCTCTTGACTGTGCGCCCTTAACGCGCCTCCTTTTCTTTTTGCGAGGCGGCACTTGACGCTTTGCCTCCTTCCACACGCGATGCACGCGCTTGATATTGAGCGCAGTGACGCTCATGCGACACAGCAGAGCAGGAATCCGCCGATAGCCATAGTGGGGATGTTGGTGCGATAAGACTTGCAGTTGTTGCTTTAGGGGCTCATCTTTGGCCTCTTGCACCGACACCCACCGCGCACTCTGGCGCCACAAACCCACAACTCGACAGGCGCGACGCTGCGAGAGGGGATGAGGTTGCCCAGCCAAAACCACGCTTTGCAAGTGATCTGCTGCTTCGCGTTTTTGGCTGGGCGTCACCATTTTTTTCCCAGCACCTCCTCCAATGCAAGCTTGTCCAGGCTCAGGTCCGCCACCAGCTTCTTGAGCTTGGCGTTTTCGGCTTCCAACGCTTTGAGTTTCTTGGCTTCGTCCACGTTCATGCCGCCATATTGCGTGCGCCATTTATAGAAGCTGTTCTGGCTGATGCCGCGCAAGCGGCACAACTCGGTAATGCTGGTCTGGCCTGCTTCGGCTTCGCGAAGCAGACCGATGATTTGTTCTTGACTCCAGTTCTTTTTCATGACGATGAGTTCATCACTCACCCTCAAACTGGACTACTTTATCGGGGGCAGGTCAACGCGCTCGGCCCTCCAACGTCATGGCGGCTTTCAGCCTCTGAACCCGCTGGAACAGACAGGTCAATCTTCAACTCACACCTTTCGCCCTCTAACCCCACCCGCACCACTATTTACATAGGGTAGAAATAGTTGCTTGTGTTTTTCTAAGCGGTATTTACATCCACTGTGGAGAGGATGGGGCAACATATCTATATGAAACCAGCCGATTCTATCCATCGACTGTGGCTCATTTAGCGTTGCTTTCCCGGGATCAATCTGAGCGATAAATCCTATTGATACCCAATGAGTTTTCAGACCTTGGTGTTCTCTAAAAAATGTAAGTGGGGGTAATTGCTTCTGAAGTAGTGCTACGCATCCATATTCCTCATAAATTTCCCTCAGAGCGGATTGTTCGAAATCTTCTCCAAATTCAATTTTGCCGCCGCCGAAATCCCATGAGCCTTGCTCGTCTCGACAGCTATTACTTCTTTGGTGAAGAAGAAAATTATTAGCACCATCATGGCAGAAGAAAGAAATTCCTATACCTATATAGTCTACTCCCACCATAGCTGGAAATTAAAATAACTGGTTCGAAGCCTTTTTATCATGGCGATTATCTTCTGTCAATGGCGCTGTCGCCCATAGTTTTTTCATAGAATGCGTTGCCTCGCCAGCCTTTTGGCGGAAGGGAGTGGAATAGTTCATCTAGGAAATATCGCAAATTTTGGCGACGCCACGATTTGTGGGCTCGACGGAACCATGAATAAGTTAGTCTATGCTAAGAGGCATTATCAACGATTATAACGATAAAAACCGATAAACTGGGGCAATGCCCTCCGAAATCTTCTCCGCCGAGATAATTCCTGTCAACCTGGCCTCATCGCATGAATTACAACCGGTCGAGGAGACCGCGCCGCTTGAACATCATCCGGCGGCGGTCTATCTCGCCTCGCTCTCGCCCGGTTCAAGGCGTTGCATGAAAGGTGCGCTCAACCTGTGCGCTCGCACTCTGACTTCAGGGCGCTGCGATGCTTGGAGCTTGCCGTGGAGCGAGATCCGCTTTTCGCACGCCGCGGCGCTTCGCTCGGCCCTCAGCGAAAAGTATGCGCCGGCGTCGGTCAATCAGGCGCTCGCGGCGTTCAAAGGAGTTTTGAAAGCGGCGTGGCGCCTGGAGTTGCTCGATGACCGCACCTACAATCGCGCTGTCGATGTGGCGGGGGTGAAGAATCAGGTGCCGCCGCGCGGTCGGGCCGCATCGATTGGCGAGGTGCGGGCGCTACTCGATGTTTGCCGCGATGGAACGCCCTTGGGCGTGCGCGACGCCGCGCTTCTGGCGTTGGCCTATGGAACCGGCCTGCGCCGCGCCGAGATTGTGGCGCTGGATTTTGGTGACTTTCTAGCCGAGACTGGAGAGCTTCTGGTGCGGCGCGGCAAGGGCGCCAAGTCCAGAACCGCTTATATAGCGGGCGGCGCTCTGGCGGCTCTGGAGGCGTGGATCGAGGTGCGCGGTGAGGGCGATGGGCCGCTGCTCTATCCTTATAATAAGGGGGGGCGTATCACGGCGCGGCGCATGTCGGCTCAAACCGTGCGCGATCTGCTCGATAGGCGCGTCAAACAGGCTGGATTGCAGGCACTTTCGCCCCATGACTTGAGGCGGAGTTTTATCTCTGAACTCTTGGAAGCGGGAGCGGATTTGAGCGTGGTGCAGCAACTCGCGGGTCATGCTTCGGTGGCCACCACTACGCGCTACGACCGGCGCGGCGAAAAGGCCAAACGAAAAGCCGTCGCGCTTCTTCATGTGCCATTTTCGCGTTAAACGGGGCGTGAGACCTGCTTCCCCAGCGCGGCTTTTGTTTCAAAAACAAGGCCTATCCCGTGAGAGATAGGCTTGAGGACAAGTAAGAAATTCTTATTAGCCTTGGTCATCAAGGCAATAAAGAACGGTATCAGCCTGATAGTAAGATCCTTCTATCAGTTGTGGATGAGCTTCGGCAGCATGCACTTCAAAAGCTACGACTCGATCCAAATATTCTGGTGGAATCTGCGCGATCACATGGCGTGAAAGAGGAACGAACCCGTGAGAAGGAGCAAAAGGGAAGCGGGTGAGAACTCTGGCAAATGCTACCACGCCAATGGCTGGCCTGAGTAATGTTGGTCGACCTGCCCGACACGGAAATATGGTCGAAACAGCATCAAGGCAACTTTCGTCCTTAACATAAGTCAGCGTACCGTTTTCATCGAGTTCCCAGTCACCATCCATAGCCATTGTAACGCGTAGAACAGGGTGCATTCTGTTTCCGGGCTGCGCTAAGGTATCTTCAGTCAAGTCCGACAGACTACATTGATCTTGCCCCTTCCAAGTAGTCCAAACTGAAGTAGAGAAAAATCCAAACAAGGAAGGATTTTCTCATGAAGCGACGTTTTAGCGAGGAGCAGATTATCAGCATCCTCCAACAACAAGAACGGGGTGTTGCCACCAGCCAAGTGTGCCGTGACCACAACATTTCGTCGGCCACCTTCTATAAATGGAAGGCCAAGTTCGGCGGCTTGCAGGTGTCTGAAGCCCAGAAACTGCGAAAACTCGAAGCCGAGAACGCCAAACTCAAGCGTCTGGTCGCGGAGCAAGCCCTGGACAACTTGGTTCTCAAAGACCTACTTTCAAAAAACTGGTAACGCCCGCCGCCCAGCGCGAGGCTGTGCGCTACGCCCAGGAAACGCATGGCATCTCGCAACGGCGGGCGATTCGACTGGTCGGATGCAACCGCAAAACGGCGCGGCTTGCTCCTCTGATTCCTCTGAGCTGTCCCGATGAAAAAGAGGTCTGTGAAAAAATGTAGGTTCTTTTGGACGAGCGACCAGCAGCCGGGTATCGGATGCTGTGGGCGCTCTTGCGTCAGGACGGTCTGCTTCTCAACCACAAAAAGGTCTATCGCCTTTACAAAGCCAACCAGTGGGCGTTGCCCGCCAAAACGCGCAAGCGGCTCAAAAGTGAAGGGCGTGGCTTGCCCGAACCCGCGACTCGTCCCCAAGAGGAATGGAGTCTGGACTTTTTGCACGACGCTCTGTGCGATGGTCGCGCCTTTCGTATTCTCAATGTGGTGGACACCTTCACCCGTCAGGCTTTGGCTATCGAGTGCGACACCTCTTTGAGTGGCGAACGCGTGGTGCGGGTCTTGGAAGCCCTGCGTCTCCAAAAAGGCATACCCAAACGGCTTCGCATTGATAATGGCCCAGAGTTTCGTTCCAAGGCTTTAGATGTGTGGGCCAAAACCTATGGCGTGACCCTCTGCTTCATTGCACCGGGCAAGCCTACGCAAAATGGCACGGTCGAATCCTTCAATGGCACCTTTCGCCGCGAATGTCTCGACCAGGAATGGTTTGTCTCGCTGGATCAAGCCAGCGAAACTATCGAGGCGTGGCGGGTGGCCTACAACACCCGAAGGCCACACTCCAGCCTCGGCTACTTACCGCCCGATGTTTGGGCACAACAATTCAAACCTCTCTACTTCTGATTGGACTACCAGAGGGGGCAAGCTCATTAGTTCCCCTTTTTCGTAGAGAGTGACCAGAGCCTGTCGTTGCTGGAGCGTGAGGGAGGGAGGGCGTCCGCCCAGTCGTCCTCTGGCTCTGGCCGAGGCGAGGCCGGTGAGGGTGCGTTCGCGGATGAGATTGCGCTCGAACTCGGCGAGGGAGGCGAAGAGATGAAAGACCAATTTTCCCGTTGAAGTGGAGGTGTCTATGGCCTCGTGCAGACTGCGTAGCGCGACGCCCTTGGCTTCGAGAAAGGCGACCCATTCGAGCAGATCGGGCAAGGAGCGCCCCAAGCGGTCGAGTCGCCACACCACCAAGGTATCGCCCGCCCGCAGCGCCTTTTTCATTTCGGTGAGCCCTGGTCTGTCTTTAAGCAGGCCGCTGGTCTGGTCGCAAAAAATCTGCTCACATCCGGCTTGGGAGAGTTGGTCGTGTTGGGCGTGCAGGTTTTGTTCGAGCGTAGAAACGCGGGCATAACCGATGAGCATGAATAGGAAGTCAGAAAAGCCAAATCCCAGTCTTGTTTTTGAACTTTGAATGGTTGCCTGAGTTTATTGCCTTATGAGGGGTAGAAATAGGGCACTGGGAGAGAGTTCGCTAGAAAGTCAGAAAAAGGAACCTTTTCTTGACCAGCTTTGAACTGTGATTCGTAGAGCGAAGGCTGCTATTGAAAACTGGTGCCATGCCTCGTCGCTCTGTGTTGTCGGTTGCGGAAAAGGAATCGCTTTTTGCTTGGCCAATGGATGAGATGACTTTTGTGCGTCTCTGCACGTTATCGCCTCTCGAAATCAACTGGATTGGGGAGCGCCGGGGCGATGTCAGCTGCTTGGGATTTGCGGTGCAGTTGTGTGTCTTGCGCGAACGGGGGCTGATTCTCAGGGCGATTGCACTACAAAAGAGCGAGTGGAGTATGAAGTATTTTGCAGAGCAGGTTTTGGTTCCAAGTGACAGCTTTGCGGGTGGCTTTGAGGGAGTTTTTGCCTTGGTTTTGTCGCAACAGGTTGAGGCTGATGCGCCGGAGCAAGGCGAGATTGTAGGGGGCATGGTCGCGTCGAGTGCGGCACCGGTCTTCGCCAAAGACGACATCTAATACCCAATGGGCTTGGTTTTCGATGAGCCAATGAGAGCGGATCAGGTGGACTAAACCCGCGTCGTCGGGAGCCAAACTACTCAGGTAGAACCAGACGCTGCGACTTTGGGTGCCCGCTTTTTGGCCTGGGGTGACCTGGCGTGTGCGTTCCACGCGCACCAGCGTTTGCAGTCCCGGCCACGGCCCAACCAAGGCGCCATCCAACTCCAACTCGTCAATGCCCACACAAAACACTCGACGCTCCTCGCGCCGTCCATGCCCTTCATGGTGGCCGGTGCCGGTGCCGGTGCCCTTAGCTTGAAAAGCGTTTTGAACTTGACGATACAGCCGTCGATGGTTGGCTTTGAGAACAAAGAGAGAGTCGCCTTGGGCCTGGACAAGCGAGCGCGCCACGTCTTTCTGGCAATACGCCGCGTCCCCTGTGACAACGGCGCCTTGCAGGTCGAACAGTTCCAACAAGCGCACAGCTAAGAGGTTCTCGCCGCCTTGCCCTTTCAAGCGACCACGGCACAGCATCAGGCGCATCTCGCAGGCATAAAGGCTCACCGTTGTGAGCGCGCACACGTTGGTTTGGTGTTCCCACGAGCCACGCGCGACTTTGCCGTCAATGCACAAATGGCGCTGCTGTTGCTGTTGCCACTGGTCAACCCAGCCCAGCAAACACTTTTCCAGCGCGCTGGGGTCGAGACGTTTGAACACGCGGTTCAAGGTGTCGTGCGAAGGCACACCGTTTTGCAGCACAAAGCCCAATCGCTCGCGCAAAAACTCCAATCGCTCACGGCCAAACAGCGCCATCTCCACGAAATCGTCCGCCCCGCACAGCATGACACACAGCGCCAAACCCAAAATCTCACTCAGCAAATGACGGGTTAAGCCGCTCTGGCGTCGTGGGTCGGGAACCACTGAAAAATATTCGCTCCAACTGTTCATGCACCACAGTTTTCCAACTCATACTGTAGTGCAATCGCCCTGGGGCTGATTCTACCGACGTCTGTGGAACCGCCTTTGGAGATGATAGAGTCTTTGGGCGATTTGCTAGATCTGTCGAAAGAGGGACTTTGGAAGAAATGGCAGGAGTATCGGGGCCAAAAGATCACATGGCGTAAACATTGGCAGGACCTACTGTCTTTGATGGAATGGGAAGTTTTTAAGCGTGAACTGCAATTACTGTATTCGAACACAGACTCTAAGATAGGGTCATCCAATCCAGGCATCATTAAAATGGGCCACTTGCTGAGGGGAAGGTCAGAATCGACAAACACAACAGGCTCTCCAATGGGAGAGCCTGTTGTGTTCAATCGGTGAAGCCGGTAAAGGATGAATTAACCGAGCGGATTGAGCCAGAGATCACGCTTTCTCGCCATGCTCACCTTTTGAAACTTTGAGGTCTTACCGGCAGACGCAAACGTCGAGACGGCGATGTTGATTTTGACCAATGGACTGGAAATGTAGGTGCCATTGTAGGCATCAGCAGAAATCGTATATCCGCCATTGCTCAACTGTGAAGATGTCGGCAGAGTAGCTCCCGCTGTCCCACTGGTCGTCCAGTTGCCAGTCGAAGAATTGTAAGTGGTAGCGACACCGAAACCGCCGCTTCCCGTCTCCCAACCCGGCGAGGAGCCGTAACCGCGCCATTTGGCGTTATCGCTTTGGCGCACGATGATCATGTTGACCTGAGTCACAGGGCTGCTGGGGTTAGCATTGCCGTTAGTGACGTTGCCGCTGATGCTATTCAAAAAATTGAAGGTTTGACCGTTTGGATTCGAGACGCCGTTTATTTGAGTCACCGTTACTGTAGGTGCAGGTGCGACAATGTTGATTTTGACTTGTGGACTGGAAATGTAGGTGCCGTTGTAGGCATCCGCAGAAATCGTATATCCACCGTTGATCAATTGTGAGGATGTCGGTAGGACAGCACCTGAGGTTCCACTGGTCGTCCAATCGCCAGTCGAAGAATTGTAAGTGGTAGCGACACCGAAACCGCCGCTTCCCGTCTCCCAACCCGGCGAGGAGCCGTAACCGCGCCATTTGGCGCCATCGCTTTGGCGCACGATGATCATGTTGACCTGAGTCACAGGGCTGCTGGGGTTAGCATTGCCGTTAACGACTTTGCCGCTGATGCTGTTTAACGCACTAAAAGTTTGGCCGTTCGAGACTGCGACGCCATTGACCTGCGTCACCCACGGTGAAGGTGCAGGTGCGGGTGCCGCTGTCACTTTCACCCAATCCACGTCGAGATAATAGCTCTTGTTATTGGCAGAATCGGTCGATGCAGGGGATCCATTACTGTAAGCCACACCAAAAGTTGAGTCAGGCGCCCAAGCGTTGAAGCGAACCGTCATCCATTTGTCAGGAGATGCCTGTTTATCGCTTCGCAAAAGGCTGTAACTGAGATCGGAAGGCCGCTTGGCGAACCAGTCGGTGCGCCAACCTGTTCCGCTCGAAGGGTCGGGTACCCAACGAATCTTGAGGTCGTGCCATTGCGTCCAATCGAAAGCAGACGGGCCGAGCGTCGGAGAACTGTTGGCGCTATAAAGGGAAGGGTTACTATAGCCAGTGCCACCACTATTGTTGAATCCACGATAGTTGACCAGCCAATAACTGTTAGAGCTATGTTTGGGTAACAGTTCGATATCGATCTCATGGCTCGAATAGTTGGAAGTATTTGGATCCGTGCTGGTGCCATGATTCGCATACGTCCAAAAGGCGCCGACTATACCAGGAGTTGACTGAGAAAACCGGATTCGGCTTTCAAATTCAAAACCCGTTGAGCTGGCAATGTATTGTCTTACATTGAAATTAGTGTTACCAGACGAAGTGGGATCAACACCCCCATTGCCGAAGCCCGTCCGCGAATACATCTCCGTTCCTCGTAAGCCTTTGGAGCCGTTGGGGAGTATCGGACCATCCGTGTCAAGCTGAACGCGCACGAAACTTAATCCACTTTCAGAAACAATGAACGGCTCTCTATTGAAGTTCGTTCGTCCATAGTTGACCTGAAAACCTGTGCCTCCTGCTAACGTATTTTGCCCGTAAAAAGTCCACTTGCTTTGATCAAAAGTATTGAATTGATCTTCCAATACCGGTGTTTGTGCATTGGCCGCATTGTTGATGTATAACAATGACAACAAACAACATACTGACCGAAAAAAAGGTATTTTCTTCATTTTTCTCCCTGGTGATTTATTACTGTCACCAAGCAGGCATACCATCATATGCCAAATTGTTGGTGATGCGCCTCGGCTCATCAGTCACTTCGTTTGCGTTTAAAACAAAGACTTCTGCGTTGATCGTCGCTTTTTCGTGTTCGCCTTCGGAAATACCTTTGACGCAAGCAACGTGTTGCCCATCCGGGCTGTAAGAAGGACTGATGTAGCCGTCTGGGCTTAACACAGTCTCAGCTCCATTCGATAGATCGACAGTCATAATGATCGACCGCCAAAAAGCGATTTTGCTGCCGTTGGGGTGCCAGGTAGGATCGGCATCAAAAAACCCATTGGTGACTTTTTGAATGTCTTTGCCGTTGTTGCTGACGGTATAAATATAGGAAGGAATACCACCTCGGAATTGTCCTGTGTCCACCAGTTGCGATTGAAACGCGATTTTGTCGCCCTGGGGTGACCATGCCGGGCTGTAATCTTCGTTGCCGGGACGTTGTGTAAGTCGGCGCGTGCTGTTGCCAGCAACATCCAACACATAAAGTTCGCGTTGCCCGTCTCGATTCGAGGTGAAAACGAGTTGTTTGCCGTCGGGACTCCAACTCGGCTCGGCATCACGCGCGGCGTTGTCCGTCAAACGGACTGGTAGACCATGGGCCTCGCCGTTCACGACATTTTGTGAGTAGATCTCGAAGTTGCCGTCGCGGTCGGAGACCCAGGCAATTTTCGAGTGGTCGCGGCTCCAAACCGGTTTTTGGTCGGTCGCGGCGTTGTCGGTCAAACGCTTCACGTCCTGACCATCGGGTTTCATCGAGTAAATCTCGAAGTTGCCGTCACGATTGGAAACAAAAGCGATGCGCTTCGTATCGGGCGGGGGCAGAACCGTTGGCGGTGGTTCAGCTAAAGCCTTTCCACTGTGGCCCCACAGAATGGGAATGACAATCGTGCCGCATCGTAAAAGCGCGGCGTTCGCCCACCGGGGGGAAGAGCGAGAGGAAAAAAGCGATATAAGAGCCTCCTCTATAAATCAGAAGTTGTGGCCAGGTCGAACCACGCTTCAATTGTAACACCTCGCTCTATGTGTCAACGGCATATTGACCTGCTCCCCAAGTTCATCCCACTTGAAGTGTGAGGGTTTCAGCTTGGTTTAGTGTCCAAATTGCGGGCGGTAAGTTGTTCAAACTGGAGTGGGGCCTGAAGGTGTTGTAGTCGTGTCGCCAGTGTTCGATGATCTCTCTGGCGTGATGCAGGTCGATGAACCATTCGAGGTTGAGGCACTCGTCGCGCATCTTGCCATTGAAGATTCGATGACACCATTTTGCGTGGGTTTGCCCGGCTCGATAAAGTGCAGCTTGATCTGGTTCTTGTGCGCCCACTCGTCTAAAGCCCGTCCGGTGAACTCCGGCCCGTTATCCACCTGAATCACCTGCGGCTTGCCCCGCATTTCGAGCAGCCGTTGCAGCACCCGAACCACGCGATGCCCGCTCAGACTGGTATCGACTTCAAAGGCCAAAGACTCCCGACTGAAGCAATCTACGATGTTCAGGGTGCGGAAGCGACGCCCGCCATTCAAGGTGTCGTGCATGAAGTCCATGCTCCACATCTGGTTGATTGCGACCGGGCCTTCGGGTTTGACCCGCAGCGTGCTGGCCACGCGCTTCCTCTTGCGAGCGCGCAGTTTCAAGTTTTCTTCGCGGTAAAGGCGCAACACGCGCTTCAAATTGACCTGGTGCCCTTCCCGACGCAGCAACACGCTTAACCTACGATAGCCGAACCGAGGACGCTCCTAAGCCAGTTCTTTGAGTCGGGCGCGAACCGGCGCCTCGTCTGCTTTGCGGCTCTGGTAGCGCGCGGTGCACGTTGGGATGCCCACCAGGGAACAGGCGCGACGTTTAGAGAGCTGATGCTCTTCTTGGATGTAGCCCGCCACTTGCTTCTTAGCAGCGTGCGTCACCATTTTTTTTGAAGCACATCCTTGAGCGCTGCGTTGTCGAGCATGGACTCGGCTAAGAGCTTTTTGAGCCGAGCGTTTTCCTGTTCCAGTTGGCGCAGACGTGTGGCTTCATGGACTTCCATGCCACCATATTTGCTTTTCCAGCGGTAAAAAGTCCCTTCGCTGATGGCATTCTCCCGGCAAATCTGAGCCACCGTGACGCCCGATTCCTGCTGTTTCAGGATGCCGATAATTTGCGCTTCATCGAACCGTTGTTGCTTCATTTGGTTTCCTCTTTTGAAATTTTAGAAGAAAAACTCGCACTGAAAACGGGATGACTTTATGGGAGCAGGTCAGGGTGTGTTCCACGGTGCCGAGCGAGATACTGCGCGCTTCCATTACCAAAAGTGGTGGCATGACTTCCGACTCTTTGTAAATGAGACGCTATCTGACAGATGGCCGTGGTTTCAAATACAGCAACATAAGCGGAAGTAGCCCTCGCGCGCGTGGCCGTTGCGGATGGTAACGGTGAAGTATTCGAAGTAGCGTTTGGAAGCGACCGGCCCGGCGGCGTTGATTGTCCGAGGGAGCGCGGCGCTTCCCGTTGCAGCCAAATAGCTCTGCGACCGCTGGCTTTCCACAATGGCACTCCGGGGCATTTCAGTTAGCGACTCGATTTGGTCTAAAAAATCCGGCGAGTCGGGTTGAGGATAAAGGCTATCCATGTTACGAGATTCTCCTGGTCACATCCACCGCTTTAACGCGAGACGATTTCGACCGACAGCGCTTCGCAGCGCACCCCGATGGCGCCCGCGATTTCCCGCAGGCGCTCGAAGTTGGCCGAGGCATAATCATTAGCTTCGTAGCGTTGGATCTGTTGTTCTTTGAGTCCCAGCCGCGCGGCCAACTCCCTCTGGGTTAGGCCCGCCGCGATGCGCGCTTTGATGAGGGTGAGGGGTAGCTCATCCAGCGACCCTAACACAAAGGCGCGCACTGCTCCGCCTTTGAGCGCTTCATATTCTCTCATCTCTTCCTGTAAACCTCCTAGCACGCTTTTCATACCGTCAATTTCAGCCTGACGCAGACGTGGACTGATGCGCGGGTTTTGGTCTTCGCCCGCTTCCAGAGCGCAAATCGCCGCGGCGAATTGATCGGCGTGGTGACGGGTGATGCGATAGAGTTTCTCGTTTTTAATCATGGCGGTTTGCTCTCCCTTACTGCTTTCCCATCCTAAAAATCTTCGGGCCATTCAATCAAATCCAGCGCGAGAATGCCTTTGGCGCGTCCGGTGCGCTTGCAACGCTGAAAAAAATCCAAATACGCCCAGCCCCCGATACCGCCTGGTGCGTTGGCCGGGTAGATCTCGCCACCAAAGCGCCGCTTCTGCGCCGCGCACCGCTGGGTGAAATCGAGAAAGATCGGGGCGAGGGCGGCCTCATCAACTTCTTTTTCGTCCCAACACAGGTCGAAATCGACCGGAGTATGTTTGCGGGTTACAAAACTTCCATCGAGATACGCCTTTTGGCAGCCAGCAGCGCGCAGCAAGTGCAGAACTTGCCGCACGCCCTCCAACAACTTCAGGCGGTGGGAATTACGTCCGAAACGCTCTATAACTTCTTCCCAAGTCGCGCTATGGATGCCGGGTGGCAAATTTCCGTCGTCGTTGAGAGGAGGCAGCACTAACCCAATTATACTGTTGTGTTGAGATGATTTGCAAGTCCAAAATAGGGGTTAAATCTCGCCAAAATCGGGCTGGCCCTACTCGTGGCGTTTACTGCAACATAAAAGGAGTTATGTTGCACTAAAATTTGATAGATAGGATTGCCATATGAAGCCGTCCAATGAGCAACGCTCCCAATCTCAACATCTCAACTCAGAACCATTCAATCCCGGGCAACGAACTTTGGACTTTAGCTCGATCGAAAAGGCCCAGGCTTCCCGACGAATGAGCGCTCTCTTAATTCTTTTCCTTTTCGTTCGGCTTGAGGCTTTCTTGCTTCTGGGCCACAGTTTCGGCCCTTACACGTTTCAAAACGTCCATCCCGTGAGTGCGCGGATCGACTTGTTTGTCGATCCACACAATGCGGCCATCTTTGCCGATCAAAATGGACTCACGGATCGCCATTTGAGTGACACTTTGCACGCTGCCATAGCGCAGGCTGAGGGTGCGCGAGGCATCGGGCAATAGAATAAAGGGCAAACGAAGGTGTTTGGCGAACGCCAGTTGGCCCCTTTTTCCACCCGCCGAATCCGTGGAGACGCCCCACACCTCAATGCCTTCTTTCTGTAAATCGGGATAAACGTCGCGCAACGACTGTAAGTGGTTGGCGCAGTTGAAGGTAAAGCATTTGGGAAAGAAGGTGAGTAAAAGCGCCTTTTGGCCTCGCAAATCGCGGAGCCGACGCACTTGGCCGTTCATGTCTAACACGTTGAAATCGGGAGCAAGTTGTCCGGCCTCCAGATGCACAGGTTCGGCAACAGGTGATGAAGCTGCAACTTTAACCTTGGGAGGCGAAGGGCTTTGAGTCTGCGCCTCTGATACAACTAAAAGTAAACATCCACTGAGGATAAGAAATCCAAAGTGCTGGGGTGTTCGGTTTGGTTGAGAAAGCATAATAGCGAAGGGTATTTATGACACGTTCTGGCTCGCGTCGGTGGTTCCGACCACGTTGCCACTGCCGTCATAAGCGTAAAAGGCCGTCTTGTCCAAAGCGCCCGCACTGGTATAGGTCTGGCGAGAGAGCAAGCCGCCGATGTTGCCCACCCGCGTCAGGTTCGCCCGCACCACGTTCGAGCCGTCCCGCTCTTGCACTACGTCCATGCCGTTGTAAACCAAGCGCGTCTGGTAATTATATATTCATTGAGAAGTTTTAACAATGTTAATTAGGCCAAAATTACCGCCACATAATATTGTAAAGCACCATACATTTTTCACATCTGCAAGGCACGTTATTTCCTGATCTTCAACTTCTTCCATAAATCCTTTCTGTAAACATCCTTCTAAATTAATAAATTCTATTCTTTCAAAATTAATTGCCCATGTCTTCTTGGCGTCAATTAAATCATTTGATTTAACTTGAGAAATGTATGTCCCACCTTGAAATTCACAGAAGAAAGTGTAGAGATCTGTATTTTTATCATCCTCAGTTGTGTGAACCCCCTCTTTATTTTCAACATTTTGCTCTTCTGCCATGAGTTCCTCCTTTTTCTTCTGCCTTCTGTCTTGCGCGATTATATTCATTTTGGAGCTTCTCAATGTTCTTTTTAATTTCTTTAGTTTTGTTGGGCAAACTCTTCGCGGCGTCTAATGCTTCTTTAGCTACCTTCGCTGCGGCCTCAGCAGCAGCTTTAGCTTTTTGGTTGATGTGTGGTTCGTTCGGACTGCTATCCGTGGCCGGTGTTATCCGAGGTCTATTAAGGTAATTATAACCTGCAGCTCCCGCAGCCCCTACAGCCACTGCAGCAGCCACAGGCGGTGCCCAGGCCGGAATAGTCACACCCGCGAGAAACGCGGCTGCAGCTGCGAGAATTCCACCACCAACAGGAGCAAGTGCTTGTGGTGAGGGCTGCTCTCCGTATTCGTCCCAGCTATTGACGGCATCGTTGCCAACGAAAGCGTAGAGATGCACCCCGCCCTCTTCGCCAATGGGATCGCGGTTGATCCATCGCCCCAACCCCGCGTTGTAAAACCGATACCCGTAATCGTAAAGGCCGCTCTGCGCGTGCTGCCATTTGGTCGAATAGCGATACGGCTGCGAGTAGCCCGCGTTCTCCTGCGCCAATTGGCTCTGTCCGAAAGCGTCATACAGATACGCACTCTGCACGTTCTGGCTCGCGTCGGTGGTGCCGACCACGTTGCCGCTCCCGTCATACGAGTAGAAAGCCGTCTTGTCCAAAGCGCCCGCACTCGTATAGGTCTGGCGCGCCAGCAAGCCGCCGATGTTGCCCACCCGCGTCAGGTTCGCCCGCACCACGTTCGAGCCGTCGCGCTCTTGCACCACATCCATGCCGTTGTAGACAAAGCGCGTATCATCGCGCTTATTATTTTACAACAAATCTTATATCACCTGTTACTGCTGAATATATACAGACAATCGCCCAAGCTATACCAATAAATCCTGCAAATATAATGCATACTACCGCTAATTTTGAGTTGGCAAAGTAGTCCGCTTCTTTATACGTTCCTTTAATAGATTTTTCTATAGTCTTATTAGGATGAAAGACAATATTTATAGAGAAAAATAGCGACGCCAATCCAATGATCATCAGAAAAATTCTCAAAAACATAATCATCTGTAAAATTAAGATTCTTAGAATTGATTGTGCAATACGAATAGATTAAACCGATGGTGCGGTTTTATTACCAAAACAGAACACGCGCCTTGAAACGCCGAAACCGCACCATCGGTTTAATCTATTCAATCAACAGGGCGGGCCATCAAAATTGGAGGCAATGCCTCCGCCACCAGCACCGCCACGACCGCCACCAGCACCGCCACCACCGCCACCACCAGCACCAGCACCAGCACCAGCACCGCCACCACCAGCACCGCCACCACCAAACGGACCAAATGGGCCGAAACTAAAAGTTCCGTTTACTCCAATTTGAGGAGTGAATATTCCACCCTCAAGAGCACCCTGTAATACGCCACCATTGTTTGCGACTGTCACACCCCCTCCTGGACCAACAGGGAGAGAGCCTATAGGAACACCAACAGAAACATTTATACTTGGGCCACTTATAAATCCACTACTGCTTGCAGCGGTTGGAGTTGGGGCTAATATATATCCGAGCACTGCACTTCCAGATGGACCAGGAGTTCCAATGGTAGGGCCAGCGCCAAGGTAAACCTGACCATACTTGTCATATACAACTTGCACATTGAACCCAGCAATTCCGAAGTTGTTCCCGCCTCCGATAGCAATATAGTCAGCGCCGCCTATCAAAAGTCCTCTTTCATCCACTGCGTTGATCGGCGAGTTGCCAACCATTCCATAGAGGTTGTTCCCGCCAGATTCCCCAATGGGATCACGATTGATCCAGCGCCCTAGCCCTGCGTTGTAGAAGCGGAAGCCATAATCGTAAAGACCGCTCTGCGCGTGCAACCACTTGGTCGAGTAGCGATAGGGCTGAGAGTAGCCCGCGTTCTCCTGCACCAATTGGCTCTGCCCGAAGGCGTCATACAAGTAAGCGCTCTGCACGTTCTGCGCGGCGTCGGTGATTTGGGCCACGTTGCCGCTACCGTCATACGAGTAGAAGGCCGTCTTGTCCAGGGCGCCCGCGCTGGTATAGGTCTGACGCGCCAGCAAGCCGCCGATGTTGCCCACTCGCGTCAGGTTCGCCCGCACCACGTTCGAGCCGTCCCGCTCTTGCACTACGTCCATTCACCATAAGTTACTCTCAGCTAACGACCTTTCTGCCCTTTAGGATCATAGATATGCCACTTATCGAATTCAACTGTCTGTGAAATTTTTGCTCTCCGATACCAAGAAATCCAAAACTGATTTTCTTCATCCTGAGGATCGAGGTTCTCGCCGTCCACAGGATACTCTTCTATTAAGTCCAATAGCCTAATTTTCTCTTTCTCAAGATTTAGAAACAACATTTCTTGTGCGTCCTCAAAAATTGACTTTGGAACAACGCAACTAGAAAAAAGACCGCAAAGTGGATATTCCGGGTGACACTCTTTAAAAATGCCCTCGAACCTGAAATACCAAAAGTTAGATTTAAATGCTAATTTTTCTATCAGACAACCTCTGGATAGCAATCTTCATCATAGGAGTATGGGCCAAAAGGCCCAATACTTTGGTTTTTTGGAAAATAGTTGTGTGGGTTCGGCCTCCCCATAGACGCATCGCTGCCTTTACTTCTGTTGTGAAAATGACTGCGAGGGTAAGGAGTATCAGGATGGCGCTCCGGATTTTTATATTTTTGCTGATCCCTATATGCATCCCTTTTTGCAGCAGGAGCATTTTTAGGCGGCGGCGGGAGTTTTTTTCCAGGACGTGGATGTTCAGACGCGTCTTTCGCCCTGCTACGTGAAGGATACCTTTTACCAATGTTACGTGCAGGATAAATAATAGGCGGTAAGACTTCCCCCGGGAATGGCATTACTCTAGGTAAAGTCATGGATTCAGCGATTGGAGCTATACGAGCGAGAGGTGCAAAGTATGGTAAATATGGCATTGGAGAGGCCAAAACTTGCTCTCCATATTCATCCAAACTATTTGATGGATTGTTGTCCGTCATCCCATATAAATTTACCCCACCCTCTTCCCCAATGGGATCACGGTTGATCCAGCGCCCCAACCCCGCGTTGTAGAAGCGATAGCCGTAGTCGTAAAGGCCGCTCTGCGCGTGCTGCCACTTGGTCGAGTAGCGATACGGCTGCGAGTAGCCCGCGTTCTCCTGCACCAGTTGGCTCTGCCCAAAGGCGTCATACAAGTAGGCGCTCTGCACGTTCTGAGCGGCGTCGGTGGTTCCAACCACGTTGCCGCTACCGTCATACGAGTAGAAGGCCGTCTTGTCCAGGGCGCCCGCGCTGGTATAGGTCTGGCGCGCCAGCAAGCCGCCGATGTTGCCCGTCCGCGTCAGGTTGGCCCGCACCACGTTCGAGCCATCGCGCTCTTGCACCACGTCCAACCCGTTGTAGACAAAGCGCGTCTGGCTCACCGTTGTCCACGTCCCGGTCGAGTTCGTCGTGCCACTAAAGCTTTGCTCGGTCACCGTCCGCCGACGGCCCAAGCCGTCGTAGGCGAAAAACGAACGGCTGATGTTCAAATAGGGAGAGGGCTGGTTGGAGCGCTTCTGAAACAACACGGTTGTGAGGCGATTGGCGTCGTCGTAAGCATAGATCGTGTAGCTGTCACTGGCCGTGCTTTCGCTGCGTGTCGTGTTGCCCCGCGAGTCGTAAGTGAAGCTCTGGCTGCTCGTGCTGTTGTCGGTTTGGGTCACCCCAAGGCTATTCAACTGGTTCAAACGGTTGGACGTGGAACTCCAACGCACATTCTTGGCGAGGGTGCCGCCGATGCCCGCGCCCTGATCCGACGAAGTGGTGCGGTTGCCCATCAGGTCGTAGTTGAAGGTGGACTTGACCTGGGGTGTGGCCTCGGTCGAAGTCTCGGATTGGAGTTGATCGACGGCATCGTAGCCGTAGTTGACGCTTTGCACCGCGCCCAGCACACCGCGCTCAATGTTTCATACGACACACAGCAAGAACACCTATCATGACTCCTGCCCCAACACATAAAGGCAAAAATTCTATCGTAAATGCACGTTGGGTTATTAGTGATTTGATGATCCATCCTACGCTAATAGCAATAAAAGAGATTGCACCCAAAAAAGTGAAGTCTACTCGGCTAAAAAATGGACTTCTTACGAAATCGAGGCACTTTTCGCTTCTTTTTACTGTTTTTAAGTTAGATATCGTGCCAATACTGGCCAATAAAAAAACTACCATTAATTGCCATATGTCAAATCTAAAGGCAATGTGGGAAGAACCATTAAAGTCATCTATGCCGAATACAGTCAAGCTTGAGATGAAAAATCCCGCAATTACGCACAACCTTAATGTAAAAAATTTATTTTTCATAAATATTTGAGGTCTTACATCCGCCACTATAGATTTTATTATTGAATCAGAACACTCCTTTTAATTTTCCTAGACGTTAAAAAATCTTTGATTTATTCGATTCCACAAATAGAACTCAGAGTCTTTCGAACACAAACTTCTCTTTTTAATGAACTTTGTCTTGAGTAACAAGCAAAGCCCACAACACTATTTAATTGAAAATCTACTACTCGCCCACCAAAATTGGTAGTGGCACATTAGCAAGGCCACTACCCAAAATTAATGGCGTTCAACAAGGAGGGCCACCAAAGTTTGCACCGCCGCCGCGACCGCCGCCGCCGCGACCGCCGCCGCCGCGACCGCCACCACCGCCAGCGCCGCCACCAGCGCCGCCACCAGCGCCACCGCCGCCGCGACCGCGACCGCCACCACCAGCGCCGCCACCACCAGCGCCGCCACCACCAGCGCCGCCACCACCAGCGCCGCCACCACCAGCGCCGCCAGGCCCAGACGCAGGGCCACCTGGGGCAGTAGGGCTAAACGGCCCGCCTGGCCCCAATGGCCCACCTGGAGCAAATGGGCTAGGGATTTTAAACAAATCTCCAGCAGCCGATATGGTATTTATCCCTGAAATGGCAAGCCCGGCACCCGGCCCATAAGTGACACCAACTGTCGTGTATGGGCCACTCGTAGATACCGAAAGTGAAACCAATCCCGGAACTCCAACCGAAATATCACCCTGTCTGCCCGCTCCACCGAGTGCAGCAGCGTTGGGGGCATCTGTGAAGAATATTCCTCTACCTGCACCAGCCGCCGCGCCAGTTGCCGTTCCTGAGTTAGTGTTCCCTATAAATGGAACATTAGCGAAACCTCCAACCCCAGCGAACCCTCCCGCACTCGAACTCCCAGTAGATTGGTCATGAAAAACGCCTGCTCCGCCACCTGCAGTGATTCCTAATCCGCCAAGCGAACCTAAACCACCTGCCGCTGTGCCCCCTCCTACAACGCCTATACCATACAAGCCCGTTGGATCTACAGCATTAACAGGTGAATTTCCGACCATGCCATAGAGGTTGTTCCCACCTGCCTCGCCGATAGGATCGCGGTTAATCCAGCGGCCCAGCCCCGCGTTGTAGAACCTGTAGCCGTAGTCGTAGAGGCCGCTCTGCCCATGTAACCACTTGGTCGAGTAACGATACGGCTGCGAGTAGCCCGCGTTCTCCTGCACCAATTGGCTCTGCCCGAAAGCGTCATACAAGTAGGCGCTCTGCACGTTCTGGCTCGCGTCGGTGGTTCCGACCACGTTGCCACTGCCGTCATACGAGTAGAAAGCGGTTTTATCGAGAGCGCCCGCACTGGTATAGGTTTGCCGAGCCAGCAAGCCGCCGATGTTGCCCGTCCGCGTCAGGTTGGCCCGCACCACGTTCGAGCCATCGCGCTCTTGCACCACGTCCAACCCGTTGTAGACAAAGCGCGTCTGGCTCACCGTTGTCCACGTCC